>JAEEGJ010028372.1_pt1 | contig 11139 bp, 9 predicted proteins | sample 8958761 | NCBI WGS metagenome assembly JAEEGJ01 (sample SAMN16246546, study PRJNA631951) | gut metagenome | biome: gut microbiome; feature: rumen; material: RS-attached | host: Bos | place: Iran: Karaj | collected 2018-10
CTTATCTTGCGCAGCATCAGAGTCTTACCCTCTTAACATTGATTGATTCCAGATTCATGGTGCCAAGACCGTGCTTCTGTCCGTCGGGTATATGCTCTATATCCTCAAATCTGATGTTCTTGTTTATCTGAGTGAAGAACTTGCCGGCTGCGGTATCAACGGCTACGATATCGGGTGATGCGAACAGGGCCTTTGTCAGAACAACATCACTGGCACTGCGTCCCTGAGGTCCGTTGGTTGCTACGGTACGGTAAGCGTCTACAATATGAAGCACTGCGGGTTTGTAGGTGCAGATATCGGCAATGCACTGGTGCAGTCCGCGTGAATGGAATGCTCGGCGGTCCCAGACAATACCCATGTGGTTCTTCATGGCGCAGGTCATCAGGGCACCGCCATGGTTCTTAAGGACGGGTACGTTAATCCACTTGTCACACTCTATGATAGCCTTGTGCACCTGAGCGTTCTTAAGCGATACGCCATTGGGTATTTCCACACGCTCATATGAGGACTGCTCATGGGCGTAGACCATGGTGGCGCCGGCCTTCTTTACGGCAGCCTCAATGCCGCTGTGGTCATAGCAGCGGGTCCAGTTGTCACAGGTATGGTCAAAAACCTTTATTTCAGCCGCACCGGCATCCTGGCACATCTTGATGAGTGCTGTGATAAGGTCGGGATTGGTGTTGCCTGCCAGTTCGGGAGTGCGGTCCCAACCGATATTGGGTTTGATTACTATCTTGTCGCCTTTCTTGATGAAGCGCTCAATGCCGCCCAACTCCTTCATTGCGGCTGCCAGCATATCAGCGGGCTCGCCGTTCATGACTGCTGCCAGGTCTGCATTGTCTGATGCGGGTACAGCACCTGCGGCGGGTAGGGTCGATGCCATCACGTCCATCATTCCGGTGCTTTTTACGCTTACTAATGCTCCGGCTGCGGCCAGAGTCTTAAGGAAATCCCTTCTATCCATATTATTGTTTTAAAATTGGCTTGGTTAGCAATTTTTATCGGTTGCTAAGGTATGCATTTTGTTTCATTTCGAGGCGTGTTTTAGTTTTATTATATTTTTTGTATGCTATTTGCTATGTATAATCTTGTAATAGTGGCTGGGAATTGTTAATTTCGCGCAAATTATCATTTAACGGGAATTCAAACAACAAAACATATGTCCGAAACCAAAAGAATTTCATCAGCTCTGATTTCGGTCTTCCATAAGGACGGCCTTGACGAGATCATCAACAAGCTCCATCAGGAGGGTGTAAAACTAATTTCTACAGGCGGAACCCAGCGCTTCATCGAGTCGCTCGGAGTACCTTGCCAGCCTGTTGAGGAACTTACCGGTTATCCGTCAATCCTGGGCGGACGCGTAAAGACCCTGCACCCCAAAGTGTTCGGTGGCATCCTGGCCCGTCGCGATGAGGAGAATGACATGGCTCAGATGGTAAGTTATGACATCCCTGAGATTGACCTGGTTATAGTTGACCTCTATCCTTTTGAGGATACCGTCAAGTCAGGCGCATCGGATGCCGATATCATTGAGAAGATAGATATAGGCGGTATCTCACTTATCCGTGCAGGTGCCAAGAACTTCAAGGATTCTGTAATCGTTGCCAGCAAGAATCAGTACAAGCCTCTGCTTGACATCCTGAACGAGCGCGGTGCCGAGACCACCCTTGAGGAGCGCCGCTGGTTCGCCAAGGAGGCGTTTGCCGTTTCATCATACTATGACAGCTGCATCTACAACTGGTTTGCAGGTGATGAAGAGGATGATCATTTCCGTCTGGCTCTGGACGGCCACAAGGCAATGCGCTACGGTGAGAATCCTCACCAGAACGGCGTGTTCCACGGTGACCTGGATGCCATGTTTGATCAGGTTCACGGCAAGGAGATCTCTTACAACAACCTGCTTGACATCAACGCTGCAGTTGACCTGATTGACGAGTTCAGCGAGACCACATTCGCCATCCTCAAGCACAACAACGCATGCGGCGTGGCTTCACGTCCCACACTGCTCCAGGCCTGGAAGGACGCTCTGGCCGGTGACCCCGTATCGGCATTCGGCGGCGTACTGGTTGCCAACGCTCCCATTGACAAGGCTACAGCCGAAGAGATCAACAAGATATTCTTTGAGGTTATCATCGCCCCTGATTATGACTTTGACGCCCTGGAGATCCTGGGTCAGAAGAAGAACCGCATCATACTGGTGCGCAAGGACCAGAAACTCCCCGTCAAGCTGGTACGTTCAGCCCTGAACGGCGTGCTTGTACAGGATAAGGATACCAAGATTGAGACTCCTGATGACCTCAAGCTGGTTACTTCACGCAAGCCTTCAGATGATGAGATAGATGATATGCTCTTTGCAAACAAGATCGTTAAGAACAGCAAGAGCAACTCAATAGTATTTGCACGCGGCAAGCAGTTGCTGGCAAGCGGTGTAGGTCAGACCTCACGCGTTGACGCCCTGAAGCAGGCTGTAGAGAAGGCACACGGATTCGGATTCACCCTGGAGGGTGCTGCAATGGCAAGTGACGCCTTCTTCCCGTTCCCCGACTGCGTTGAACTGGCCGATAAGGCAGGTGTCAAGAACGTAATCCATCCGGGAGGTTCAGTACGTGACCAGGAGTCAATCGACTACTGCGAGCAGAACGGCATGACTATGGTCATTACCGGATTCCGTCATTTCAAACATTGATTTATAACTAATTACTGGATATTAAAGTGGGACTGTTTTCATTAACACAAGAGTTGTCGATGGACCTTGGCACTGCCAATACCATCATAATGCACAACGATAAGATTGTAGTTAACGAGCCTTCGATCGTTGCTCTCGATAACCGCACCGACAAGATGGTGGCAGTGGGCAACCAGGCCAAGATGATGTATGAGAAGACCAACAAGGACATTCGCGTGGTCCGTCCGTTGAGAAACGGTGTGATAGCCGACTTCGATGCCTGCGAGCAGATGATGCGCGGACTGATAGGTATGGTTGATACCGGTCGCCGCCTCTTCTCGCCTTCACTCAAGATGGTGATAGGTGTTCCGTCGGGCAGTACTGAGGTTGAGCTGCGTGCCGTACGTGACAGTGCCGAGCATGCCGGCGGACGTGAAGTATATATGCTGTTCGAGCCTATGGCTGCAGCCATCGGAATAGGTATTGACGTGCTTGCCCCCGAGGGTAACATGATTGTCGATATAGGTGGCGGTACAACCGAGATCGCCGTTATCTCACTTGGCGGTCTGGTATCAAACAACTCCGTAAAGGTGGCAGGTGATGATTTCACAGCCGATATCCAGGAGTACATGGGTCGTCAGCACAACGTAAAGGTATCTGAGCGTATGGCTGAGCGTATCAAGATAAGCGTGGGTGCCGCTCTTACCGAACTGGGTGACGAGGCCCCCGAGGATTACATCGTAAACGGTCCCAACAAGATAACCGCTCTGCCCATGTCAATCCCCGTATGCTATCAGGAGATTGCACATTGCCTGGACCGTTCAATCGCCAAGATTGAGAGTGCCGTGCTGAACGCACTTGAGAATACTCCCCCTGAACTTTATGCCGATATCCTTAAGAATGGTATCTACCTGTCAGGTGGCGGCTCCATGCTGCGTGGTATCAGCAAGCGTCTGGCCGATAAGATCGGAATCGAGTTCCACGTGGCCGATGAGCCTCTTCTGAGTGTTGCCAAGGGTACAGGCGTGGCTCTTAAGAATGTAGACCGTTTCTCATTCCTGATGAGATAATAGCTCAGGACAGCCGTGCGTTCACTGCTTGATTTTCTGGTAAGGCACAGCTACGTTTTCCTGTTCGTATTGTTGGAGATCCTGTCGCTGGTGCTTCTGTTCGGTTTTAATGACCGGCAGAAGGAGGCGTTCATGACCTCTGCCAACTCGCTGTCCGGAACACTTCTTGAATGGAGTTCGGGAGTGGACCAGTTTTTCTCTCTGAAAAAGGAGAATGCACGTCTGGTCCAGGAGAACACCCAGCTCCGTGAGATGCTTTATGAACTCTCGGACAGTCAGTATGTGGATCAGCAGAGGACGTTGTCATCGGCCGATATAGTAGCGGCACGCGTAGTGGATAACACCATACGCAAGGATGACAATTATGTGACCATTAACAAAGGAAGCCGTGACGGTCTTGCTCCTGGTATGGGTGTTTACAGCGAGGATGGCGTAGTAGGAGTCGTGATGGTCACGGGTAAACGTTATTCGATAGTCCTTCCTGTCCTGAACGGCAGTTCAAGCATAAGTTGCAAGAAGAAGGGAACTGACAGTTTCGGTTTCCTGGAGTGGGCCGGCGGAGATCCCTATGTCGCCCAGCTTAAGGATATGCCTTATCATTCGGCAGTGGAGATAGGTGACACCATAGTCACTACAGGTTTTTCATCTGTCTTTCCTGAGAATGTTCCTGTAGGTACCGTAGCCGGAGTCGAACGCTCCAAGAACGGTTATACCCTGAAGATTCAGGTCAATCTGGCCTGTGATCTGTCTGACCTGGGTTGGGTATATGTGCATACCCGCACCGCCGATGAGGAGATAGAGGATCTTTACAAACAGATATCAAACTAGTGCAATGGATAATAGGTCATTTATGTTCAGGCTGTTCTCGCTGATTGGACTGGCACTGCTTCAGGTTCTGATCCTGAACCGCATCTGTCTGTTCGGCTATGTAACACCGCTGTTCTATATCTGGATGATAATCAGGTTTGACAGTGCAATGAAACGTTCATCAATATTGCTGTGGGCGTTTTTCCTTGGACTGATTATCGATTTGTTCTCGGGCACTCCCGGACTGAATGCTGCATCGGCCACCCTGTTGGCAATGTTCCAGCCGGGTATAGTGAAACTGTTCGTATCTATGGACCGTCATGACGTGCTGGTGCCCTGTTCGGCAACAATGGGCGGCAGGTCCTTTGCCGGTTATCTGCTTCTTATGATCACTTTGCATCACACTGTCTATTTCATATTACGCAGCATTCCTCTGGGTGACTGGCCGATGATCGTGCTGAAGATTGTGTTCAGCTCACTTCTCACATTTGTTCTCATGCTCGTGACGGAGTACGTCTCGAGTGGATCGGGTACCAAACGCTGATGTGCTGTGAAGAGCCACAGGTTTGACAACAGGAAATACGTTATCGGCCTAATGGTCGTGTTCGTTGTGCTCCTGTATGTCATACGCCTTGTCCAGATCCAGCTTATCGATACGCGTTACCGCAATTCGGCCGATAACAACGCACTCTATTACCGCACGGTTTACCCCACACGCGGAGTGATTTATGACCGTCAGGGCCGGATGATAGTGAGCAACCAGCCGTCATTTGATGTTACGGTGGTCATGCGCAATGTCCGTAATCTGGATACTTTGGCTCTATGCCAGTCACTTGATATTACCAAAGAGTATTTTGACGGCCGGATGGACGATATCCGTAACCGCCGTAAGAATCCCGGCTACTCACCTTACACCGAGCAGGTGTTTATGGCCCAGCTCTCGTTTGAGGAGATATCTGATTTCAGGGAGAAACTGTACCGGTTTGACGGATTCGGCATAACCCAGCGTCAGCAGCGCAAGTACAGTTATGAGGCTGCAGCCCACCTTCTGGGTGATCTGGGCGAGGTCTCCAAGAGCGAGATTGAGGATGACAGCTGGTATGTGCAGGGTGACGTGATAGGCAAACAGGGAGTAGAGAAATACTATGAGTCCAAGCTTCGCGGGGAGAAGGGAACCGAGGTGCTGCTCAAGGATGCTTACGGACGAATCCAGGGCAGTTACTATGACGGTGAGTATGACAAGGAGGCCAGACCCGGACGTAACCTGACACTTGGCCTTGACATAGATCTGCAGATGCTTGGCGAGAAACTGATGCAGAACAAGATTGGCAGTATTGTGGCCATCGAACCCAAGACCGGTGAGATACTGTGCATGGTATCGGCCCCGTCATTCAATCCTTCTGAACTGTCGGGCCGTCATCGCGGTGAACACTATCAGGAGTTGCAGGCCAGACCGGACAAGCCTCTGCTCAACCGCCCCATTCAGGGTACCTATCCTCCGGGTTCAACGTTCAAGACATCGCAGGCTCTGACTCTTTTGCAGGAGGGTATTATCGATACCAGGACCAAATATCCCTGTAACGACGGATTCTCTTTCCGCGGTCTCAGGGTGGGCTGCCACTCGCATTCGTCGCCGCTTGACCTGAATTTTGCCATAGCCACATCATGCAACAGCTATTTCTGTTGGGGTTACTATTATATGATAGGCGCCGCCAAATACGGTACGCCACAGAAAGCCCTTACAGTCTGGAAGGATTATATGGTCGAGATGGGATTCGGCTACACGCTGGGAGTTGACCTGCCAAGCGAGGCCCGCGGCATGATACCCAATTCCGATTATTATGACCGCCATTACAACCGCTCCTGGAACGGACTCACTACCATAAGTAACTCCATCGGTCAGGGTGAGGTCACCCTTACTCCGCTCCAGATTGCCAACCTGGGTGCCACCATCGCCAACCGCGGTTATTATATCACTCCCCATGTGGTCAAGAAGGTTGACGGCGAACAGCAGGATACCGCCTATACCAGACGCCATTATGTAAGCGTTGACAAGGAGAACTATGAGATTGTGGTACAGGGTATGCGCCAGTCGGTCATTGACGGTACTTGCCGATCGGCCAATAACCGTAACTATGTCGTTTGCGGCAAGACCGGTACGGCACAGAACCGCGGCATAGACCACTCGGTGTTTATGGGATTCGCGCCTATGGATGATCCGCAGATTGCCATTGCGGTTTATGTCGAGAACGGTGGATTCGGTGCGGTTTACGGTGTACCTATAGGTGCCCTTATGATGGAGCAGTATATCATGGGCGGGCTCTCGGAGGCCAGTCAGCGTAAGGTTGAGGATTATTCAAGTCGTGTGATTGATTATGGAGAGGAGGAACGTTGACATACTGGGTAAACTTGACTGGTTTACAGTACTGCTGGTGCTGGTCATCATGGTGTGCGGCTGGTTCAGTATCTGCGGTGCAAGCGCCAATGTCGAGAACGTTGACCTGTTCTCGTTCGCTACCCGTCCGGGCAAGCAGATGGTCTGGATACTGTGTGCTATCGCATTGGGAGCAGTGGTTATGTTCATCAACCAGAATTTCCTGAATTCATACTCTTATATCATCTACATAGCGCTTTTGCTGCTGCTTATTGTCACCATTTTTGTGGCTAAGGACACCAAGGGCTCACGTTCGTGGCTCAATCTGGGTCCGGTGAGTCTGCAGCCGGCTGAGTTCGCCAAGTTTGCAACAGCACTTGCACTTGCCAAATTTGTGGACAGGTATGATTTCAACCCGGCACAACTGGGTGACCTGCTAAAGGCATGCACCGTGTTCGTGATTCCCATGTTCCTGATTATCTGTCAGAACGAGACCGGATCAGCATTGGTTTATCTTGCTTTCCTGCTGGTGCTTTACCGTGAGGGCATGACCGGAAGTGTGTTGTTCCTGGGATTCTGTGCCATAGTCTTCTTTATTCTGGAGATAAAGTTCAGTCCTGTAAACTTTGGTGAGCAGCCTTTCCAGGTGGGAACCTGGCTTGTACTGACCATAATCCAGCTGCTTGAGGCACTCATGATGTGGTTTTTATCACGAGACCGCAAGTTGTCTCTTGCCGTGCTTGGCATAGGAGTGGGCGGTATGCTTGTGGGATTGGCCGTTTCACTCTCCATAGTACCGTTCAAGGTTACCTGGCTTCAGATGGGTCTGATAGCTGTGACCAGTGTCTATATCATATTCCGTGCTGTCAAGGATATGGTCCGGAAATATATCCTTATAGCTGTGTTCGCAATAGGGTCGGTGGGCTATCTGCTGTCTGTGGATTATGCATTCAACCAGATACTCCAGCCCCACCAGCGCACCCGTATCAATGTGATCCTGGGTCTGGAGGATGACCCCAAGGGAGCCGGCTACAACGTGAACCAGTCGCTCATTGCCATAGGATCAGGCGGACTTACCGGCAAGGGATTCATGAAAGGAACACAGACCAAGCTCAAATACGTACCCGAGCAGGATACCGATTTCATATTCTGCACTGTGGGTGAGGAACAGGGATTCAAAGGCTCGCTGTTTGTGCTGCTGCTCTACATGGGTCTTCTGCTACGCCTGATAGTACTTGCTGAGCGGCAGTCATCTGTATTCGGCCGGGTATACGGTTACTCGGTAGTATGCATACTGCTGTTCCACCTATTTATAAATATAGGAATGGTACTGGGCATCACGCCCGTAATAGGAATCCCCCTGCCGTTCTTCAGTTACGGAGGCTCCTCACTCTGGGGCTTCACCATCCTCCTGGCAGTCTTCCTCCGCATAGACTGTGAACGCACCACCTCCTACTGACGCAAAGGGGTCACTGTTGAGGCTTTGGGCCGTTGTCGGGACGGGGTCCGCGGTTACGGTTGTGGTGTTTTTTCTTCTTTTTCTTTTTGTCAAAGCGTGACAGATCCTCGTCGGTAAGGATGTCGTTCTCGATGCGGGAGTCGGTCTTTACTGCGGTCTCATCCAGACTCAGGGGTTTCTGACCCTTGCGGTTCATGGCAATAATCTCAAGGGCGCGCTCCGGAGTGATAGTCTCCACGTTGGCTGCAAACACCTTATCGGTTGAGTATGATATCTGACCGTTCAGGATATCGGCCTTAAAGAAGTAGTAGGTGCTGTCCTTGGTCTCAAGCGGAATGTCGCGTGAGGGGAATCCCTTCTGGGCCTCCACGTAGGCATCAACCTCATAGTTGAGGCAGCACTTTAACTTGGCGCACTGGCCTGCCAGTTTCTGCGGGTTCATGGAGAGGTCCTGGAAACGGGCAGCGCCGGTTGAGACCGATACAAAGCTGGTCATCCAGGTGGTGCAGCAAAGTTCACGTCCGCAGGGGCCGATGCCACCGATGCGGCCTGCCTCCTGTCGTGCACCGATCTGTTTCATCTCGATACGTACGTGGAACGCGTCGGCCAGCACCTTGATGAGCTGGCGGAAGTCCACACGGCCATCAGCAATATAGTAGAAGATGGCTTTGAGTCCGTCGCCCTGATACTCCACATCACCTATCTTCATTTCCAGACCCAGATCCTTGGCAATCTGGCGTGAACGTATCATGGTGTCATGCTCACGGGCCTTGGCCTCGGCATACTTCTCCATGTCAACCTCACGCGCCTTACGGTAGATGCGCTTGATCTCAATGTCGGGGCGCAGGTTGGCCTTCTTCATCTGGAGCTTTACCAGACGACCGGTCATGGTGACCGTACCTATATCATGCCCGGGATTGGATTCCACAGCCACGATATCACCTTTTTCAAGAGGGATATTGTTGGAGTTGATAAAGAATCCCTTACGGGTGTTCTTGAACTGTACCTCAACATAGTCGCCCTCATCGGCCCCGGGCACACCGGCCAGATAGTCAAATGAGTGGAGCTGGCCCATTCCGCGGCCGCAACCCTTGTAGCATATACCGCCGCTTCCGTTATTGAGTATGAAATCCTGATCCATATTATTGCTTCATTAGCATGATGGTCTTGAGTGACATGTCAAAAAAGACCATCTTGGAGTTAACGTTCTGTTCTATATCTCTTTGGGCATCGGACAGCATATCCATAAGTCCGATGATATTGTTCTCATTCACGAACGGGGCGAACTTTACCGAGAACTGCCGCTCCTGCTCAGTCATGTAATTGAGGTCAGGGTTGTGGAAGTTGCTGATAAAGTTCTCGCGTATCATACGCTGGCAGTAGGCAAGGAACCGTTTCTGCCACTCGCGTCCTCCACCGGCTATGCTCTCCGACCACCGTTTCAGGTCTTTGAGCTTGCGGCCGTAAGACAGACGCATCAGTTGTGTAAAGTAGTCAAAGAACTCATCGCTCTCGGCATTTACTCGCAGTGCACTTATGGCTTTGAGCCAACTGCCGCCGCTCAGGTGCGCAATCTTTTGAGCCGTATCCTGGTCCAGCTGATAGCCGGGTCCCTGAAGCCTTGTTTCAATCTCATGCTCCGGAATGCGCCGGAAGTCAATGCGCTGTGTGCGGCTCAGTATGGTCTCCAGCATCTGCTCGGGGGTATCGGTTGTAAGTATGAATACCGTCTGGGCAGGCGGCTCCTCAAGCAGTTTCAGCAGAGAGTTGGCGCACTGCTGGTTCATCTTCTCGGCATGCCAGATTATCATAATCTTGTAACCGCCCTCTACGGACTTGAGCGAGAGTTTGGATGTGATACGCTCGCTCTCTGTTACAAATATGCTGGCCTGCTTGTTTTCGGCATCTATGGCCGATAACCACTCCTCAAAGCCAAAGTATTGCTGTTCCAGTACTGTCTCGCGCCAGGTCTGTATCTCGTCGTCCGATACGGTTGACCGCTCTGAGCTTTTGCTTTTGTTTATAACGGGGAATACAAAGTGCAGGTCAGGGTGGACCAGCTTGTCCATCTTGACGCAGGCCGGGCATTTGCCGCAAGAGTCTGCAGCAGTACCTTTGTCGCGGCACAACAGATAGCGTGCAAATGCAATGGCTGTCTGCAGCTTGCCTACCCCCTCGGGACCGCAGAACAGCAGTGCGTGGGGCACAGTTCCGGCCTGAGCGTCCTTGACGAGCCGCTCAATCACATCCTGCTGTCCTATTATGTCCCTAAAGTACATTTACTTCAAAATGCTGCAACCCTGGCAAGGCTTGAGTTGCTTGAAGAAATCGTTGCCTTTATCGTCAACGAGGATGAATGCCGGGAAGTCCTCAACTTCGATTTTCCAGATGGCCTCCATGCCAAGCTCGGGATACTCGACGCACTCGATTGACTTGATGTTGTTCTGGGCCAGGATGGCAGCGGGGCCGCCTATTGAACCCAGATAGAATCCGCCGTGCTTCTTGCAGGCGTCGGTAACGGCCTGTGAGCGGTTACCCTTGGCCAGCATGATCATGGAGCCGCCGTTATCCTGGAACTCATCCACGTACGGGTCCATACGACCTGCTGTGGTGGGGCCCATAGAACCGCAAGCCATACCGGCAGGTGTCTTGGCGGGACCAGCGTAGTAGATGGGGTGCTCCTTGAGGTACTGAGGCATAGGCTCACCGGCGTCAAGGCGTGCCTTGATCTTGGCGTGGGCTATGTCACGACCTACTATGATTG
>JAEEGJ010028373.1_pt1 | contig 11139 bp, 11 predicted proteins | sample 8958761 | NCBI WGS metagenome assembly JAEEGJ01 (sample SAMN16246546, study PRJNA631951) | gut metagenome | biome: gut microbiome; feature: rumen; material: RS-attached | host: Bos | place: Iran: Karaj | collected 2018-10
ATTCAGGGCAGAAAGTGTACCCGCAGTTGCAGTGTCAGTTGTGTAGCGGGTGAATGAATCTGCAACTTTTGCTTTTGCGCTGTCTGTAACTGAGGCTGTAAGTTTTGAAACCTGAGCCGGAGTCCAGCGTCCTTCTGTTGCAAAGCGGTCTAGAGGCAGGAAAGGTGCGTAAACGCCTTCTACGTTCAGGTTTGCAACCGGCAGACTGATTATACCACGAACCATTGGAGTGCTGATGCGACGATCCAGGTAGTCTGGAATTATAAAGTCACTGTAGTCGTTTGCATTGAAGTTGTCCAGAACGTGAAGCTTGTCGCCCTTGCCCCAGACAAGGCGCATTTTACCGGCTTCTACTGTAAAGTAGTCGCCCAGGCGGCCGCGAAGTACAAGCTCATCAATTACGTCTTCCGGGTGTTCCATAATACGGTCGGCATCTGCGCAGAGGGAAAGTTCCAGGTCGCTCTTGTTACCGCTATAGCTTAGGTCTAAAGTGGCGCTTGGAGTTGCTTCAACTTCCACATCGTCAGCACTGGCATCGTCCTGGCCGCTAAGGTCAACGTAGGCGCGCAGGTCGAGCGAGGCGCTTCCACTTACTTCAAGCTTGCTTCCGGCACCAGAGCCATCAGCTCCAAAGCTGTCTGAATCATCAAATCCACCAAAATCGCCAAAGTCCTGGGCGTAGGCGGCGCTTCCAAGTAAGGCAAGTGCCGCGGCACCTAATAATAATTTATTCTGTTTCATAAAAATCTCCTGAAAGTGGTAAAGCTAAAAAATGCTGTCGCATTTTTTTTAACGCTTTGCTATTTAACACCGGCCGCCAGCGGCCTTACACATCAAAAAAAAAAGCCGCCCACAAGAGCGACTTTTCAACACAATTCTGAAAACAAATTAGTTCTGAGCTGCAGCAGCTTCTGCCTTAGGAACTCTAACTTTCTTGTCTACAAAACCAGCTTTAAGGCACTTTGTACAGATATTAATAGTTCTTGTTGTACCACCGAACTGAGCCTTAATCTTAAGAAGATTTGGTCTCCATGTTCTGCGTGTATGATTGTAAGATTTACTAACCTTGTTACCAGACATTACGCCTTTTCCACAAATATCACAACATCTAGACATTTTCGTATCCTTCCTTATATTAAAACAATTTCCCACAGATAATAGTTTAGAAAATATATAGGAAATCCTATAAAAAGTCAATGGGTTAACTAGCCATTAACTATTAGTAATTAGCAGAAGGGGCGCCTGCCCCTCGGCTCCAATTCGCTTTGCTCATTTCCGCCTACCCCCTCTCCTAGGGGTTGCCCCCCTAAAACCCTGCAATCTCTACGAATTAAAAACACGATTTTTCCATAAATCAATACATTTATCACTTCCGTTAAACCATGTTTCAAAATCATTACTACTCAAAGACAACATATGCATATCCTTTATTAATTGTATGAAAGAATTTATAGTAATCTCATTCTCATAAATAAACTTAATTATATCCATATACATATTTATTGTCATAGGGATAACGGGAACTGGTTTGCCAATCCAACTCTCCCTATTTAGTATAAAGAATTGCCATTTAGTCCTAATATTAATTGAAGAAGAAATAAACAATCCAAATACACTTCTGTCATCATTATCTTTAATATATTTAAATACATGATCAATAACACTAGATCCCTCATGCTCCCATTGTCTTACACCTGTCATTAATGAAACCTCTGGCAGAATAACATAATCATCTGTATATAATTCCATATCCGGAGTATTTCCAATTCCTGGTGCAAAACTCTTGGGAGTTAAATCTTCTTCAATATTAAAATTTCTTTTTATTTCCTTTGTACCTCTAATTGCTATTAATGATTTCCATGTATTTACTTCTAGCCATAATGCACTCATATCATCATCATGCAGAATTATGTCGAATCTATCCAATATCTCCTTTCGAACTTCTTCCGTAAAAGCCAGGTGTTCAATAAAATTTTCTTCTCTTAAATTTGTAATATAAGAAACAAGGTCTTTCTCCAACGCTTTATTTTCTTTTTCATTATTTGATTTTTTATTTAAAGCTCTTATTTTTTCCAGGTCTTTGCTAATCTTATTAGCAGAAACTTCATCTGTTTCATTTTTTGTTTTTTCAATAATTGCTATTTTTTCTTGAATTAATAATTTTCTATTTTTATCATTATTCCATGGTAAAGAAGTAACATCAGTTGAACCGAACCACTCCCAATAACTCTGCTCCTCAGTAAAATCAAGGATTGTAAAATCATAATCTTTAACAAGCATTTTGAATTTTGTTTTTGCATGTTCCGCAACACGTAACTTCGATGCTATACCAGGTCCATGAGTAGAAAATAAACCTGTATACAACAGAGCTCTTGAAAAAGCATCTGCGTAATCATAATAAGATTCAATTTTGTTTTCTAATTTTCCATATGTTTTTTCAAATATTTTTTGACACAATTGAATTGCATCTTTCTGTTTATTTTTTAATTGATTATATTGATCTTTAAAATCTGCAATTGCAAAAAGTGTTTCAGGAATTTGAGTTTCATTAATACAACCGAATAACAAAACAATTTCACTTCTATTAAGTGAATCAAATTTCTGCAATGCAGAAACAAGAACTTTCATTGGAGATATTTTCCATTTTCCCATTTCATTTCTTTTATATGAAAAATTTGGAAAACTGATTTTCAATAATTGTTTTAAAAAATCCTCATTATCAAAACTTTTTTCAGATATTAGTTTTCCAGTTTCTGTAACTCTTATTAAATTATTATCATCTACATACCCAAATCCATAAAACTCAAAAGTTGATTTATCATTTCTTGCATCTCCTTCTGCTTCATTTTTATCAAATAATCCGGATGAATAAGCTTCTAATCCTAATTCTGATATATAACTGTTCTCATCAGAATGTGCATTATACGTATATAATCTGCGAACAGGATGAACTTTTTTACCATCATATTTACTTTGAGTTCCTCCTGTTTCTTCCCAGTTTTTTCCTTCAAGTTTACCAAACTCCGCGAACCATTGAACTGTTCTAATAGTACTTCTTGGTTTTGTTCGCCATCCCCATGTAGCCATAACAGACTCCTCTAATAATTTGTAATTATTAAATGCGTAACATCTTTCTTATTTCGATTTTTAAAACTTACAAGGTAATGCTTATCAAATGAGAAAATATTAAACTCTGAATACAATGATCTTATAAAATCCGTTTCTTTTATTACCAACAGAAATTTTGCTTTCGTTTTTTTAAGATATTCTGCAAGCCTAATCTGATCTTTCTTATCAAATATATTTTTTGCATAAGTTGAGAATTCTGTATCATAAGGCGGATCGAGAAAAATGAAATCCTTTTCATTCAGATTCAAAGCTTCTAAAAATTTTTCAAAATCTTCACAATAAATTGAAGTCTTTTGTAATTTACTAACTATTTTTTCAGAATGAAGATATTCTATCTTCGCAAACAAATCTTTTTTGTTATAACTAATTCCTCCATAAGGAACATTAAATTTACCATCACTGTTATAACGAAACATAGAAGAGTAACAATATTCTCTAATAAAATAAAAGACAGCAGCGTATAAAGAAGGAAAATCTTTGATAGAAATTGAATTATACAAATATCTGATATACATATAAAAGGAACTTTTTAATGCACATTCCATGTTAGCTAAAATTTCGTTATCAGGCATTTTGCCCTTTTGCATTTCGATCTTTTTTGCTCGTTTGATTTTGGATGACAAATTCTTTTTTATTTCATTTAGTAATAGTTCATCTGTAAAACCATCTGAAACAATTAATTTGACACACTCTTGTGAAATTTTGGAAATAAAAACATCAATTCCAATACTACAATCATCGTTATACAGGTTTAGCAAGTCATTTTTATACTTTACCGCAATAACTTCCATATATTTCCATGAACTTGCAATTTTATTTAAATATTGAAAAAACAACTCATTCTGAGATTCAATCATTTTATACAAATTTATTAATTCTTCAGATTTATCATTTATTACATATTGTTGACATAGTGTATTAAAAAAAACTGATCCTCCTCCAACAAACGGTTCCACATAACGCAAATAAGATTTGGGAAAAAAGGATTGTAATATTTCTAATTCTTTATCTTTGCCACCAGCCCATTTTATAAAAGGTTTAATATGGCAATCTGATTTTTCTAATAATTCCACTATTACAAGACCATCCTAGATATAAGTATTAAATATGAAAATATTATATCTAAGTATCTTGTTTAAAAATAGTATCTTTAAGTACAAAGTCTCATTTTTACCTATTTTTAAGTACTCTATTCATATGAAATTCAAAGAAACATTAAAAGATGAATTACAATATCAAGACATAACAGTTAAAGAACTTGCTTTTAAAACTGGAATAAATAAACGAACACTTGATAATTATCTTCGAGAAAATGTCAGCCAACCCACAGTAGAGAATGCAGTTAAAATAGCTCAAGCATTAGGTGTTACAGTTGAATATCTTGTTACAGGAATTGATTCTTCAGCGAATGACAGAAAACAACAAGTTACTGGACAGCTACAATTAGACATCAGCCTTTGTAAACGATATTACAAACTAATACAAAAACTAGACTCTCTTCCAGACAATATAAAAAAACCTGTTTGTAAAATGATTGAAGAAGTTAATTAAAAAGTTACAAAACAACTATATGGTTATATTCAATAATTTTCATGAGCATGATAAAATTACTTACAAATGATAATAGAACCAGAAGAATACAAAAGATTAAAACGCCTCAAAATAGAATGCCTTGAATACGCAGAAGCCAATTTTCGTGGAAAACAATATAAAAATATTTCTTCTGGGCACAATATTCAAGTTTCAAAAAAAGGGTTAAATGAATGGTTTTCAAAATCAAAATCTGAGGAACAAATACTTTCGATAAAATTCCTGGATATCATTCTTATAAATGCGCTTTATTCACATTCTTCACAAAATACAAAAAATCTTGAACAGAACGCACCGTCATATGAATACTACAACTACCCCATGGTAATTAATAATACGAGTTATACCATTATAATGACTGTCAGAATTATCAAAGAAGGAAAAGATAACAGATTTATCTATTATCATCATTATCTAGATAATGTGTATATAAAAAAAGAGCCACCCTCAAGTATACCTCGCAACCCTGAAACAGAGTAACGAACTTTTATTGGGTGGTCTAATATTAGTATATCATAAATATATTGATTGTCAAATAGTCCAGATTTTTTTTGATGTTTATTTTTTCGAACTTTCTGCAGCACTATGAATCATAGCTTCAATAGATTTTAAAAGCTCTGGCGAAAGCTTATCTAATTCATTTACGATTTTTTTATATTTTCGATATGTTTCAAAATCAGAGTAGATTTTCTGTTCGGGGTTTAAGGCATCTTCCCCGGTAACCAGAAATTCTACCGTTGTTCCAAGTGCTTTTGCAAGTTTTACAGCAACTTCTGCATTTGGAATTACGGCACGGTTATCTAAATATGTATCAATTGTTCTTTTGCTAATTCCTGTTTGAGCAGCAAGTTCTTTTCTAACTATACCTTTGTATTCGATTAAATCTTTCAGATTATCCCTGAACATATTTTTTAGAATACCATTATTTGAGTATAAATAGATTGTAAAAACCTAGAAATGAGTATATAATGTAAATGCTTATAATAGCGTATGTGTTTAATTTTTTACTTGGAGAAGAAAATGAAGAAGTGTTTATATTTTTTCTTTTTATTATCTTTAGCTTTTACGCTCATTAGTTGTGCTAGTACAATGACTTTTGATAAGAAAGCAAATTTAGTAATTCCTGATGAATTTCAAGCTAAGTCTTCACCAGATTTAGAATTTATCGGATTTAAAGCTGATGCAAACAATTTACCAACTGGTAATGGTGAAACTATAAAATTTACAGGTTGGACTAGGGAAACTTATTATTTCCCATCCGATTTTGATTTATGGAAAACATATAAAACAGATACTTATATAAAAAATCTAGGTAATGTACTTGAGAAATCGAATGTTGCTTATGATAAATCTTTTTCATATTTCGGAATATATTCTTTGCAAGAGTTGGAATTATATAAAAGTGATAAAAGATTTATAACTTTTGTTGAAGTAAATAAAAACCATCTTTCAGGTACCATCAAAGATAATTGGGTTTGGCCTGCTGCAATACTTATGGGAACAGGGGCCGGTATAGCTCCTGGTGGTCTTGTATGGGTTGTTAGCGATCCAGACGGAACACTTGGCCTAAAAGAAAGTGGTAAAAAAATGGTTGGTATAGGAATAGGAACTCTAGCTCTAGGAGCAGTGTTTTGTGCACTACCAGCAAAATCCACACTTATGTTTAATGGAGAATATCAAATATATGTTTATGACACTAAAGAAAAAAAAGTTATTTATAAAGATGCAGTAATTGTTTCTGAGATGGATACATATAAGGGTTCTTTCTTTAATGAAAATACAAATCAAAACGAAGTGTATAATTATTATGGCTCATTAATATATAATGCAATTTTACAAAAGTATGTAGAAGTTGAAAGATTCCTTTATAATTATATAAAAGAGTAAGAATAAAAAACGAATTCTTTTTTATGATTATATTAAAGCCGTTCATTTAGCTGAAACGGCTTTTTTTACGTTAGGGCATGGAGCCACGCTGTTAGGCGGCCACCGCAACGAAGTGAGGAGGCTGGAGCGAAAGCGGAATGGCGTAACGCCCGACCTGCTGCGAACGAAGTGAGCAGCAGGGAACGCCCATAAATTTGTATAATACTAACATCTTCCAAATTTTATAATTATCACCGATAATATAAATATGCTTCTGCAAGAACTTACAGACGAGTTTCTCATTTATATTTCAAGTGTCCGCGACTTGTCTGAAAATACTGTTATGGGGTATAAGAACGACCTTGAGCATCTTAAGGAGTTTCTTACACCAACGCTCGACATTACTTCAATTACTAAAGAAAACCTTAAGCTTTGTATAGGCCAGCTTTCAAAAAGGCACAGTTCTAATGCTTCAATAAACAGATTCATTGCAGCTGTGCGCTCTTTGTTTGCGTATGCGTATAAGTTTGGATATCTTGAAAAAAATCCTGCGCTCGAAATTAAAACTGTAAAGCTTTCTAAAAAAGTTCCTCGTTTTATGACTAAGGCAGAGGTTGATACTCTTTGTAATGAGCCTCAAAAAAATGAGATTTTATGGGCAAGCCGGGATCACGCGCTTTTTGAAATGCTTTATTCTTCTGGTTGCCGTGTGAGTGAAATTACAAATCTTTGCCTTTCTGATTTTTTGAATGGCTACGACCGTGCTGTTGTAACTGGAAAAGGCGACAAGCAGAGAATTGTATACTTTAGTGATGAAGCAAAAGCAGCCCTTAAAGCATATCTTGTGGACCGTAAAAAAGTTATGGAAGAAAACGGCACTGCAGGAACTACAGACAGAATTTTTATAAGCCAGAGAGGACGTCCTCTTTCTGTTCGTGGAATCAATTATATAATCACCAGATATTCAGGAGCAGAAGGAACTAACCATCATGTAAATCCTCATGCCTTCCGCCACACCTTTGCCACAACCATGATTGGCAACGGCGCCGATGTAAGACTTGTTCAGGAAATGCTTGGCCACAGTTCAATTTCTACCACCCAGCGCTACACCCACATCACCACAGAAAAACTGATTGAGACTTACAACAAAGCGCATCCTCATTCCTAATCTTTCTAGATGTTGAATATTTTTAAATAAATTATAAAATTAAATAATTGGATTAAAAATGACTGGAAAATATTTATTCAAAAGCTGTCTGACATTTTGTCTTTTTACAATTGCTTTTTTCATCACAGCCTGCGCTTCAAGTAATACAAAATCAAGTAAAGAATTTAAATTTGCTCAGGAAGAAGAGGATTTTGTTCCCAAAGGTCCAGTTTCCTTTAATATAACTTATGAATTTCATTCTATTCCTGCCTTTTGCAAGGAAAAATCATTTTCTAAACCTAAGGGAAAATATGTGTATTTTGGAGATTTTCCTCAGACAAAAAAGAAAGCTGGTATTGTAATCAATGAAGAAATATACATTAACCGTGGACGATATACTTATTATGCCGGAAGCGACGGAAACTGGTATGCAAAATGTCTTGAAAATGCATTTGAGCCGGAAAGATACCAATATGCTTATTCTGATGGAACCCGCGTAAAAGGAAGGAATGAAAACAACTACCGGTATTTTAAAGTCGAACCAATAAAGTGGCGGGTCTTAAATGATATCGGTGCAAACGGACAGACAAAGGCTGTTTTACTTGCCGAAAATATTCTTATTGAAAATATGGTCTGGTATGATTACGACGATATTGACAGGTTTATAGAAACTGAAGATGAACGAAAATTTGAACAGATTTATCCAAATAATTATAAGCATTCAAAAGTCAGGGCTTATCTTAATGGCCTTGCTTATCTTGTTACAAAAAAGAAGGGGCAGCCTGTAGAACTGAATCAGGAGTTTGAAAACTCAGGATTTTTACAGACAGCTTTTGACCAGTATGCTCAGGATCTTATTCTTATTTCAGAAATCACAAATGATGAAGAAAGTTCAAAGCCTGCTGAATATACGGAAAAATATTTTAATAAAACCAATTATTATCTTATTGATGAAGTTTTGTATGATAAGCTTTTTCTACTTAGCCAAAGAGAAGCATCTTCTGCAGAGTTTGGTTTTGCTCCTCATAAAGTTTTTGATAAAGATAGTAAAAACAAGTTTTTTTCTCGAGGAAAAAATGCTTCTGATTTCGCTTTAGCAAATTATGTTTATGCTGGTGACAGTCCTGGAAATAGAAATGAATGTGGCTGGTATCTAAGAACTCCTATATACAGAGATAAGGATTATGTATTTGATGCAAGTGATATTGGTTCAGTTGGACATCAAGGTGTTGATTCTGAGTATGAATCCATTCTTCCTGCTCTTGCAATTCCTGTAGATGTCATAAAAGGGGAGAGGTAAAATGAAAAAATCCTTTGTATTCATACTATTTGCAATTTGTAACTTCTGCTTCTATGCACAAAATATTAAAGTAATTGAAGAAAACGAAGATGCTGTTATTGCGGCAGAAAAAAAAATTGACGAAATATCTTCTGAACTTTACACTCAGTTTGAAAGTGAAAAGAAAGCTCTTGTTCCAAAAATAAAAAATTCTCCTTTTCCGGAATCGGTCTTAGATGAAAAAGGTATCCCCTTGGAGTCTGCAAGACTTGAAAGAGAAAAAGAGATCTATTCAGAAGTAGAAAAAATCATAGAAAAAATTTCTCAAGCACTTGTTTCAGAAACAAAAGAATATGAAGATACCAAGACCGTCTTGCTTGCTCAAATCGAAAATGAAAAAGCGGCTTTTGGAACAAGCTGTATGGCTTCCAGTAAAGATTCTTCTGTTACTGTAGAAATTAGTCCCGGATACTATGATAGAGAAGAAGGACACTATTATTCCGGGAATGTAATATTATATTTTAATGGATTTCACATTTCTTTAGATATAAGTGACGAAGAAGCTTCAAGGTTTGATTATTATATTAATTATACTCCCTTTTTTAGGGAAAAAAATAATAAAGACTCAATAAGAACCGATTACTATATTTTCATAAGTGATATTGATGTAATTGAGCGCTCAAACGGTTATCTGGTAAAAAGAATAAACTATAATCAAACATCCTTGTATCATACTTCTGTAACTCCTCTTTCAAAAAGTAAAAACATGAAAGAAAAGCTTTTGTCAGAACTCGAAAAATACCAAAATTTCATGACACAGATAGTTTTCAAAGGTTATCTTGATATGATTCCAATTCCCGGAAAAAATTATGAAGTCCTGAATACCGAAGTTACAAACGCTTTGTATTATTTTGGTGAAGGCGAAGATAAAGGCTTTTTTGATTATCCAAAAGTTTGTAGTTTTTCAGAAGCAATTGATTTTTGTAACAAACTTAGTGAGTTTTATGGACTTACCCCGGTATATACCAAGCCGGAGGAAGGAAATATACCTCAAAGAAATCCGGATGCAGACGGCTTCAGATTACCTTCGGTAGAAGAATGGATTTATGCTGCTAAGGGTGGACAGGATTTTGAATATAACGGATGGCTTTCTGTTTCAAAGTATTATCGCGATTTTGGAGGGGAATTTGGTTTATTTGAAGCTGGTAAACCTTCCGGCTGTCGATTCCCAAATGCCTATGGTCTTTATGATATGTTCGGTTCTTGTATGGAATTTACAGACATTATGGTAAAAATGAGTGAAAATAGTGTCTGGGCTGAGAGAGTTTTAAAGTGCGATATAAGTGAGCGTTATATAACAGACAATCCTTCTTATGCCTATAGAGAATATATTTCTGAATCTACAAGAGACGATGGAAAAACTGGAATCCGCCTTTTCAGGACAATAAAGCAAAAATGACATTATTTTCATTTGCCAATTCTCACAAATATTATTATATTTAAAATATAGTTTTTTATATTGGAGATTTTAATGTCAAAAACAAAGATTCGAAGCACAACTGTGCTTGCTGTTCGACGTAACGGACAGGTTGCTATGGCGGGAGACGGGCAGTGTACTTTGGGAGACACTGTTTGCAAGGGAAACTCGCGCAAAGTTAGAAAGATTTATGACGGAAAAATATTAACAGGTTTTGCAGGCAGTGTTGCCGACGCTTTTACTTTGCTTGATAAATTTGAAGCTAAGGTTAAGGAATATAACGGAGACATCATGCGCTCTGCTGTTGAACTTGCCAAAGCATGGCGTACAGACCGCACTCTGCAAAAGCTTGAAGCAATGCTCCTTGTTGCAGATAAGGAAAAAATCCTTTTGATAAGCGGCGACGGAAACGTTATTGAACCGGAAAAAGATGCAATTGCTATTGGTTCTGGAGGCAACTACGCATATTCAGCAGCCCTTGCATATCTTGACAGTTCTGACCTTAGTGCCCGTGACATTGCAGAACGCTCGCTTAAAATTGCAGGCAGCATTTGTATTTACACAAATCAGAATTTGACTATAGAAACATTGGAATAGGCCTTCGACAGGCTCAGGGACCCCAGGGAATAACACATGGAAAATAAAGAGTTA
>JAEEGJ010028375.1_pt1 | contig 11138 bp, 6 predicted proteins | sample 8958761 | NCBI WGS metagenome assembly JAEEGJ01 (sample SAMN16246546, study PRJNA631951) | gut metagenome | biome: gut microbiome; feature: rumen; material: RS-attached | host: Bos | place: Iran: Karaj | collected 2018-10
AGTGGTTGCGGGGGAAGCAATGGTGAACTGCGTTGTTAGCATTATGATCGCTAGGGTCTTCTGTCTGCAGCACAAATCCTTTCGATACCTCTTCTCCGTTACCAATCTTGTAATAGATCTTACCCGTCAGTGGGGCATTACTCTCACGAATGTAAGTGAGGCCAGCGATATACTCCGTGACACCATTTGTTTCATCAGTGAGACGGGCAATGTATTGTGTAAAGGTCTCTTCACCATCTCCGTCTTTTTCGAACTTCTCGGGCTCAGCTACTTCTTTGATGTCATCACTGGCTAACGACGTAGAGTAAGTCAGTACGGCTGAAGACATGCCAACTCCCGAAGGAAGTTTCACTGTAGGGGCATGCGGCAATGTGGCATTGTCGGAGATGGGAACCGGCATCATCAGTTCACTTGCCGGTAGAACGTCCTCGTTGAGTTCGATTTTTGTAATCTGGCCTTCAAAGCCTGTCGGCTTGGCAAAGAAGAAACGGTATTTACCAACTGCACGAAGCAGCAATATGCTGAGTTGGTTTGCTTCACTTACTATGTTCTCTGATGCGTTTGGGAACTTAACACCTTTTAAAATACGCGAAGCGGGAAGTCCCGTAGTGGGCACGCGACCCGTAACAGCATTCGTAGTACCAAAAGCGGTGAACTTCGCATCCTCTAATTGTGAGCGTGTAGGGGTAGTCCCCAGATTGTCAATCTCTTCAAAGCCTGTGCCAGTGGCATTGGCGATGGCATAGAAGTCGAGCGACTGCCGGATGACTCCCTTTGGTAAGCCCATCTCTAACCATTGGTATTCTTCATATTGATTCAATCCGCTTTTGGAGGCATAGCCTATGGCTACAGCGTCGTTGCCAGCGCTGCTAAGGAATGCCCAGACCTTCAGGTCGTGCATGGTTCGTTCATCGTTGGTGGCAGGGTCGGTATCTTCGGCACGTGTGCTGTAAGAGTCTGATGTAGGGGCATAGACATTGATGCGCAGCATGGCCATATCCTCTGTGTTTTGCTGCTGTGTGGCTGTCTCGTCATAGTAGTCGCGGCAGGAGGTGAGCAGGACGGAGGCCATCAGGAACAGGAGCCATGCCCATCCTCTCCTGAAGGATGGGAGGAGGCTGCGATGTGCTCCCTGTGGTATGCGGATGATTGTCTTCATATCTGATGTTCGTTTCGTCGTCATTCTCTTGTATATGAGTGGTGATATATGTTGTCTTAGAAGTCGGTGTTCCATTCTCCGCCTGGGCTCCAGTCGAGGTCGATACTGATGCCGGCATCGACATCGACGGTCTCAATGACTCCATCGGGTGTAAGGATGGCTTTGATGATGAGCAGCTCGTCGGCATGCAGGGGCTGACGGACGTAGATGATGGAACGGGTGGTGGTGCCGTCGGGCTTATCGACATAAACTGTGAGCGTCCAGTAGCTGCCGCTCTGTGTGTCTTCGTCGGCACGTGTGGGCTGCATGGGCGAGGGAAGTGTCAGGCCCATAAATGCCAGCTTGTTATACTGCTGTGCATCGAAGCGCCGTGTGTTGACAGTGGGGCTGCCGTTGAAGCTGTATGTGCTGTCGTTAAGGTTGAAGGTGGAGGCGGTGCCGTTCATGTCGACATGCATGTCGCGAATCTTGACACCTGTAGTGTCAACGACGAGGACGGCTGCTCCATTGGCCATATAGAGGTCTACGCAGAGCGTGGAGTCGACATCGCTGGGGATGAACACGTTCTTGCGGGCAGTGAAAAGGGCACTCTGCTGTGTGGCTATGGTGCCGTTGGCAGTGATGGCATTGCGGTTGGTGATGATGGTTGTTGTGCTGTTCTCCGTATCGGCATAGTCGATAGTGGGCTCCTGCTCCACATTGGCCACGGCAATATTGCGATAGGGTATATTGGCAAAGAACAGGTTGTAGGTGGCTTGTCGGGCCCCCTGCATGTCCTGCTGGTATAGGTATTCGATGTTGGCCTCCTGATTGTTGTTATAGAAGGCTATGTTGAGGTCATGACCTTGTTCGCTGAAGATGGTGTGCAGCGGCGCACGCAGGACTTCACGGATGGCCTGGTCGTCGGCATCACGGAGCCGTCGGGCCAGCACATCGTCGACCTGCGTGTTCACGTGTAGTGTCACGCGATAATCCTTGACGCAGTCGCTCAGATCGTCATCGATGGTGTTGCATGATGTCTGCGCGATTGCGCTGCCCAGCAGGCAGCAGATGTAGATTGCTTTCTTCTTCAGTGATTCCATCTTCGTGGATTGTTGTTTGCTTTTTTGTTCTTTTTGAAAGTTGTGCAGACACGCAGGCCGTGCCTGCACAACTTGAGATGATTTTTTGTCCTTTAATGCGAGAATCTTAGAAGTTGGCCTCGAACTCAAGACCGGGCTCCCATGTCAGGTCAACCGACAGACCGAAGGTGACCATCGTGGCACGCAGGTCGGGAACGGTGTTGTAAGCGTTCTTCAGAGCGTCAGCGGTGATGGTGAACTTAGCCTTGGTCTTGTAGTCCTGCAGGAATACGCGAGCAACGTCCTCGTTGGTCACACGGTAGGTGTTGGGACGAACGACGGGATCCCATGCCTTTGCATTGTCAATGCTCAGCTTTGTGACGAGATAGAACACGCCACCAGCGGGGATGAGGTTCTCCTTGCCATAGAAGTCAACGGGATTGCCGTTGGCGTCCTTCAGGTTGTTGACCAGCTCGATAGCCACGAGCACGTCCTCCTGCTTGTCGGCAGAAGTCCAGTTGTCGAGTGCGAGAGTGTAGTTAGCTGCGCTGGGAGTGCCAACCTTGATATCAGTGAAGGTCAGGTCGGTGTCGTAGATGACCTGGTTGCGGTTGTTCTCGCTGCTGACGAGGTTCCATCCTACGCGTGCGGGCTGACCGCCGATGAGGATACCCTTCAGTGTGAAGCTCTTGTCGTCGATGGTGAAGGTCTCATCAGTAGGAGCAACTGTGGTAGCGTTGTTGCGCTTCAGGATAGCACCGCGGTTGTCAGCCATTGACGTGATGCCAGAAGCAATCTGCAGGGTTGACTCGAGCAGAGCCACGCCATAGTTCACGTTGTTGGTCATAGCAACGGCACGGGTAGAAGCCTTCACGGCATTGTCAGTCCACTTCTGATCTTCCCAATCGAAACCAGTGCCGTCCCATGTAGCAACAGTCTTGGGATAGTCGGCCACTTCCTTGTACTCGTCAGAGGCGCGCAAAGGAGAGTTGTCGAAGTAGATAATCTCAGCGGGATAGGTGTAGCCGTTGATGCCGACGTTTGCATTGGTCACCACATCACCTACCATGCCAGCAGCATAGTAAGGATTAGCATCATACTCGAATGCCGACCCAGTCCACTTCAGCATAGCAGCACCGTCGGGGAGGAAGTACTTGCCGGGGAACTTAGCCAGCTCGTCATCGTTGTACTTCAGCTCGGTAGTGCCTTCTGAACCAGACTCAATAGCGAAGACGCCGTCAGTGCCGAGGTTGATGGCAGCAACGATGGCATCAGCAATATCCGTTACGGCAGTGTTTCCCGACTGGCTGACGATAGCGGTGACGCTGCGATAGAGGTCGCGGACGGTGCGCTTCACATTGTCAGCCGAACCAGAGCGGAGCTCATTGGTATAAAGAGTGGTGAAGTTCTTGTAGAGCTGAGCCAGAATCTGGTAGTTGCCGTCAGTGGCTGCTTTTTCTACGGTACCTGCCCAGGTAATGTCATCGGTAACTTTAGCGTTAGCGATAGCAGTCAGGTAGTCTGCCAGTGTCTTCTGGTCAGCCTGGATATCTGCTTTCTTGTCGCTATAGATAGAGTGCAGATTGAAGTAGAGAGCGCTGACATCGGTGAGGTCGGCTTTGAGGTTGTGGTCAATCAGACCAATCTTGAAGTTGCCCTCGCTTTTGTTAGTTGCCTCAGCATAGAACAGGAAGTTGTCAGTGCCTACGGGGATGCTCAGCGGATAAACCTTGCTCGAAGCGTCTTCGGCAATGCCCTCGATGGCTCCCAGATTGTAGTTCTTGGCAAAAGCAGTAAGGTTACCAGTCTTCGGCTCACCCTTGAAGGGGAACAGGTAGGCGTTCTCGATGCCACGGAAGTTGTCATTCTCCTGAACGTTAGTGGCATTCATACGGGTCTGTGATGCCTTAGCGATGTTGAAGGCGAAGTCTGCGCGAACGTTAGTGCCGTCGAAGGTGGGGTTGTTCTCCACCACGGCGTCGTCGCTCGAGCAGGCGCTGAATGTGAGTGTCATTGCACCCAGCATTCCAAAGAATAAAAGCTTTTTCATAAATGATAAAATAGAATTAAATTAATAATGTTGTTTTGTTTCGATACGTGTCTTGGATTACTCGAGAGTAACAGAATAGGTGTTTGCAGCTTGCCAAGTCAGGTTAACGCTCAGACCAAGCTCGAGCTGCGGGAGACGCAGGTCAGGAACCACGTTGTAAGCTTTCTTCAGGTTGCTGACGGTAGCCTCAATTGTTGTATAGTAGTCCTGTTTGAAAACCTGTGTGAGAGAACCTGATTTGACATTCTTTCCGTCTCCTGTGGGCACCATCTTGCCAATCAGATAGAACTTGGTTCCTTTGCGAACCCAGCCATTGGCTCCGTAGAAGTCATTACCGTTGTTCAGGAACTCAATTGCAAACTGGACAGGTGTTGCATCTACCGATTCCATCACGAGGGTGCGGCTAACGTTTGCCATCGTAGTTGTCATATACTTAGCCGTAGGGATAACGTTGTCGTAGACGGTCAGTTCAGGGGATGATTCGGTGGTTGTGATGGGCTGGAACTGCCAGTCAGCCTTCTGATACTGTCCACCGATCAGAATGCCAGTCACCTGGAAGTTGGTTGTGCCAACAGGCATTTCTTGCTTTGTATAGAGTGTTCCATCTTCTTTAATCAGCGTAGCTCGGTTGTCATCAAGGTTAGCGGCATTTGCCATGACGCTCAGGTCTAAGCGACCGACAGCATACTGCACCTCGTTCTTCAATGCGATAGAACGAGTGTTATAGACCACTTCGTCGCTTGTCGTAGCATAAGCAGTATTATAGGCGTTAAGAACATCAGCCCACTTGTAACTAGCGTTAGTGTAGTCGCTCTCATGATACTTTGTGTCGCAAATGATATCACTGTTTGCGCGATACCAAAGTGAGGGAGGATAAGCATACTTGGTAGGAGCTGTCACGTTAGCGCCCGTCCAGTCTGTTGTTGGATTGGTTGCCAGCTTGTTGACGAATTTGTATCCATTAGTTGCATCGCCTTCCCAAGCAATGACGGCAGCACCATCAGGCAGGTAAATGTCGGCTGGATATCCGCTAAGAGTTTCGGGGAACGTCAAAGTTCCTTCTGATGCGGTGACACCACTCTTTGTGATATTGGCAATAATAGCAGTTTTCAAATCAGTTGCAGTGCCTGAATTCAGAAGCGTGTAAAGAGCCTGCACCTCCTGCTGAACGCTGCGTGACGAACCGGCTTTCAAGGTGATGAAATCCTGATAGAGCTGCTGCATGCCCACGTTAGTGGAAGTTGACCATCCCGTAGTATTGGCGATTGTTGACAGATATGTAGCAATAGCATCACCCTTTCCGGTAGAGCCACCTGACTTGTAACGCGTATCCAGTGAGAACTCGAACGTACTGGGAGCCTTCGAGGCGTCATCAAGGTTCGCGCTGGCTATAATTTTACCGTTAATCTCGTCTGTTGTATAAGCAACATTGTCAACGTTCGTGCCAGAGACAGCAGCATCGATGGCATAACCATAGAAAAGGAATCCCTTGGTGCCAATCATGACTTCTACGTCCTTGTAGAGCTGAGAATTGCTGCCAGCGTTCAGGCTTGCCGCATCAATCTGGTTAGCAGTATTCCTCCCAGGAACATGACTAGTACTGGCAGCAAGCGTGATGTTGTTACCGTAACGTGTGTCGGAGCCGGTAATGGTCGAGACGTTGAAGGGAATCAGCTTGATTTGCTGAATACCACGGAATACGCTCAGAGGGGGATTTGTGGCATCGGAATACTGAACGACAGCATCAGACATACGCGTCGCATTCTTCTGCGTCGGTATGTTAAGCTGGAACTCTGTCTTCACAGCGCCGCGCTCCTGACTGTTTTTCTCAGCCAGCTCGTCCTCAGAGGTGCAAGCAGTGAAGCCTGTGCTCAGCAGGATTACTGCTCCTGCGTAAGCGAATCTTTCGATTTTTTTCATTGTTTGTTTGTTTAATTTGATTTATAAATTTGATAATTATTGTTTCTATCTAGTGCGAAGCCTATGCTCCGCCGTCAGTCTTGTTTGTGTCTGTATTTTCTTTTGCCTTTTCTTGCGGTTTAAGTTTGACGTGGTTCTGTTCTCGTTGAAGTTGAGGAGGCCCCGGAGGGGCGGAGTTCGTCAAGAATTAGAGAATTATTTCTTGCCTTGATATCTTGTTGTCTATGTTGTCTAAGTTGTCTTATTATCTTGAAGCCCGCGACTGGATGAGCTGGTTGTACTTCTCATACTCCGTCTGGTAGATGCGGTGGGCATCGAGGTAGCGCTGCAGCTGCTCGGCATTGCGCTGGGCATCGGCATTGCCCTTGGCAGCGGCACGACGGAAGTAGTCGAGAGCCTGCTCACGCTGTCCGGTCTGGAAGAGGGTGACGCCGAGGGCGTTCCATGAACGCTCGTCCGCGCGTACATTATTTAATATAGGCAGGGCCTCCTCCCAGCGCTGCTGCTGCATCAGGCGCACGGCACGGTTGATGGCATCGGCATTGGCATCGGGCACGCGGTCGAAGTAGATACGCAGGTAACCGGAGTTACGCTGGTCGGGCAGGAGCTCGTTCTTGATGTAGTCGTAGGTCTTGCCTCCGTTCAGGCGGCGTATCTTCTGCTCGCGGCGGTTCAGGTCCTGCTCGGAATCGATAATACCGAGAACCTCCTTGAGAGTTGAGATTTGAGGTTTGAGATTTGAGGTTTGGCCATTGTCGCCTTCGGCGATAACGTCGTTGATCTGGTCGCGGAGCTCAGCCCATGCCTCGCCGCCGCCGTTGAGCTCGAAGAGCTGGTCGGTGGTGCCGGGCACTCGGTCTTTGATATAGTCGCGCAGAGCCTGTGCACGTCCGTTGCCGAGGTCCTCGTTGTGAGCAACGGTACCCTCGATACTGGCCAGACCGATGATCTGGATGAGGCGGACGTTAGACATCGAGTCGGCCATGATCTGGCGGGTGATGTCGACGATGCGGTCGAGGATGGGGGCATTGTCGCGGAAGTCGTAGAGCAGGGTGGTCTTGTCGAGGGGGAAGTGCACCCAGAGCATGCCCTTCTCCTTACGCAGCACGCGCGTGCGGTCGTAGGGACGGTAGTTGGCATACTCCTCGAGGACGGGGTTCTTCGAAGCCAGGATATCGCTGACGGTGGCCGGCGGCAGGATGCCGAAGGCGAGGCCGGGGATGACAGGAGGCGTGGGCTCGACAGGACGCTCGAGCTGCACCTGATGGACGGTCTTCGGGTTGAGCACGATGTTGAGTGCGAGCTTCGGCACGAGGAACGGTCCGTCGTACTCGCCGATCTTCTTGCCGCACTTGCCGCAGTTGTACTTATCGCCCCAGGCATAGCCCACGTCGACACCTGCCTCTGCCTCGAGACGGAACAGGCGACTCAGGCGCCATGAGCGTCCGTAGCTGGCACCGATGGCGACGAGGTCACCCTCCTTGCGGGAGTCCTTGACGGAGGGATAGAGACCGAAGGGGAAGGTTACGTTGGACACGTTGTAGTGGCTGTACATCATGTTGATGCCCCAGAACCACGACTTGTCGGCATAGACGGAGTCGCTCCAGTGGCGCAGCTCGGGCATGATGAGGAAGTGGCGCCACTTCTTCTCCTTCATGTCGTCGGTGGGCCAGGGACGGTAGCCGGCGGTGAAGCCGATGGTCCAGACGCTGTCGAGCCGGTAGTCGAAGCCGATGTTGGGCGTGAGCGCTGCGTCGTAGAGCAGGTTGTTGCGCACGGCCCAAGGCTTGACTTTGGAGTAGGTGACTGTGTCGTAGCGGACACTATTCTGTTGGCCGTAAGCCACAAGACTTATGGTCAACAGCAAAACAGTTGCAAGGTGTCTCGCGACAGTTCTTGTAACAGGAAGAGCGTTCTTTTTAATCACTTTTTCTATATTCTACTTTGTTCGTGTACATATTAAATCGTGCAAAGTTATGATTTTTTTCCAATATAATATGTTGAAAAAGGGGAAAAACGCTTAAAACGGGAGATGTTTTTAACTTTCGTTTGCAATTTCGAGGGTTGTAAAAGGCATTGGGGGGCTTAATGTTGCATTAGCGCCTCTGGAACCAGTCGTCGATGTCTTCCTCGGCCTCTACCTCATCTTCGACGTCATCAGGGAGCATGTGGAAGAAGTTGATGCCTGATCGCCGCTCTACCTCGTCGACGGTGCAGCGCTGCTGTCGCCAGGGCTGGTTGGAGCCGTCGTTGCGGAAGATGAATCCTATGGCAAGAGGGGTGGGGTGGGCGCGATAAACGACTTTGAAAAATCCAGACGGAACGCTGATTTTGTTGCGGCCTATAGTACGCTGGTTCTCGGCATCCTCAAAGAGAGGGCCGCAGACGATGGTGATCTCTCCGAAACGGCGTGCCCACGAGCGGCACTGCATCTCCAGATCATTCCAGTCCTCCTTGTTCAGGCCGTGATTCTGCGGACAGATGTTGGTCAGGAGAAAAGTCTCGGTCATGGCCTTCTCGTCCCACTTGTTGTCGCCTGCCGGACACATGTGGCCGCGGTCGTAGCGGGAATTGTAAAAATCTTGAAAAGTGGCGCGTGGCGCCGGCACGTCGAAATCTTCCTCGAAGCGCTCGTTTTCACGCAGGTTCTGTCCGTAGGTGTGATCCTTGGTCAGCGTCCAAGCCACCCAGTTGGGGGTGCGCGTGTTTTTGTTGTAGGAGGTGATGTAGGAGGTACGGGTGAGCATGATCTCCGACGTTCCTCTGGGCACGCGCTGCTTTAGGAGGTCGAGAGAAAGCCTCCCCCTATCCCCCTCCGATTGGGGATGCCTCCCCCTATCCCCCTCCCGAAGAGGGGGTACTGTGTTTTGGGACTGCTGCGATTGCTGGGTTGATGAGGACTGCTGGGTAGTCTGGCGGAATGTGGCTGGCTGTCGGTCGGTGGTCTTTGACTGTTTGCAGGCGGTCAGTGCAAGGCAGAGGACAGCTGTCCATGTGAAGATTTTCTTCATTGCTCGTTTGGAAAATAAGTTGTCGTCGATATTGAGCTGCAAAGTTAATGATATCATCTCTGATATCAAAAGGTTTGGGCTGAAAATATCCTCGGTGTTGATATTATTTAACGTATTGGTGTCTCGCTGATTACCTCTACTGCGAAGCCGGATTTCCTGAAAAAAAGTTAAGCGGAAGCAAATTCTTCACTCTTCACTCTTCACTTTTCACTTTTTTGTCGTACCTTTGCAGTTCAAACAGATGATTAAGCGTACAGAAGCGTGAAAATAAAGCAAGTGCTGGAGGCCCTTGAACGATTCGCGCCCCTGCCGCTGCAGGAGAGCTGGGATAATGCTGGTCTGCAGATAGGATTGACAGAGGCGGAGGTTTCAGGGGCATTATTGTGTCTAGACGTCACTGAGGCGGTGGTCGACGAGGCCATCCGTCGCGGTTGTAACCTGATAGTGAGTCACCATCCGCTGCTCTTCCGAGGGCTGAAGCAGGTGGCTGACATGAATGATGTTCAGCGGACGGTGCGACGGGCCATCAAGGAGGATATCTGCGTGGTGTCGATGCACACGAACCTGGATAATGCCCAGGATGGTGTGAACTTTAAGATTGCGGAAAAGTTAACCCCACCCCCAGCCCCTCCCCAAAAGGAGAGGGGAGAGACCCCACCCCTGACCCCTCCCCGAAAGGAGAGAGGGATAAAAGGGATGGGCGACGAGCAGAAGCCTGGACAGTGGGTGATGCTGACGCTGGAGGCACCGATGGAGTCACGGACGTTTGTGGAGTATGTGAAGGATCGAATGGAGGCTCAGTGTGCGATGTGCAACGAGTTGCTGCATAGGTCGATACAAAAGGTGGCTATCTGTGGCGGGGCAGGGGACTTTCTGCTCGATGACGTCATTGCGGCTGGTGCCGATGCGTTCGTGACAGGTGAGATGCACTACCATCAGTACTTCGGCCATGAGCAGGAGATACAGATATGTGTCATCGGCCACTATGAGAGCGAGCACTTCACGACGGAGGTGCTGCGCGATGTCATTGAGAGGGGCTGCCCGGGCGTGCGCTGCTGCATCGCTGAGACGAATACTAATCCGATAAGGTATTATTAAAACCCCTCCCCTGGCCCCTCCCCGAAGGAGAGGGGAAGAAGCTTCCCCCGGAAGCTCCAAATGGAAGGGAAAAGCCTCCCCCGACCCCTCCTAAGGAGGGGAGATTAAATAGTAAATACATTAATATAGTAAATAGTCAAATAGTAAATTACACTTATGGCAAAGAAAGATCCTACAGATTTGTCGGTAGAGGAGAAACTGAAGACCCTCTTCCAGTTGCAGACCGCCCTGTCGTCGATTGACGAGAAGAGAGCCCTGCGTGGTGAGTTGCCTCTGGAGGTAGAAGACCTGGAGGCCGAGATTGAAGGCCTGACTACGCGTATCGAGCGTATCAAGGCCGAGATAGACGAGTTCGATCGTGCCATCTCGCAGAAGCGTGGCGAGATCATCGAGTCGCAGAACCTGGTGGAGCGCTACAAGCAGCAGCTGAACGACGTTCGCAACAACCGTGAGTATGACACACTGTCGAAGGAGATTGAGTTCCAGTCGCTGGAGATTGAGCTCTGCAACAAAAAGATCGGTGAGGCCCAGCGCCGCATCGAGGAGAAGAATGTGGAGCTGGATAGCGCAGCTGCCGTGCTTGACGAGAAGCAGGGTGACCTCGACGTGAAGAAGAGCGAGCTTGACGAGATCATGGATGAGACTCGCGTGGAGGAAGAGAGACTGCGCGAAAAAGCCCATGAGCTGGAGGCTAAGATCGAGCCTCGCCTGCTGACTTCGTTTAAGCGTATCCGCAAGAATGCCCGCAATGGTCTGGGCATCGTCTATGTGCAGCGTGATGCCTGCGGTGGCTGCTTTAATAAGATTCCACCTCAGCGTCAGCTCGACATCAAGATGCA
>JAEEGJ010028376.1_pt1 | contig 11137 bp, 10 predicted proteins | sample 8958761 | NCBI WGS metagenome assembly JAEEGJ01 (sample SAMN16246546, study PRJNA631951) | gut metagenome | biome: gut microbiome; feature: rumen; material: RS-attached | host: Bos | place: Iran: Karaj | collected 2018-10
TAATAACCATTCAGGCTATGCTTAAGGATGCCGGATTCCTGGTTAAGGACATCAACATGAAGGCTTACATGGAGGCCCGCAGCCTTACCCAGAGCTTCATGGATGACTTCCTGGGTTACTGGATCGATCCCAAGAACTCACTGATGAGTTCACTGCTGGTAGGTTGCGGCCTTCCCGGCGGTATGATGGGTTCACTTATGGCTGACCTCAAGGGTATGCACGCAGCCATCAACGCCAACCTCAAGAAGAAGGGTCAGAAGGAGCTCTCAGAGGATGAGCTGCTCGTTGAGCTCTTTGACGAGGTACAGCGTATTTGGCCGATGCTCGGAACCCCGTGTCTGGTTACCCCGTTCAGCCAGTATGTAAAGAACGCAGCACTTATGAACCTCTACTCCAAGTCAATGGACGAGAAGCCTTTCACCCGTATGGATCCCGCTATGTGGGGTATGGTACTGGGCAAGTCAGGTAAGCTGCCCGGCGAGCTGGCTCCCGAGATTGTCGAGATCGCCAAGGAGAAGGGATTCGAGTTCTATACCGATGATCCTCAGGTACTCTACCCCAACGACCTGCCCCGCTTCATCAAGGAGATGGAGGAGAACGGCTGGGATCGCGGTCAGGATGATGAGGAGCTCTTTGAGTTCGCAATGCATGAGAAGCAGTACCGCGAGTACAAGAGCGGCCAGGCCAAGGATCAGTTCAACAAGGATCTTATGGAGCGTATGGAGAAGGCACAGGCCGGCACAGCAGGTGCACCTGTCAAGCACTTCACCGCTGCTGATAAGCGCGCTATCCTGCATCCGGATGCCGAGCCCATCGAGGCAGCTGTAAGCGGTCGCGTAATCTGGGATCTGGACTACATGGATCAGTCCACCAATCCTCCCTTCGGCAAGCAGTACAAGAAGGGTGACTGGATGGTAGGTATCCAGGCCAGCGGCAACTCATTCATAGACAATGCAACCGCACCTTACGACTGCCACCTGGCAGCTGTCGAGAAAGAGCATGGCTCACTCGTAACCAAGGGCGAAGTAATCGGCTGGATTGAGAAGTGACAAAGGGGACGGTTCCGTTTGGCACGCTAAAAAACAATCCCATCTGCGCTACAATATGCTCAGATGGGATTTTTGTATTGTGTGAACGAGCCAAACGGAACCGTCCCCTTTGTCACCTTTTTTGTTTCACTATCCCGATGCTCACTTCATAAAGAAGATAGATGGGCAGCGTCACTATCGTTAGGGTGAAAATGTCTGTTGTGGGGGTGATTATTGCGGCAATGATCAGGATAACCAGAACGGCATGACGACGATATTTTTTCATGAAGTCGGCGTCAATGATGCCCAGTTTGCCTAAGAACCATGCCAGAATGGGAAGCTCAAAGAGGATTCCCATCAACAGAGTCAATGTTATCAGTAAGTCGGTGTAGGATTCCAGCGTGATGACGTTGGGGATGGTCTCACTTACCTGGTAGGTGCCCAGGAAGCGGAATGCCAGGGGGAATATTATAAGGTAGTCCAGGACTATTCCCAGCATGAAGAGGATGTATGACCAGACTACCACTTTGGTTGTGCTCTTGCGCTCGTTCTGATAGAGTCCGGGTGATACAAAGCCAAAGATAAGATAGAGCGTGTACGGCATTATTACCACCAGGCTGAAGTAGAACGCCATTTTCATGTGGATCATGAACTGGGCGGTCAGAGTGGTGCTGAACATATCGACGCTGAAATCACGCAGTGCGGAGGCATCGGCCCCCATCATTCCGGCTATGGCCGATATCCAGCGGTAGAGGATGAAGTCGGGACTGCTCGGCGCAAGGATCAGATCAAAGAGCGGAACCTTGAAACAGAATGCAATGATAAACCCCGCCATTGCTACGGCGAGGATTTTCAAAATAACACCTCTGAGAGCCTCGAGATGGTCCCAGAATGTCATAGGTTTGTCATTCCTTGGTGGTTGGTTCATCAGGAGTGTTGATTTCTTTCTCAACTTCCTTCATGCCCTCCTTGAAGTTCTTGACACCCTTACCCATGCTCTTCATGAGATCGGGAATTCGCTTGGCGCCGAACAGAAGAAGAAAGACAAGGACGATAAGAATTATCTCGCCGGTACCTAATCCGAATATAAGCAAGTTGTTCATTGTGTTGGTTTATGATTAGTGACTCACAAATATAATACAACACATTGGAAAAGACGCAAAAAAGCAGTAAATTCGCATCTTAATAAACGATATAAGAATATGCAAAACGGCGATTTTTTCATTACTGGAATCCAGCAGATTGGTGTAGGTACAACATCAGTTTATGACTCATGGAAATGGTTCATCAAGATGTTCGGCGTGGACATCCGTGTCCTCGAAGACGATACAGTGGCTGAGCGTATGCTCCCCTACACCGGCGGTCATCCCCGCAAGCGTCACGCTGCAATTGCAATCAACCTTCAGGGTGGCGGCGGATTCGAGATATGGCAGTACTCGCAGCGCAAGCCCAAACCTGTGGATTTCCAGATCCAGGTTGGTGACCTGGGCATCTTCTGCGCCAAAGTAAAGTGCCGTAATGTGGAAAGCGCCCACAAGTTTGCATCCGAGCGTTGGGACAAGGTAAGCCCCATCGTAACCGGTCCCGACGGCAAGCAGACATTCTACATCACCGACCTTGAGGGCAACTGGTTCCAGGCCGTACAGGATGACTATCTGCTGCTTGACGAGGGCAAGGAGTTCGGCGGTATGATTGGCTGCATGATCGGCGTGACCGATATGGACAAGGCCCGCACCGTCTACTCAGACATTCTTGGATACAACGAGGTAATCTATAACGAATACGGTCACTTTGATGACCTCAAGCCCCTGGCAGGTGGTGACGGTGAGTTCCGCCGCACACTGCTCAAGTGGTCAAAGCCCAACAAGGGTGCATTCTGCAAAATATTCCCCACCGGTTACATCGAGCTGGTACAGTGCCGTGACCGCGAGCCCCGCAAGATCTTTGAGGGCCGATACTGGGGCGATCCCGGATTCATCCAGGTCTGCTTTGACGTAACAAACATGGACGCCCTGGGCAAGTGGTGCGCCGACCACGGCTACCCCTTCACCGTAGACAGCTGCCCCGACGGAAAGCAGTTCGCAATGGGTGATGCATCGGGCCGATTCACATACATCGAGGACAATGACGGAACCCTGATCGAGTTCGTTGAGACCTACCGCATATCAGTGGCCAAGAAGCTGGGCTGGTACATCAACCTGCTCTACCGCAACCGCGAGAAACCGCTCTCAAAGCTGCTGTTCCGCGCCATGAAGTTGAACCGCAAGAAGTTTGACAAGTAATAATTCGTAAACGATTTTGTAACAATTCGTCAATAATACACTAACCGATTGACGTTGTTTACAATAACCTCCTATCTTTGAAATCAGCTATCAAGGATTAGCGCTTTGCTTATGGGAAACCTGATTGATATTATCAAGTCCGATGTCAGATATGAGGACTCACTCAAGGCCTGCATGAACTGCGGTATCTGTACCGCAATCTGCCCCGCCGCCGAGTTCTATGACTATGACCCCCGCCGCATTTGCGACACCGTTCAGCGTGGTGATGAGGAGCAGGTTGAGAAGCTGCTCCGTTCCGATACCATCTGGTACTGCGGACAGTGCATGTCATGCAAACCCCGTTGCCCGCGCGGTAACGTGCCCGGTGCCGTAATCAACATTCTCAGAAAGGTATCCCAGGATATGGGTTATTATAAGGAGAGCCATATGGGCCGCCAGCAGGTTGAACTGATGGGCGGCATTGGCAGCAACATCCTTAATATAGGATATTGTGTACATCCGGATGTAGTACTACCCGAGAAGCATCCCGAGCAGGGTCCCGTCTGGGAGTGGTACCGCAAGAACATCAAGGCAGTAGCCCCCAAGTTCGGCGCCAACTATAACGGTGAGGGTGCAGGTGCACTGCGCAAGATCAACCCTGAGACTATGGAGGAGCTGCGCAACATATTCCGTGTAACCGGAGGCATGGAGTTCCACGACACTATTCTAAACGGCCCGCACGATGAATAAATTCGGATTCGCCATAAAGACTCCCCGCTCGGAGAACATGGATAAGGTATCGCTGGAGCGTTACCATATGCTTCTGGACCGTGAGCCCTCATTCAAGCGCTGTTTCCAGTGCGGATGCTGCAGTGCCACCTGTTCTGCCCGCCAGTATACAGAGTTCAGCATACGCCGCATTCACACCTCATTCCGCCGCGGCGAGTACGAGGGCCTGGATCAGGAACTCAAGAAGTGCATGCTCTGCGGAAAATGCACACTGGTATGCCCGCGCGGAGTAAACCTGCGTTCACTGATTATCAATATGCGTCAGATCCTTGACGAGACAAAATAAGCCGCCATGAAGATACACGCATATCCCTATAACGATTTCGTAATACCGTTCCTTATCGGAACGATACTACTGTTCGGCATAATCATCTACAAATACATAAGGTGGATAAGAAAGTTCAGTGACGAGCAGCGCAAGGTAATACGCAGCAACTGGTATTCATGGAAGATATTCCCCGCCATCTGGGAGATGTTCCGCGAGGGCCTTCTGCACGTTCGTATCCTCAAGAAAAACCTGCTGCTTGGCATAATGCACCAGGCATACGCACTGGGCTGGTTCCTGCTTATCCTTGTGGGTGCAATCGAGAGCCGTGACGCTTTCTTCACCCTGCAGCACGAGCAGTCAATCGAGACCGTACGTGAACTGGAATCACAGAACGGCTGGTACATTTACAATACAGGAGAGAATAAGGATCCCGAGTATCTCAACCAGCGCCGTTACCGTGTGGAGACTGAGGACGGCATTGCCCGCATCCACTATCACCGCCCCTTCTACGTAGGCATTTTCTACCGCTACTTTGTACATAAGGCACCGGCATCATTCCGTCAGCACCAGGCCTACTCCAACCTGATGGATGCGCTGCTGCTATACGTATTTCTGGGCCTCACGATGGCCATCGTCAAGATCTTCTGGTCCAAGATACTGGGAATGCGACGTACCACCAAGCATACCATAATAGACCGGTTCTCAAAGTTCTCGCTGTGGATGATATTCCCCATGCGTCTGCTGGCCGAGTCTGTGACCGCCTGCCTGTACGGTAACGGAGGCTTCTTTACGCAGGCTGTAGGCAACCTGTTCGACCCCATGATCGTACGCGGTATGGAGACATCGGTCTGGATGCTCTATTCGCTCATGCTGGGCGTATTCTTCGTAACGATGCCGTTCACCCGTTACATGCATATCTTCACCGAGCTCCTGCTCATCTACTTCCGCAAGATAGGAGTACGTGAGGAGACCGGCAAGACCGGCTACACACTGTTTGAACTCAACGCCTGCTCACGTTGCGGTGTCTGCATATCGGGCTGTCCCATTGACCGCGTGCTTGAGAACCACGAGATACAGTCAGTATATCTTATCCGCAGCCTGCGTAACCAGGAGCGCGGAAGCCGTCTTAAGATGATTGCCGACAACTGTCTTATGTGTGACCGATGCACGGTCGATTGCCCCGTAGGCATTGACCTGAGCGCCCTGCGCCGTCAGACACGCGCCAAGGGTGCCATCGATACCACCGGCAACTACACCTACCTCAGCAAGCGCCAGACACCGTTCAACGCCATTGGCCGTGTAGCTTACTTTGGCGGCTGTATGTCACACCTGACTCCGGGCATAACAGAGTCAATGGAGCGCATATTCACCGCTGCCGGCCAGAAGTACTGGTACATGGACAAGCTGGGTACCATCTGCTGCGGACGTCCGTTGCAGCAGCAGGGATTCACCAACCAGGCAGCTGAACTGCGCCAGAAGAACACAGACCTGATACAGAAATCAGGAGCCACCATGCTGGTTACCTCCTGCCCCATCTGCTACCAGTCATTCAAGAAGGAGTACAACCTGAACATTCCGGTTGTCCACCATACAGAGTATATAGATATGCTCATCAAACAGGGCCGATTAAAGGTTCGTCATGATGACCGCAAGGTATCATACCACGATCCCTGCGAGCTGGGCCGCGGATGCGGAATCTATGAGGAACCGCGTCAGGTTCTGAGTGCAGTGACCAACCTGCAGAAGACCCGTTACCAGAGAGAGAAGAGTGTGTGCTGCGGATTCAACCTGGGCGATACCAAGCTCAGCATTGAGGAGCAGACCAAGATAAGGAACGCATCACTTGCCAACCTGACCAGCAAGCCGGTTGACGCAATCGCCACCGCCTGCCCTATGTGTAAGAAAGCGTTCCAGCACGCCACAAATGACTACCCCGTAAGGGATATAGCCGAGATTGTGGCTGAGAACCTTATAGACTGACAAGATTATGAACCGTTTTTGGAATGAATATCAGAAGGCCATAGCCGACGACCATTTCTTCTATGAGCGCAGCTGCATCCGCCAGACCTTTTTCCCTGGCTCAGAGACTGCTTTCCTGCGTATGCTCAGGGAGGAACTGAACAAGGATATCTTTGACGATTTCCGTCAGCACACCTGCACCGGTATCGGTTACCATACCGATGTCGTACCTCTGGAGACGACCATGACCGTTGTGGCCCGTCTGTTCTCACTCATGACCGAGCACGGTTATGAGAACTACGTTCCCTCCTGCGTTACCTCATTCGGCGTATTCACCGAGATGTGCCATATGTGGGAGGAGCATCCCGAACTTCTTGAGAAGACCCGTGAGAACCTCTACAAGGCCTGCAAGCGCGAGTTCAACATACCCAAGAACATAGCCCACCCATCGGACGTAATATATCATTTCCGCAATGAACTGGCAGAGAAGATGCCCTACCGCCTGGTAAACCGCTTTACCGGCAAACCGCTTAAGGTTGTGGAGCACATAGGCTGCCACTATGCCAAAATATTCCCTGATAAGGGTGTGGGTAAGGCTGAGTTCCCCTACGTTCTGGCCGGTATGATCGAGGCCTGGGGCGGTGAGGTTGTCGATTATCCCGAGCGCCGTCACTGCTGCGGATTCGGATTCCGCCAGTATCTGGTTCAGGAGAACCGCGGATACTCGGTATCCAACACCAAGAAGAAACTGGAGTCCATGGAGCCGTACGAGCCTGATTTCATTGTCTCCAACTGCCCCGGCTGCTCAATGTTCCTGGACCGCTGGCAGTACACCATCGCCGAGATGGAGCACAAGACATATGACCGCGAAGGCTACGGCATTCCCGTACTTACATATGAGGAGATGGCCGGACTTCTGCTGGGTTATGACCCGTGGGAACTGGGCCTGCAGATTCATCAGGTACAGGCAGAGCGCCTGCTTGACAAGATAGGCATACCATATGACCCCAAGGCCAAATACAGAGCAGCCGACGGCAAGATCCTACGCGCTCCCGAGAAACCCGAGAACCTGTTAGTATAAACGATTATGAGAAAAGTCGCAATAATAGGAGCCGGCCCCGCCGGCATAGAGGCCGCTTCCGTACTGGCCAAGTACGGTATCCAGGTTACTCTGTTTGAAAAGTCAGAGACTCCGCTCAAGAACATTCAGGACAAGGCTTTCCTGTTCCCCAACTTCCAGGCTGCACAGGAGATCGCCGATGACCTGAGCGGCAAACTGCTCACTGACGGCATAACATCGGCCTTTGGTATCGACATTGCCGATATCAAATGGCAGGGCACCGAGTGGAAGCTCATCGATGCCAAGGGCCAGACATATGTGGCCGATGCCGTTCTGGTTGCCACAGGCTATCAGGTTTTTGACGCCCACCGCAAGGAGGAGCTTGGTTACGGCATCTACAAGGGTGTTATCACATCACTCGACATGGAGCAGATGATCAAGCACGGCAAGATCACCAACGCCAACGGCGACGAGCCCAAGCGCATCACATTCCTGCAGTGCGTAGGCTCACGCGACGAGAAGAGCGGCAACAACTACTGCTCCAAGATCTGCTGCGTGACCGCCGTAAAGCAGGCTATTGAGATCCGCAAACAGCTGCCCAAGTGCGAGGCATCGGTCTTCTACATGGACCTCCGTATGTGGGGCCAGGGCTTTGAGGAGATGTACCGCATGGCTCAGGAAAAGTACGGCATCAGCTTTGTACGCGGCCGTATATCAGAGGCTGCCGCCACATTTGACGGACGTGTCCAGCTTAAGAGTGAGGATACCCTGATGGGACTGCCGCTCAAGATGACTACCGACCTTCTGGTACTTATGGTAGGTATGGAGGCTTCATGCGGCACCAAAGCCTTAGGTCAGGCCTGCGGAATAAGCGGCGATTACGGATTTATCAAGACTGTCGCCCCTCATCTCTACGACAACGACACCGGCAAACCCGGTCTGTTTGCAGCCGGCACCTGCAAGCGTCCCATGTCAATCTGGGATTCAGTAAATGACGCCAGGGCCGCTGCAATAGCAATCAAGGATTACGTAGAGAGCCTGCCACAATGAATGAAAAAAAGACCGCTCAGCCGAGCGGTCTTTTATTTTAGCACAGTAGGGACTGTCCCTACTGTGTCATTTTATTTGAAGTCTACGTCTGCCCAGGGGATCCACTTCTGAACCTCTTTGTCTTTGAGGGTCTCGTCAACATGCATGATGATGGTGTTGGCGTCCTCCTTGCCAAGCAGGAACTTGTCGATGAAGGCCTCAACCTCGGGATACTGGCTCTGGGGGAGCTGGCAGTGACCATGCTTGCCCTGGATTGAGAATCCCATACGGTCCTCGATTCCGAACTTCTTCCATACCTCGCGGGCAGCTACGCATGATACGTAACCGGCCTCATCGGCCAACCACTCATAGTCGGTGTTACCCAGTACCAGAAGGGCACGCGGGCAAACCAGAGCGCAGAGCTCGTGGTGGTCATACGGAAGCTTTGTAACGTTATCCTCCTTCCAGTCCCACATGGACTTCATGAACCAGTGGTCATCGGTGTTACCCAGATTCTCTACGTTGCCAAGAGTCTGTGATACACGCCATGCAGCTGCACCACCGCCACCGGGCTCCTGAGCGATTGTCAGAGCGATACGCTCATCCAGTGCGCCTGACCAGAGGGCCATCTTACCTGCATATGAGCAACCGGTAATACCGATGTGCTTCATATCGATCTTGCTGGCAGCGCCTACTATCTCCAGACCGTCAATGAGGCGGCTAACACCCCATGTCCACTCTGAATATGCACCATTGTCAACCAGCTCGGGATAGAGACGGTCAAAGTTGTATGTGCCACGGCCGTCTTTCTTCTCACCGCCGCCGAAGCCGCCCATCTGTGAGTAGCTGTTTACCTGACGCTCGCTGAAGTTCATGGTAGCGATCTTACGCTCGCTGAAGAACTGGCGGGGCAGGCTGTTGTTTGATGCACCGATCATGAGGGGGAACGGACCGTCACCCTCCGGGTAGTTGATTCTGGCTGAGATCTCAAGAGTCTCGCCGTTGCGGGTAACCTTAACGGTCAGTGTATTGTTCTCAAGGGTTGCCTCGATATTCTCCTTGCCGATCATAGGCTTCTCACCTATCTCGTAGTGCTGGAGTTCGCGTACAATCTCAGCGCGACGCTTCTCCCAATCCTTGAACTTCTTTACCTGCTTCTTGCTGTTTGAGAACTCAAACGGGTTGGGCAGGGTCTCAAGGTTTGTGGCCTCGTCAACTGACGGGAAAGCCGGTGCGGGATACTTGGCTCCTGCAAACTCCTGGTCGTATACCAGAGGAATTGACTTCTGAGCCATTGCGGGAATGACTGCCAGGACTGCGGCGGCCATCACGAATGATCTGATACTCTTCATAATGATTATTGTAAGTTTTTAGGTTTAAGTATTCGGTTCACTAAAAGTCCCCAAATATAGAGTTTATTTCCGATATAAATCAGAATCCTATCCGGATTTTGACAGGAAGATGGTCCGAATATCCTCCCTGGTAGCGACGGCCGTTGTAAGTACGGAATGGTTTCTGCCCGCCAAAGTTGTCATCGTCCGTAAGAAGGAACGGCAGATCCATGATCTCGGCGCCGATAAGTTCCGTACAGCCCAGCCCGTTGACAAAAGAGCCCGACACGATAAACTGGTCATATTTATCCCATTCGCCGTCATACTTGTAACTGCCTTTCTCCAACGCATCCGTCACAGTCACCAGGCATCTGTCATCGGCACTTCTTGTAAAAGGCCTGGCCTTAAGGCCGTCACGGACAGCGGGGTCATCGGGGCCCTCGTTCAGGTCACCCATAATAATTATATAAGGTTTACGGCGTACGTTAAAGACACTGTCGGCCGATGCCCTTAACCTGCGTGCCGCACTCATGCGCAGCGGCTCGCTCTGCTCCACCCCTCCGTAACGGCTGGGCCAGTGGCATATATAGATATCCAATGTATCATAATTCTCCAACACGCCTGTTACATGGAGGATATCGCGTGTGGCACCTCCTCCGTAGGGTTTCAGGTCTACCCGCAGCGACTCCTGTGCTATCAGGCGGAAGAAAGTGCGGCGGTACATGAGCGCCACGTCAATTCCGCGGCGGTCGGGCGAATCGGTCATGACAAAACGGTATCCCGCCTCACGCAGTGCGGAGCGGGCAGTCAGGTCATTAAGCACGGTACTGTTCTCAACCTCGGCAAGGCCCACCAGCGCGGGTGCCTGGTCCTCATCGGCCGCAACAATCACTTTGGAGACTGCATCCAGTTTATCCCAGTAACGGGACTTGGTCCAATGGTAATCACCGTCGGGCGTATAGTCGTCATCGTCCTTGAGGGGATCGTCCTCAGGGTCAAACAGGTTCTCGGAGTTCATGAACATGAGAGTCATGCTCTGCTGTGAGCATAACGTCAGGGGAATCAGGTTGCAAACAATCAGGAAAAGGAGAAGTCGTTTCATTCTAAAGTTATTGGGATTGATATTGGAAGCAGCCCGCATCGGCCCCAAGAGGAGGTCTTGGCACTCCGGCCAGATCTATAGGCCAGACTGCAGAAAGCGTATCTGCTATGCCGCGTGCGCGGGAAAGCGAATCAAGTGTAAATACCGAACGGTAACCCTGATATGAACGGTCCGTGAAGTTGTACGGGCCGAACATATCTGACTCGCGGTCCTCAAAGACCACATCATGGTAGCGGGCATCGGTGGTGTCACGTACCATCAGAAGTGAATTGCTCACGCTGTAGGGAGCGGTTTTCTTTATTGAATCTGC
>JAEEGJ010028379.1_pt1 | contig 11137 bp, 2 predicted proteins | sample 8958761 | NCBI WGS metagenome assembly JAEEGJ01 (sample SAMN16246546, study PRJNA631951) | gut metagenome | biome: gut microbiome; feature: rumen; material: RS-attached | host: Bos | place: Iran: Karaj | collected 2018-10
GGAAGCGACATCAAATTCTGCAGAGACAGAGCAACGGGTCTCTTTTTTTATCCCTCCCCCCCGCCCCACATCCATTAATGTATTTTACTCTTTTAACATAATTACCATCTGATTAAAACAAAAAAATCAGTTAGGGAGAAAAAAAGATTTGTAAATATTTCAAAAAATACATACCTTTGCAGTATTGAAAAAAAAGAAATCACCAATATAGTTGTCACATTTTTAAATACATACAAATCAACATCAATCATATATTATCATTTTTTTATTAATCTTAAAACACTGCATGCCATGAAAAAAAGATCATTATTTCTCGTTTTGATGCTTTGCAGCATCAGTGTTGCCTTGTCCAAGCCTGTCGGTCCCGACCAGGCAAAGAAGGCTGCATTGACCTACATCAAGAAGGCTGTACCAGCCTATGCCAAATTAAGTGCCGAGAGACTTGTCGATATCACATCGACAACGCCTTTCCGCGAGTTTTATGTCTTTTCTATCGACCAGAAAGGGTTCATCCTGGTGTCGGGCGACAACAACGTTGTGCCCATTCTGGGCTACTCCACCTCCGGCAACTTTCCGGGCGAAAACATGCCGGACAATTTCCGTGGATGGCTACAGGGCTACGAAAGAGAGATAGCCTACATTCGCGAGCATTCATTCGCTGAAAGTGAAGAGCTCAATTCGCAGTGGCGGCAGCTGCTCGAAGACGGCGACCCCAACCGCGACGTCACCGTGTTGAAGGGTCCGCTGATTTCCACCACCTGGGCCCAGACGGAGTACTACAACAACGCCTGCCCCTTCGATGCCAATGCCCCTGCGGCGTACAACGGCCGTGTACCCACGGGGTGTGTCCCCGTGGCAGTAGGCCAGATATTGAAATACTACAGGTGGCCTGATTACTTGCCTGGCGACCACTCCTATACCCATTCCACCTACGGAACATTGAGTGCTGATTTCGGCACTACTCTCGGTTATTATCACTACTACGAAATGCTTGACGACCTTAGCTCGCCGACATCTTTCAACGAGGTTCATGTCATTTCGGATCTGCTGTATGATATCGGGGTGGCACTTGAAACGAATTACGGTCCAAACGCCAGCTCAGCATATCTCTATGTAAGCGATACGAGCATTCCCAGTGCCTATAAGTTCCTGAAATACCAATGCGATTACCCCGATGTAAGCTATCTGACGAAATCGGGCTTCAGCAACGACCATTGGTTTTTTTTAATGCAGAACGAGATATGGAACAACAGACCAGTAATATACTCCGGTTCGAGTACATCATCTGGAACCCATGCCTTTATTTTGGACGGATACGACAGCGACAACCAATTCCATGTCAACTGGGGATGGGGCGGACAGTGCGATGGATACTACGCTATCGGTTCGCTGAACCCCTACGGCTCTACCCAATATAACTCGAACAACTACGCCTTGGTCGGTATCACACCTCAATTGCACAATGTCACTGTTTCGGTCGTCCCGCCGAACGCCGGAACGGTGACAGGCACAACCTCCGGACTCTATCCGAGCGGCGCCCTCTTCGAAACAACAGTACAACCTGCCGAAGGCTACCGCGTGGTAAACTTTACCTACAACGGATACGAGTGGCAATATCACGAAGGTATCTCTCACGTGATTACTGATAGCATGAACATCGTATACTATCTTGCCCCAACTGATGCCGACGGGTTCTACCATACCGAATTAAGTGAAGACGAACAATCAGAGTGGGTATTGGTCAACGGCAACGAACACAACAAATGGTGCTTTGGTGATGCCACAGTGTCTAATGTCCCAAACCTGTATGTCTCCAACGACAACGGTGTATCCTATGCATACAGTGAATCCAATAGCTCTATCGTTTGGGCATACCGCGAGATGTCAGTGCCAGCAGGTCGTTACATAATAAAATATCTATGGAGAGGTATCGGCGAAAGCAATTGGGACTATATGCGGGTCTTTCTTGTTCCCTCCACCACCACGTTGACTGCCGGTCTCTTCCCTGACAATATCATCGATTTTGATATATTCAGTTACTACATGCCAGCAGGATGGATAAGCCTGTGTGGCCCAAACAAACTCAACCAATACACTGAGTCGGGATGGCGCCAGTTTTCCGACGAGGTTGAAGTGCCTGTATCGGGCGATTACAAAATGGTGGTGCTGTGGGCTAACGACAATTCCTTTGGCAGCCAACCACCAGCAGCCATAGATTGTATCTCGTTCCGCCCCGCCACACGCACTATCACTGTGATATCCCAAAGCGACACTGCTGGCCTCTATGTCCCCGGAGGCGAGATAACAGGCGCAGGGCCGCAGTATGTAGGCAGCACCTGCACGTTGCATGTCACTCCAGGCAGAGAGTCGGTATTCAGCGGCTGGTATGACAGGTACGGCAATTTTTTGTCAAATGCCCCCACCTATAGCTTCACCGTGACGGACAACGACACGCTGTATGCCCGCTTCGTACACAACGACAGCGACTACCACTGCCATTTCGTCGACTACGACACCGCCGACTGGGTGTTGGTGAACGGCAGCCAGACCAATAAGTGGTGCTTCGGCCAAGCTGCGACCCTGTCGGCATACAGCTATGGCCTGTATATCTCCAACGACAACGGCGTGAACAATGCCTACACCACAAACACACGCTCTATCGTGTATGCATATCGTCAAAAGCCGCTACCAGCGGGTGATTTACATTTCTCGTGCGGCTGGAGGGCGAACGGCGAAAGCAACTACGACTATATGCGCATTTTCGTCGCACCTATAGCGGACACTTTGATTGCCGGTGTTTTCCCTAACGGCACCACCAGCTGCTACAACTTCCGCGAAACCATACCCACGGGTTGGACACAAGTGGGTTCCACACCCTTTTTCAACAATGTGGACGAATGGTACGACTACTCATGCGATATGCATATAGATAACAGCTGGGACTACCGACTGGTGTTCGTGTGGGCCAACGACAACGGCGGCGGTAGCCAGCCCCCGGCAGCCTTGGGACGTGTCAGTTTCGAGCCCCTACAGTACACCGTCAGTGCCTCAGCCTATCCCGCCAACGCCGGCACGGTGCTCGACACTGGCACCTATCCCAGCGGCTACTACTGCACGCTGACCGCTGCGTCTGCCCCAGGATACCGGTTCGCAGGTTGGAAAAATTTGACTTATAACGTCATTGAATCTACCGACTCGGTCTATAGTTTTAATGTGTGGAGAAACGAGAACCTACAGGCTATTTTTGTGCCATCCAATCCCATAGAATACTGGTGCGCTTTCAGCACCACCGGAGAGGACGACACCACAGGATGGGTGCTGGTGAACGAAGGCCAGACCAACCAGTGGTGCATCGGCAATGCCACCGCTGTCGACAACAACCGCAGCCTCTATATCTCCAACGACAACGGTGTGAGCAACGCTTACGATAATGACAGCATATCCATCTCGTGGGCCTACCGCGAGTTTGACCTGATTGCCGGCATCTACGAGGTGAACTATGACTGGAAAGCCGATGGCGAAAACAACTTCGACTGGTTGCGTGTATTCCTCGTGCCCGATGAATACTCGTTGGTGGCAGGCCAATTCAACGGCAATAGCTATTCATCGCTCGATAGAAACGTTCTGCCAGCTGGCTGGATAAGCCTGTGCGGACCAGACAAACTCAACCTCCAATCGGACTGGCAGCAACATGCCGAAGATGTAGAAGTGACGACGGCAGGCCGCTACAAACTGGCATTCATGTGGGCCAATGACGGAAGCAGTGGCAGCCAGCCACCGGCAGCCGTGGACAACATACATCTGAATCTGCCCACATGCCGCAAGGTCACCGGGGTCACCGTATCCAATGTCACCACCAACTCACTCGACGCTGAGTGGAATGCCAACGATTTGGCCACCTCGTGGCATGTCAACATCAATTTACCCAACGGTGGGAACACGGTATTCTATAACCTTGTCTCGTCGCCCTCCTGCCATATCACAGGCCTAAGCCCAAATACTGACTATGATTTAGTAATCACCCCAATCTGCAGCTCTTCAGGCACCGGCCAAAGCCTATTCATCCCGGTGCATACTGCGTGCAGTTCCATAGACCTACCCTACACGCAGGACTTCGAGAATGAGGTAACCGGCGGCAGCACCAGCTCCTCCTTCGCGGAATGCTGGCACCGACTAAACAACGCAACTACCTATTTCGGTTGTCCATACATCTCCGGGACATCCTCCTACAACCACACCTACAACGGCAGCAAAAGCCTATACTGGTATAATACCACCTCATCCTCCTATGGCGACTACCAAGTGGTTACGCTACCCTCTATTAATGTTTACACCTATCCTATCAACACGCTGCAACTCTACTTCTGGGCACGCAGAGTCTCAGGTACCCCCGTCATAAAAGTAGGTGTGATGTCCGACCCCGACGACATCACCACCTTCACATTGATAGACACTGTGAACGTCACCACCGACCAGGCTTGGCATGAGTACATGGTTTCGCTGGAGAACTATACGGGCAGCGGTGAATTCGTGGCACTGCGCGCCGACCGCCCTGAAAGTGTCTCTTGGACTGTCTATCTCGACGACATCACACTCGAACAACGGCCCGCCTGCCCACGGGTGGAGAACATTGCCGTGCAAAACATTACTACCACCTCGGCCAACCTGACGTGGACTGAGCAGGGCTCGGCAACCAGCTGGACGGTGACGTACCTGCCCGAAGGCGGGTCACCCTCCGATGCTGTGACGTTGAATTCCTACAATAGCAATATTACCATTACCGGATTGGAGCCGAACACCTTATACACTGTTCAAATCACACCTATCTGCTCTTCTGGCTTAGCCGGAACCAACCAGACCATATTCCGCACAAACTGCACCAGTCTCGACAATCTACCCTACACCATGAACTTTGAAGAGTCGGAAGGCGTGACTTCAGGCAGCAGCACCAGAACCGCCTTTGTGGAATGCTGGCACCGCCTGAACAACGCCACAGTCTATTATGGTTATCCCTATGTGTTACATTCATCTACATATAACCACACTGACGACGGCAGTCAGGGGCTTTGTTGGTATTTAACAACCCAAAATGAATCCTATGGTAACTACCATGCTGTAGTGTTGCCCGGGGTCAACACCACAATCTACCCCATCAACACACTACAACTCTCCTTCTGGGCAAAGAATAGTTCCTACAGCAACATCATCATCCAGAACATCCAAGTGGGCGTGATGACCGATCCCAATGACATTGCCACTTTCTCCTCCTGGGAAACCATCACTTTGAACCATGACAATGAATGGCATGAATACATTTGTTCATTCGAAGGCTACACCGGAAGCGGTGCTTTTGTTGCCCTGCGCGCCGACACAGTGCCGAGCGGCAGCGACTCACGGTATACATACATGGACGATTTCACACTCGAAGTGATACCCCAGTGCGGAAGTCCCAGAGATTTATTGTTTAATAATGTGACAACGACGTCGGCGACTATTTCCTGGACTCCATCCAGACTTAGCCATAACAACTTTATCGTTGCTTACGGCACAGGAACCGACCCAAACACTATGGCCACCGTGTCGGCTACAGGAACAAGCGCTACACTGACTGGTCTGAGCGATGGCACCCAATACAACGTGTTTGTTAAAGCAGTGTGTGGCAGCGGTCTGGAGAGCGAATGGAGCAATATTTTCTCGTTCTCCACAATTACTATACCTTATGTTATCACTCAAAGCAATCCCTATGTCGAAAGCTTTGAAGGCTCCACCAAATGGCAGTTGATAAACGACCAGACTAACAAGTGGACTATCGGCAATGCCACCAACAATGGAGGAGCCAAAGCCCTGTACATCTCCAACGACATGGGCACGACCAATACCTACACCATCAGCAACCTCCAGTGGTCGTATGCCGTCAAGACCTTTGACTTCCCGGCAGGCAGCGTTTATTTCTCCTTCGACTGGAAATCCTATGGTGAATCAAGCTATGACTACCTCCGCGTGTTCCTCGTTCCTACCAGCAAACAATTCCTTCCCAACATATCCGCTAATGGGCAATCGCCTAGTTACTTTACTACTACTATTCCCGAAGGATGGATAGCTCTCGACGGTGGCTCTAAATTGAATTTAGATTCCACTTGGAGTACAATTATCGACACCGTTGTCTTTGACAACGCAAGTACGTACAACATGGTGTATATCTGGTGCAATGACGGCTCTGGCGGCACCCAGCCCCCCGCCGCCATCGACAACATCATCATCACCACCGACGCCGTCGCCTGCAGCCCCATCACCGCCGCCGACCTCCCCTACACCGAGAACTTCGACTCCTACACCACCTCCCATACCGCAAAGACTGGCGTAGAACCCACCTGCTGGACCCTCGCTCACCAGTACGTCGCCATGGCCGACGAGAACAAGCCCATGGTTTACTACAACGCCTCCTTCGCTCACTCAGGCAGCTACACCCTCCTGCTCAACTACCGAGGCATCTACGCCATGCCTGAGTTCGACGGCGACGTCAGCTCTCTCCGCCTCTCCTTCTTCCTCAGGCAGCCCAACGCCAAATACCTCCTCCAGGTCGGCGTCATGAACAGCCTCGGCGACCCGGGCTCCTTCACCCCTGTCGCCACCATCAACAACAGCTCCACCGGCGTTGAGCCCGTCTCCGTCGACTTCTCCTCCTACTCCGGCTCCGGTCACTTCATCGCTTTCAGAAACACCCTTGCTTCTGGCTACTCCGGCGACTACAGCAACAACTACATCGACGACATCACACTCAGCACCGTCTCCAAGGGCGACATGCCTGACGACAGCTACGGCATGGAGGCTCCGGCCCGCATCCTCACCCTCTACCCCAACCCGACAACAGGAATCCTGAACGTCGAGGCTGACGAAGAAGTGGTACGCGTGGATGTCTTCGACTACACCGGCCGCTGCGTGGCCTCATTCGAGCGGCAGACCACTGTCGACCTCGGCCGCCTCGCCACTGGACTCTACACACTCCGCGTCACCCTCCCCGAACGCATCGAAGTACGCCGCGTGGTGAAGCAGTAAACACTTTTACGGGCTAGATACCCGGATTCATGTACGGGCAAGGTGCCCGTAATCCAGATTCAAGTACGGGCAAGGTGCCCGTACCCCATCAAAACGGGCAAGGTGCCCTTACTCCCAAATCGGGCAAGGTGCCCTTACTCCCAAACGAGCAAGGTGCTCGTACTCCCAACGGCAAGGCACTCCAAGCGGGGTGCCTTGCTGTTTTGGAAATCGCGTCTTTGCGCCAGATACCTCCTCCGAGAGGAATGCCATACTCTCCCGTACACACTAAATGACGTCTTTGTGTAGGCTCTTCCTGTCGGGAGGCGTTGAACACTTCCGACATCTGCATAAACCAAGGAATGTGTTAGTTGCCACGTTTGCGTCTGATGCCCGGAATCCTCTCAATAATGGAGTTTACTTCGGGGGAGATGTCGAGTTTACGCACAGCCACTGTGGCCACTACAGCAAAGACTGATGTGCGGACCAAGGCCTGAACTATCACGACCGCGATGCCTGTTCCCAGACGCAGGAACAAGGGCGAGACAAGCCATTCCCAAAGGGCGTTGAGGGCGAACAACGCAACCGTCAGCAGCAGAACGCCCAACTGCTTGCGGCTGAAAAGTGTTACCCTAAGCCGCACCCAGAGCATCGTCAGAAGCGGGACGAAATAGACAATATAGGCCACCAGTGTGGCACATGCAGAACCGGTGACTCCCCACATGGGGATAAACAATATGTTCAGTGTGATGGCCGCAGCCGTGAGCAGCGAAATGAAGAGGAACGAATAGGCAAAATACTTCGAAAAATTAAGGATGTTGGTCGCGATGCTGAGGGTGGAGTTTAGGATATTCGCCATTCCGAGGAACAAAACCACGCCCATCCCCGACACATAATCCTCTCCGTTGGGAATCAGTGCAAACAAAGGTGTCAGGTTTATCCAGATAAAGAATAGCAGCATACAGGCCACCAGCAGCTGATGCAGGGACACCTGCTGCCCCAGCCTGTTCACTTCACACATATCATCCGCTGCCACGGCTTTTGAGATAATCGGGCTGGAAATAGCCCCCAGTGAACGGTAGGGAATTTCCACCACATTGGCGATATAGCAGGCTATTGTATAGATTCCGGCAGCAACAAGGCTTTCCTTGGCGAGGAAGATGGAATTGAACAGTTTGATATTGCCGGCCAGCACGGTGGCAGTCATGAAGAGAGTGTAGACCCCCACCTCGCGCAGCAACCCTTTATCGACAAAATGCCAGTCGGGCTTAAAGGACACCCGTCCCAGCGACAAGAGATAGACAAAGTTGACTATCATCGCCACTGCATACGACGAGCAGAAGAGTATCACAAACAAGTCAAGGTCTATCACCCTGAAACCATAAAGCAGATAGGCAACGAGATTCAACACCCTGATAAGCACCTCACGCACAAACTTCGGCAGGGCGATATGCAGCAGCACACTGGCATTCGTCTCGAACACCGTCATATACAGCACAAAGAAGGTAAGCGGCAGTAGCAGGTAGGCAAAATCCACCAGCAGCGGAGCCTCCTCGGCATAGTAAGCCACGATATTGTCCTTGAAAATGAAAAAGAGCACCGCCAGGATAGAGAAGCCTGCCAACGGGAGCAACAACGTCCATCCGAAGAAACCGTGATCACGCAACTCAGGATTATCGGGGGTGTGGAAACGTGGATAAAACCTAAGTATCGACGAGTTCGTACCCAGCTGTGCCAGACCGGCAAAAAGCATCGCCGCATCCACCATCACCCTTGTCAGGCCGATTTCCTCCCGGGTGAGCAAGTCCGTCACCACAAAAAACGTGGTGACTGCTCCTATCAGTACCCCCAGATAATTGGCGAGGGCCCCTTTTATACTTTGCTTTGCAATGACTCCCATTTTTCACTAAGCCCAATGGCCTGAACACTTTCCAGCATTCACACCTTGTTCATCTTCAATGCTCTTTTTTCAATTTTCAACTTCGTATTGATTTGCAAAAGTACTATTATTTTTTCGATATTTCATTATTTCACACACAATTTATTTCATTATTTTCAAATTTATTTGTATCTTTGCCATTCGGTATTTTCGGTGAAAAAGCACCCCGCAAGCCAATAAGACACTCATCCTCATTGGCTTACAGAATACCCTTATACATAGAAATAAATAACAAAATAAAATAACAACATGAAAGTATACCAGACATCCGACATCCGCAACATCGCCCTCGTGGGCGGTGCCAAATCGGGCAAGACCTCCATGGCCGAAGCCATGGCCTTCTGTGGCGGCCTCATCAACCGCCGCGGCAGCGTAGACACTAAGAACACCATCAGCGACTATCGCGACATCGAGCTCGACCGCAAATACAGCGTCGAGACCTCCCTCATGTACACCGAATTTGGTGGCAAGAAAATCAACATCCTCGATGTCCCCGGCTTCGCCGACTACCAAGGCGAGCTGGCCGCAGCCCTCAACGTAGTCGAAGCCGCCGTTGTCGTGGTCAACGCCCAGAGCGGTGTCGAAGTCGGCACCGAAGTGGCCTACCGCTACTCCACCAAACTTGGCACTCCGATGATCTTTGTCGTCAACCACCTCGACGCCGAAAAGGCTAACTTCGACGACAGCGTCAACCAACTCAAGGACTTCTTTGGCGGCAAATGCACCGTCCTCCAGTTCCCCACCAATCCCGGACTGGGATTCAACCAGATAGTTGACATCGTCAGCAACAAGATGTACACCTTCAAGGACGGCAAAGCCACCGAAGAAGAGATTCCCGCCTCCTATGCCGACAGGGCTGCCGAGATGCGCATGGCCCTCGTCGAGGAAGCTGCTGCCGCTGACGACGAACTGATGGAGAAATACTTTGAGAACGGCGACCTCACTGCCGAGGAGCTCACCAAGGCCCTGAAACTCGCTATCGACAAACGCGACCTCTTCCCCATCCTCTGCACCTCCGCCAAGGAGAACATGGGTGTCGGACGCCTGCTTGAATTCATCAGCCAGAACGTTCCCGCCCCCAACGAGGTAGCCGAATGCAAGAAAACCGTTGCCGGCAAAGAACTCAAGTGCGACTCCGCCAACCCCACCGTTGCCTTCGCCTTCAAGAGCGCAAAGGACAAGAACCTCGGCGAAATCACCTATCTCCGCATCTACGACGGCGAGCTGGCCGAAGCACAGGATGTCATCAACTCCTGCAACCAGAGCAAGGAGCGCGTCAGCCAGGTACTCGTGTGCAGCGGTAAAGACCGCCAGCGTATCGAGAAAGCCTGCGCCGGCGACATCATCTGCACCATCAAACTCAAAGACGTCAAAATCAACCACACGCTCACCACTCCCAAGAACACCGACGACGTGGTGACCGAAATCGAATTCCCCACTCCCGTCTACACCGTGGCCGTCAAAGCCGCCAACAACAACGACGACGAGAAAGTGGGTGCCGCCCTCAAAGACCTCTGCAATGCCGACCGCAGCCTCTCGCTCGAAAACAGCCGCGAACTGCGCCAGGTCATCCTCGGCTGCCAAGGCGAACTCCACCTCAACACCGTGAAATGGTACTTCGAGAACCAGTACAAGTTGGCTGTCAACTTCACCGCCCCCAATGTCCCCTATCGCGAGACCATCACCAAGAGCGCTGAAGCCATGTACCGCCACAAGAAACAGTCCGGTGGTAGCGGCCAGTTCGGCGAGGTGCACATGCTCATCGAGCCCTACTACGAAGGCATGCCCAACCAGACCAAGTACCCCATCCGCGACACACAGGAATACACCCTCGACTGGGGCGGAAAACTGGTCTTCAACAACTGCATCGTCGGCGGCAGCATCGACGCCCGCTTCATGCCCGCCATCCTCAAGGGTATCATGGAGAAGATGGAGCAGGGTCCCCTCACCGGTTCCTATGCCCGCGACATCGTCGTCAACATCTTCGATGGTAAGATGCACCCCGTCGACTCCAACGAAACCGCCTTCAAGATTGCCGGCCGTACCGCCTTCCGCGAGGCCTTCAAACTGGCAGGCCCCAAGATTAAAGAGCCCATCTACGACGTTGCCGTCACCGTGCCCACCGAGAGCCAGGGCGGTGTCATGACCGACCTCCAAGGCCGC
>JAEEGJ010028387.1_pt1 | contig 11135 bp, 14 predicted proteins | sample 8958761 | NCBI WGS metagenome assembly JAEEGJ01 (sample SAMN16246546, study PRJNA631951) | gut metagenome | biome: gut microbiome; feature: rumen; material: RS-attached | host: Bos | place: Iran: Karaj | collected 2018-10
TGACGGCAGTCTTTCCCTCGCGAACGGACAGGTGCGACACGTCCACACCCTTCTCGGCAACGGCGCGGCGCATCAGCGCGCCAAAATCATCATTCCCGACCGGGCCGATATAGGAGGCCTCGCCGCCAAGACGCACGGTGTAGACGGCCATGTTGACCGGACCGCCGCCCGGATAGGCTTTTCCGCCCTCCACATTATTATAAAAATCCACGCAGTTGCTTCCAACCGCAGCAAGTTTCATGTTCTCACCTCTCAAAGCAGCAAACGTATCCTGTCTGGCCGCAGGATCACGCGGTGGTTTTCCTTCAGAGATCCATCGTCCTCATACCTGAAGCCGCGGACCTGGATCAGCGCTTTCCCCTCCGGAACGGAGAGCAGCGCAGCCTCTTCCTTCCGTGCACGCAGGATGCCGATACGAAGCGGCCCGGTTTGCTGCTTTCATGTATAATTAATTTACCACAAAAACCACACAGAAAGCAGGTTAATTGTACAATGAAAATGATCGGAAATCAAGTGGTTATGCCTCTGAATGTTGCGAAAATGATCGACGAAAACGATCCGGTGTACGATCACTGCACACATGCTCAGACACACCTATGCGACTATGCTGTTTGATGCGGGCGTCGATGTAAAATCAGCACAGCGCTTCCTCGACCATGAGGATATCGAGGTGATGCTTTCAATCTATACCCACCTGACTAAATACAAGGAAGATCAGGCTGTTGCCGCATTGAACGAACACCTGAATGAGATTGCCGAATCCAGGCAGCTATTGACAACCATTCCGTAAAGAACCGGAAAAAAGGTCTCAGTCGAGACCTTTTTTATGATTCGGTTTTTGACCAAAGGCATCAACCCATTGCTGCGGGCAATATGATCCGAGGCCATGCGCGGTCAGCCATTCATATAATCGATCTGCGCGCACGTAATATGATTGAAACAGCCGAAACTTCGGAAAATCAGACTGCTGGAACAGTTCAAAGGCCGAGTTGTAGGAAATGTTCAAAACAAGTGGTACTTCCATCACTGACAAAATAATCTGTCTCATCTTCTCTTCCGTCCCTTCTGTTCAAGATTGTCCAGCCATTTCAGTAAGTCACGCTTTAAAACCACATAAGTCCGGGCTCCGGTACGCAAGATAGGGAATCCTTCGGACTTCATAAGATTCCGCGCGGCGTCCGGTCCGCATCCGAGCAAAACAGCTACATCCTGGGCTTGCAACGCAACAGGTCCCCCATTTGGATCAAGCAAATCAGCCAAAGTGTAATCGCCATTCTTTTCCATATATCTGTACCTCCTCTTTTTCTGAATCATAGCAAACCTGTGGAAGATAATTGAGGATGTCGAATAGAAACATGGTGTCGCTTATAACCGACACCATCCATCTTTATTACCGATCCGCAATTGGGGCAAGGTCTATGGTGAACTGGCAATCATGTACGAGGGGCGACTGCCGGACTGATACCGGAATCGGTCAGTTCTGTCAAGGGTAAACTGCGCGCCCGTAAAGCGGGCGCCCTTGACAGACCCGCTTGTTTCCGATATAACTAAACCAAGAGCCGAATGACAGTATCTGTCATTCGGCCCACCCAATCAACGGTCATATCACAGAAGACCGCCATTTACAGAAAAGATTTCACAGAGCCTCCTGTGGATTTTGGGTCTCAAAAAAAAGATAAATCTATCAGTTCGGCAGCAATCCAAACAATTGCTGTGATTCTTCTGTCAGATTACCATCTGCAGTAAGAAGCGGTGTATCAAGAATCGCTTTTATCGAAACCGCAAGTGATGCAGCAACCGCTACGCATTTCTTTGCATCTTCCGAATACAAAGAATAGTCAAATCCTTCTTTCTTCAACACATCATCCAACTTGTATACTGCGGGGACGAAACGTGCATCAAGCCTTGCAAGTGCATTATAAAACATCCACGCTCTTCGCCTGATGGCAATGCACTGCTCTGCTCCGGTTTCGAATTGTTCGCAAATGACATCCGCTTCTGCCGCTCCTGCTTTTGCAATCTCCAGATTTTTACCCGCCTTTGCGCCGGTAATGATACCCATTACAAGCAGTGCGGGACCGGCTACCAAACCACCGAGAACCGCTGCGCCGCCTGCCATACCTAACCCGCCCGCAGCCATTGAACCACCGCCAAAGAAAGCCAGTGTTGCATTGGTAGCAGCCGCTCCGCTCAATGTACTGATTGCCGTTCCTGTTGATGCTGCAGCAAACGTAGACGCCGCACCCCAAGCGCCAAATGCTGTCAATGCTCCACCGGTGACTCCTGCAGCAGAACCCGAGACTAAAGATGCTGCGAAGCTTCTCATCTCTTTCAGCTCTTCAAATTCCTTTTTGTCAACATGCAATTTGCTCAGTTCCTGTAATCCATATGTCTCCCTGAAATCAACATTCTTTATCTGTGAAAAGATCGTTAAGAACTGTGATAATCCGCCATTCAATACAAACAGCTTTTCTTCACCAAGAGTTTGCAAAGAATTACTGCACTGCAAGCGAAGCGACTCCAATCGTCTCGCCGCCGCTTCCATGCGTTCGGTGGAATTATCGCTCAACTTTTTTGCGCGGACTTGATCAATGCTTGCTTTGGTGATTTTTCCGATTCCTGTAGCACCGGTTATCGCAGCAATTCCAATGAAAAGAATAGGAATAGGCATTTTATTGCTCCTCCTTCTCAGGAACGGTCTCCTGTTCTTTCTTCTTGAGACGAGTTTTCAATCCCTGAAACAGTTTTTTTGTATTCTCGCCGACGAATGCTGTTGTGGATGATGTTGCACTCGCTACTTTTTCTTTCGCGCTGTTCAGAACCTGTGACGCTTTATCAGTTGCTTCATGAAGCACAGGCGGCATTTTGTCGTTGATTTTTTCAGATAAGTCTTTTACTCCTTGAGCAAGCTTGCTGTTGGGTATCACAGTCTTCTCAACAGGATTATACAACTCATCGCCAATCAATTCATTTGCTGCCTGCCTGATGTTTTTGATTCGCTTTTCAGTTTCTTCCACAACAGGACGGATCTCCGCATACGGCCGATTACTGGACTGCAACCATTTCAACTCATTGCTAACTGAAATGCTGGCTTGTATCAACTGTTCCATCTCCCAAAAAACGCTCGGGTCTACATGCGTGACTCTTACGATGTGTTTGATTAAACGCCTTTCCGCAGCAGAATACTCACCATTGCTGTATGCAACTGTAAGCATATTCCATATCAGCAACCGGGGATTGACTCCTTCTTCATCTGAAGGCAGGTCGTTGTTTATCAAACAAACATCTACTCCTTCTTGGATAACGTCCGCATAGTCTTCTTCCTCAAACAAAAACGTTTCCTGCGCTTTGCATTCTGTTACAAGTTCTTCTTTATATGTGGAAAAGGAGTCTGAATCCAGGTCGTTTCCAACGGATAAAAAACACGACGTTTCATCCTCTGAAACTGCCCCGTCGATCATCATTAGGTAGTATAGTACCTTCAAAGCATTTTTCTTACTCAGCAGCAACACAGCTAAACCTCCGCATTATAGAATAAAGTCATCAGAAGAACCCATCAATGTATCGAATTCTTTTTGATTCGTAAACTGCACATCATGATGCAATAGCTTTTGTATTTCAGCATTGCCGGATAGGAATCCGTCAACGTTATTTTCAATAATCGCTTGATCCATCACTGAAAACGCTTTCCCAAAGGTACTCATATGTTCCCGGAAATAGCGTTCCGTTCCCTCTTTTATTTCCATTCTATATTGCAAAATCAAATGAAGCGCTTCCCGAGATTCGGCTTCTATACGGATTCGATCTTCCTTTGCAATCTCATACTCCTTTAAGGCTGTTGAAATCTCTTTATATACCGCTACGGCCGCTGCATACCCTAATGTACTGCCTGCCATTCCCGCTACAACCTTTACTGCAGCAGATCCTACCCCTTTAACGGCTGAAACTGCAATCGTAGAAAACATAGCAGCTCCTATTTCGCCGAATCCTTGCTCGCCGAGTTCTTCAACACATTGTACACCGGAAATCTCGCCTTTTATGTAGCGGGATATGGTTACTGCAATATCTTTTGCCGTTGTAACCAATCCGGCTGCAAGGTTAGTTTGTGATAGCCCTCTTATGTAGGAAGAAGATGCGTTTTGCATAGCACCTTTGATTACGGTTCCGCTGAATGCAGAAACGTAACTAACCGCTGCACCGGTACCTATATCCCTTGCAACAGATTCTGCTGCCTTCAAGGGTTCTTTGGTCCCTTTCATGCAAGCAACGACGTTTTTCACAATGGAGATTGAACCGGAAATGATTGCCCCGACTTTTGCTTGCTCCATGCCTGCACGGTTAGCAACTTTTGCAACATCTTTCGCAACCGACAAGCCCGGGTGGATACGCGCTTCCATTGCTTCCGCATTGGAAACAGAACTCTGTCGCAAGTTCTTTTCTGTCTTTTCGATTTTTAGTTTTTTGTTCTCTAGTTGCTTTACAAGATCAGTGTTCTTTTCCTGACGTGCGTGGTCAATCTGCTTATCAAGATCCTTTTTTTCTTTATCCAGTTTTTTGGCGACACCAGTAAAGAAATCAGATGGCACCTCTATCGGCACATCGTTATCTCTGTACTTATCATATTTTTTGTCGAGGAGTTTTGTCGCACACTCCTCCGGGGTGCCGCCGATAAACTTGACTTGTCTGGCTGTACCTTCAACGATGATACCGGAAGCATCGGTTTCAACAAGATCAAAGAGCTGATCATTGGTTCCTCCGACTGATCGACCGCTCATATCCGTTTGCCTTTGGAGGTCGTCTGTTCGGACAGTCTTTTTATCAGAATGGTTAATGATTGCTTCCGCGCTGTCTCTGGCGGCAGCTTTCACTTCCGCTGAAAAACCGGCCTGTTGCTTGAGGTTTTGGTCCTTATACTCAGGGTCAACTTTTGATTTCGAGATCGATTTGAGACTTCTTTTCAATACGGTCCCTTTTTCATTGTCTTTACCGCTAAAAGAAACAATATGCTCTTTAACGGCAGAGCCGAATCTGTCGATAACTTCTTTTGCCGCTCCTTGAAGGGCTTTTGTCTTCAGTCGTTCTCTCTTTTTCTCTTCCACAGCGACTCCCACCCGTCATGTTTTTATTTCACTTTAAACCGAAATATTGATTCAGTATTAACGCAAGCGGATTAGTGTTTGTTATATGATAACACAAACCCTATCATTATTAAAGGCGTAATTCCGAGATTTTCATAAGTTAGTCTGGTGTCGTTGGTTATAAGCGACAACATGTGATAATCACACTGTTTATAATGTAACTAAAGTGAAGCCAAAATATGCCTGCTTAAGATGGGGCAAATCGTGCCCTTTGTACTCCCGAGAAGACAATATCTTTTCCGAACCACGTTTCTTGGTGGACAGTATTAAGACTTTATATTATTGTTCGATAACGATTTCGAACGACTTTGAAAAGGCTGGAATTCTGGGTACATTTTAGACTACATTTTTGACCGCAAACAGCCTCTAAAGGTTACTCGAAATTATTTGAAAAAATCAAAAATACGAAGTGAACATAGCCAAAAAATCCCTAAATTACTGGGTTTTTTGGATTTTTCCAGGCACCGCCTGGGTTTGTTGATCATGGTCGAAATGCGAACTCCTAAGCGGAAGGTCCCGGGTTCGAATCCCGGCAAGTGTGCCAGAAAACCCCGAAAAACATTGAGTTTTTCGGGGCTTTCTTTTTTCAAATCCATACTACATCCATACTACATTTTTAACTCAAAAAGTGCGACATCCTCATTTTTGATGTTCGAAATCGGCGGCTTCTTGGCCGTCTTTTTTTCATTTTTGGGCAAATATGCTACATTATGCTACATTTTCTTTACAACTCATTGAGACAGACGAGTCCGAACCGCTGATAATGAGATTTCTATTCACGTCCAACATATAGATAACTTCCATTTGACCACGCTTCAACGAGGATGTCGATAAAATATATTCTCAAAAAACGCCGTTTTTTGCTGAACACCCCCTGTTTTTTTGCCAGGTATAAGTGAGGGAATGAAAAAGATATTATCTTTCTGATTGAAAATAAATCTTGCGCATATTCTCCGGCATGGAATTAAACATCATTTGTACGACTGTCTCGGCAGAAGTGATATTGTCATTCAACACCCATTCCCGGGTCATTCCTACAGCTCCCATACAGTAAAGCCGGATGCTGTAGGCAGTTTGTGTGTCAAGCATATTCGTACCAAGTTTTTCCTTTGCAAGGTCTGAATAACTGGCAGTAAAGTATTCAACCATATATCGCCACAGCGCATTTTGGGAGGAATCTTCGTAAGCACGTTTATAGAACACCATATCGTTCTTCATCTGGCTCATTGCTTTGGCAGAGGACTCGACAGAGATGATATTCGTTTCAACAGCCTTGTGAAAAAAGATCCACGCCACGAGTTCATACTTGTCCCTAAAATGATAGTAAAACGTAGGTCTCTCGATCTCTGCTGCTTTACAGATCTCTGTTACACGGATCTTGTCTATAGATTTACGCTTCATCAGTTCGCGCATTTTATCTGCGATCCAGAGCTTTGTGATTTCAGCCATGAGGTGGTCTCCTTTTTACAGAATACAAGTTTTGTAAGATTGTCTTATAATATTATACTTCTGAATGTTGAAAAAAACAAGCCTTCCCGCTAAAATAGAATCAGAACTAAAACGTAAAGGAGACTCATTATGAATCGCGTTTGTGAAATACTCGGAATTGAAAAGCCTGTCGTGCAGGCTCCCATGACATGGATCACCTCTCCGGAGATGGTCGCAGCCGTATCCAATGCCGGAGGGCTCGGCGTTCTCGGCTTCAACGCCGGATTCGAAACCGGCAAGGCAACGCCGGAGGAAACGGCTGAGGAAATGCGCAGGCAGATCCGCAGAACGAAAGAACTCACGGATAAACCCTTTGGTATGAATGTGATGACATCCGCCTTTGACGGCGCGGGCTTTTCCAAGGCGACCATTCAGGTCTGCATTGAGGAAAAGGTTCCCGTGCTTGTAGCCATCGGTGCGCTGGATGCAGAACAGGTCAGGGATTGGAAAGCCGCAGGTTTCAAGATCATCTACAGAGACATGTACCCCACCGTGGCATCGGCAAAGGCTGCAGAGGCTGCAGGTGTAGATATCCTTGTTGCCACCGGATGCGATGAAGGCGGCGGTATGCCCGTGGAGGCGACCGGCACGATGGTCAAGACTGCGCTGATGGCGGATGCAGTCAGTATTCCCGTGCTTGCGGCGGGCGGTATCGTCAATGAAGCCATGGCAAAAGCCAGCGCTTGTGTCGGCGCAGAAGGTGCTTATGCGGGGACCCGGTTTGTTCTTTCCAGAGAATGCCGTGCAGCACAGGTAACTAAGGAAGATATTCTGAACACCGGAGCTGACGACCTCATCGTCCTCACCGAGGCAGACGGCTATCTCAAATGGAGATCTACCCCACATAAGGTTGCGAAAGAAGCTATTGAAGAAAACAGGAAGGGTAATCTGAAACCCTCCACCGGCAGCTTCTATTTCGGGATGCTCAAAGGCGACCTGGAAGCAGGTATTAACAGCGTTTCCAGCGCGGCAAGTCTCATCAAGTCTATCGACTCTTGCGAAGAGATCGTCAATGAGCTTGCCAGAGGATATATGCAGTAAGGAGTGTGACAAATATGGAATTCTTAGAGCTTGCAAAAGGCAGATATTCGGAACGCTTCTTTGACAGCCGTCCCGTGGAGCAGGAGAAACTGGACAAGATCCTGGAAGCCGGGCGTATCGTGCCGACTGCCTGCAACTATCAGCCCCAGAAGTTTTACCTGATCCGCAGTGAAGAAGGGCTGAAAAAACTGAAGACCGTCACGCACTTCCATTACAACGTGCCGCTGATGATCCTCGTCTGCTACGACATGCGTGAAGTCTGGACGAACCCGGGCGACCGGTACTACCGGAACTACAACTCCGGTGAGCAGGACGCCTCCATCGCGGCGACCACCATGATGTATGAAGCGGAGGAACTCGGCGTTCACACCATCTGGATCAGAGGCTTTGACTCAAAGTCAGTTGTAGACACCTTTGGCCTGCCGGATTATATGATCCCCGTTATGATGCTGGGGCTGGGTTATCCCAATGAACGGGCCAAGGCCAATGGCTGGCATTATAAGAGAAAACCCATTGAGGACTTTGTGTTTGAACTATAAGAGGTGCTGCGTATGAAAACAATTGTCGCTATCAATGCCAGCCCCCGCACCGAATGGAACACCGGGACTCTCATCCGGGAGGCAGCGGATGGAGCCAAATCCGAAGGCGCGGAGATAATAGTTTTCGACCTGTATAAGCTGGAGAAGTTCACCGGCTGTATTTCCTGCTTCGGTTGCAAGCTGGCACCCAATGAGGGAAAGTGTATCTGTAAGGATGGTCTTGCACCTGTACTGGATGCGATCCGCAATGCAGACGGGCTGATCATCGGCACGCCGAATTACCTCGGTGACGTTTCTGCGGGCTTCCGTGCTTTGTATGAGAGACTGATTTTCCAATCCCTGACCTACAAAACCGATCCCCGCAGCTACAATAAACGCAAGATTCCTGTGCTGTTCATCATGACCAGCAATGCCGCCAAAGAATACTATGCACCGCTCGGCTATCGGAAAATGCTGAAAGGCTATCAGAAATCATTGGATGCATTTGTCGGAAACACAAAGGTTTTCATCTCCGGCAACACCCTTCAGGTGAAGGATTACAGTCGCTTCAACTGGACCATGTTCGATCCGGAAGATAAGAAAGAACGTCACGAAAAGGTGTTCCCGGAGGAGCGGAAAAAGGTCTTTGCACTCGGCGCGGAGATGGTCAGGAAACCTTGGTAAAGGAGAACATAGTATGCATTTTACAGATACCGTATACAGAAACCCGTACTGGCCCACGTTCCCTCTTTTGCAGATCACACAAGGATGTACTCACAACAGCTGCAAGTTCTGCACGATGTACAAGGGAGTGCCTTTCAAACTGCAGCCGATGGAGTGGATCGAAGAAGACCTGAAGGAGCTTGCTGAGATCGTCCCGGATGCCAAAACGATCCAACTCCTATCGGCAAATCCGCTCTGCATGACCTATGACAAGCTGGCACCTATCCTTGAGATGATCAACAGGTACCTGCCGAAGATGGAGTACATTTACGCATGTACCAGAGTTACGGATATCCGAAATAAAACGGTGGAGCAGCTGAAGGCATTAAAGGATTTGGGCCTTCGTGAGATTTCTCTGGGCTCGGAAAGCGGTGATGACTGGACGCTGGAGCGCGTCAACAAGAACTGTACAGCGGCAGATATCGTCGAACAGTGCGCAAAGCTGACGGAAGCGGGGATTGACTTCTGGCTCTGCTTCCTCAACGGCGTTGCCGGTAAAGAACACAGTATGGATCACGCCATCCACTCCGCGGAGCTTTTCAGCCGGTGCAGGCCCATGCTCGTCGGCACGGGAGGGCTGACGCTTTTCCCCGGGACTCCGCTTCTCGAAGAAGCCGAGCGCGGTGAGTTTACTCCGCTTACGGAGAAAGAAATGCTGATCGAGCTGAAGGTTTTTGTGGAGCACCTGACCTGTGACTGCTATTTCAATACCCACCATACCTCCGGCATCCATCTGTCCGGTCCCGATTTTCTGAAGAGAAAGGATAAGATCATCGAGGCGCTGGATCACGAGATCCGTTACGGCGATATGGACAGACTTGCGGCGATCCGCAGAAACAAGAGGACGCTGTAATGAAAAGCGAATTCAACAGAACGGACGGTCTATTCTCCCTATGCGGACTCAACTGCGGGCTTTGCCCCATGCAGATCCGGGGAGAATGCAGCGGATGTTTCAACGGCAGCACCTGCTATCAGACCTGTCCCATAGCGCCTTGCAGCGTGAAGCACGGCAACGTGGATTACTGTTTTCAGTGCAGCGAATACCCCTGCAAGAGATATGACGGCATCGACCGGCACGACTCCCTGATCTCCCATAGAAATCAGAAACGGGATATGGCAAAAGCAAAAGAGATCGGTATTGATGCCTATCTTGCCGAACAGCGGACAAAGAAAGCGATTCTCACACGCTTTCTCAATGACTATGATGACGGAACGAAGGATGTGTTCTTCTGCCTTGCGGTAAACATGCTGGAGGTTAAAGATCTTCAAGTCATCTTATCTCGTATGGATTCACAGAGTGGTGATCGATCATTACAGGATAAAGCAACGCAGCTTGAGAGACAGCTCCGTAATTGTGCCGCAGGTAAAAACATCCCGCTTGAGCTTCGGCCCTGGTAAGGAAAGAGTAAAGTCTGAACTATTAGATTGCAATACATAGTGCCAAGGATCAAAAGTCCCTGGCACTATTTTCATGTTTATTATTGAAGAAGGAGGATGCATGAAATGAAACTTGTTATTGCCGAGAAGCCCAGTGTAGCTCAGTCGCTGGCCAGGGTGATCGGAGCAGACAAACGCCAGGACGGCTATCTGGAAGGAAACGGTTATCTCGTCAGTTGGTGTGTCGGCCACCTGGTGGAGCTCTCCGCTCCAGAGCGTTACGACGAGCGTTTTGCCAAATGGCGCCTGGAGGATCTACCGGGAAGTATTCCTTCATTGTGGCGACGCATACGGACCGAGCTCATATCCATAATCATATCGTGTTCAATTCCACGGCCATGGATGGAACAAAGAAATTCCGTGACTTCCGGCGGTCCGGGCTTGCCCTCCAGAAGGTCAGCGATCTCATCTGTCTGGAGAACGGGCTTTCCGTCATTGCGCCTGCGCCGTACTCTGAGCGGCAGAAACGGACGGTCTACCCGAAACGGGAGTCTATTCGCAGCATCGTCTGCGGAGATATTGATACCATCCTTGCCGGAAAGCCGAGGGACTTCGAGGCATTTGTCAGGGGCCTGGAAAATGCCGGATATGAAGTGAAACGCGGCAGGCATCTGGCCGTAAAAGGAAGGTCACAACAACGCTTTATACGGCTTTCTTCTCTTGGCGATGGTTATCGGGAGGAAGATATCCTCGCTCTCTTGACCGATGAAAGGAAGCATGAAAGTAAAAGTGCCGGGAAGATGCGTCAGGAGAAGCCGGTCAGTCTCCTGATCGACGTCAAGAAAAAGCT
>JAEEGJ010028390.1_pt1 | contig 11134 bp, 8 predicted proteins | sample 8958761 | NCBI WGS metagenome assembly JAEEGJ01 (sample SAMN16246546, study PRJNA631951) | gut metagenome | biome: gut microbiome; feature: rumen; material: RS-attached | host: Bos | place: Iran: Karaj | collected 2018-10
AACTTAGAAAGTATTTGGAGGAAATACAGCCAGATACTATTCTTTACCACGGAGTTAATGGCTATGAGATGATGGATGTTGCAAAGTATTGCAAGGAGCATCCAGAGTGTCTTTTCTACATGGATAGCCATGAGGACTACACCAATTCAGCAATGACATTTGCCAGCAAGACATTTTATAAATTTATCCATGGGCATTTTGTTCACAAGGCACTTCCACAGGTGGATAAGGTCCTTTATATTGGAATTCAGATGAAGGAATGGCTTAAGGATATTTATAATATTCCAGATGAAAAAATGGAATTTATGGCTCTTGGCGGTATTATTTATTCAGCGGAACAGCAGAGTGCTGCCAGACAGGATATTATTAATAGATATGCGCTTCCAAAGGATGCTATTATCTTGGCCCATTCGGGAAAGCTAGAAGCAGGAAAGAGAACTGCCGAATTATTAACTGCTTTTTCAAAAGTTAAGGATCCACGACTTGCATTATTTGTATTTGGCTCTATTCCAGAAGATATGGAGTCTACACTAAGACCTCTTATTGAGGCAGATAGTCGTATCCATTTCATGGGCTGGAAGGTCAATAAGGAAATCGAGCAGTTCTTAGCAGGTGTTGATCTTTATTGTCAGCCTGGTGGACAGTCATCTACATTTGAGACAGCTATTTGCTGTGGTTGTGTAAATATGACTTATCCTCATGCAACATACAAGGATGAGACATATAGTGACTGTGATGGAGATAATTATTTCTTTGTTGATGGAACCGAAGATATGGTTAATGTATTTAAGCAGATTACAGATAATCCAATGGTACTGGAGCAGAAAAAGGCTAAGTCTTTTGCATTTGCAAAGCTTCAGTTCGATTATGAAGTTATAGCAAGAAGAATTTATCAATAGAGAGATTTCTAAGAGAGAAAGATGGCGTAAGCCATAGAAACGATTATGAATAACAAAGAATTATTTGAGAAATTTTGTAAAGAAGTATATGTGTGCATATATTCTCAGCCATGGTGGCTTGATGCTATCATAGGTGCTGATAATTGGGATGTATGGATATATGAGAAGGGTGGCAATGTTTTTGCTGCCATGCCTTATTATCTTGAAAAAAAGAATGGAATTACTAGAATTACCAAACCACCTCTTACCCAGACCAATGGTTTGATAATCAACTATAAGGAAGCACCACAGAATATCGCTAAGATTCAGGCTTACGAGGAAGAAATTTGTAATGCAGCAATGGATTTTATTGAGTCCATGAACTTAGATTTATACGAGCAGAATTATCAGTATAGATTTCAAAATTTCCTTCCATATTTCTGGAGAAGATACACTATATATCCTCGAGTGACTTATGTAATTGAAGATACATCTGATATGGAGAAGGTAGAGGCAGGTATTACAAATAAATATCGCCGTAACATCCGCAAGGGTCAAAAGAACCTATGCAGGATAGGCGAGATTGATGCTGATACTTTCTATACAGAGCATGAAAAGATTTTTGCAAAGCAGGACCTTCCAGTTCCATTTACTAGGGAACAGTGGAAGAGCCTTTATGCGGCAGCTTATGAGCATGAGGCAGGCAAGGTTATTGCTGCCTATGATGAAAATGACAACGTAATGTCGGTATTATTCCTTTGCTGGGATGATGATGCTGTATATTTAGATGCAGGCGGTCCTATGCCTGAGTATGCGAAATTTGAGACATACGAAGCGCTTGTTTATGAGGGAATAAAGCTTGCTCATGAAAAGGGCCTTAAATTTGACTTCGAGGGCAGTGTTGTTAAGCAGATTAACCACAGCTTTAGAGAATATGGCGGAAGACCAGTTGAGTACTATCGTTTCCGCAAAGTATTTAACCCAGAGATAATCAGAAAAGAAGCAGAGGAAGCTATCGCAAGACTATAAATTAGCTATCTGATGAGGTAATGATGGATTTAAAAGATAAAAATGTGTTAATTATCATGCCAGAGTTTTACTCCTTCCAGACCAATCTTAAGGATGAGTTGGAATCACGTGGAGCTCACGTAAAATTCTATGATGAAGAACCTAAAAAGACAAAGTTTTTAATCCTAAAAAATATGGAGAGTATTTTCCATAAAAAGGATGTCTTTGGAAAGTTTAACAGGCAGTTGACCAATCAAATAATTGCAGAAAAGCCTACAGAGGGTTATGACTATTTCCTTGTAATCAGAGGTAATGTTCTTTCAGAAGAGACCATTATTACTATCAAGGAAAGAGCCCTTAAAAATGGTGCGAAGACGATTTATTACACTTGGGACCCTGTTGAGTATGTGCGACACAAGGGCAAACTAGGTCTTTTGTTTGATAAGAGATATGATTTTGACTCAGTAGATGTTAGAAATACAGATATGGGATACGAGCTGCTTCCGCTTTTCTATACAGATGAGTTTGATGCAGCAGATTGGCAGAAGCCAGATGAGTACTTGTATGATTATGTAAGTGTATCGGCCTTCTTCCCATACAGATATAGATATTTAAAAGCATTCAAGAAAGCTAATCCAGACAAAAAATTATTGTTCAAATTGTACCTTAGTCCGGTGGTATACTGGGGAAAGAAAATCAAGGATCCAAAGCTTGTTAAGAATTTGGATATGGATATTATCACTTTCAAGCCATATACCCATGATGAGATGCGTCAGCAGTGTAAGGAGACTAGAGCAATCCTTGATTTAACACAGGAGCATCAGCAGGGACTTACAATGCGTACTCTTGAGACTGTAGGCGCCAAGCTTAAGCTTGTAACCAATAATGCATATATAAATGAATATGATTTCTACAATGATAATGATTATGTAATCATGTCTGATTTATCAGCAAAGGCTGATGAGGCTGAAAAGACAGGGGATTACAGCGCCTTTATTCTCCCCGGAGAAGATTGGTTGAGCAAGCCATATCAGGAGAATGAAGAGATTCGCAGGAGTTATTCTATTCATGCTTTTATCGAGAAAGTTTTTAACTAAGCCGTAACCGGCGGATTGGAGAATTTATGAAACCAGTACTTTATATAGTTATTCCATGTTATAACGAGGAAGAGGTTCTTCCTATTACTGCTCCAGAGTTTTTGGCTAAGATTAAGGAGCTTGTTAGCCTTGATAAGATTGATGACAAGAGCCGTGTTATGTTTGTAAATGATGGCTCCAAGGATAAGACTTGGGAGATTATCAAGGATCTTTCAAAGCAGGATGAGCATTATATCGGTATCACTCAGAGCCGCAACCGTGGTCATCAGAATGCAGTACTTGCAGGTCTTATGGAGGCTAAGGAACTTTGTGATATCACTATTTCAATCGACTGTGATGGTCAGGATGATATCAATGCCATGAACGAGATGGTTGATGCATATTTGGATGGCTGTGAGATAGTATATGGAGTTCGTAATAGCCGTCAGACTGACACATTCTTCAAGAGATTTACAGCAGAGAGCTTCTACAAGCTTTTAAATGGAATGGGAGCTGAGGTTGTATTCAACCATGCAGATTACAGACTTGTATCTAGCAGGGTGCTTGATGAGTTTGCTAACTTTAAGGAGGTAAATCTTTTCCTTAGAGGCATGTTCCCTCTTGTAGGATTTAAGAGCACAAGCGTATACTATGCCAGAAATGAGCGTATTGCAGGAGAGAGTCATTATCCTCTTTCAAAGATGCTTTCCCTTGCATTTGATGGTATTACATCTCTTAGTGTTAAGCCTATTCGTATGATTACTGGATTTGGTATTTTTGTGGCATTTATAAGCCTAGTGCTTTTAGTATATTCGATTGTTCAGCATTTCCTTGGAAATACTGAGACAGGTTGGTCAAGTATGATGGTTGCAATCTGTTTCCTTGGTGGTATCCAGCTTATTTCACTTGGTGTAATCGGCGAGTATGTTGGTAAGACATATATGGAGACAAAGCAGAGACCTCGCTATATCATTTCTGAGAGAACATATGAAATGAATGAAGAGAAGGAATAATTTGTAATGAAGGAATCAACGATAGAAAATTTCCTTGAGTTTGAAAAGTCATATAAGTGCAATTCAATTTGTGTCGACGGCGTCCCAATTTGGTCATTGTATCGTTATGAGATTCATAATGCTATTAAGAGAGACACTGTTGGAAGAGTAGATGGTCAGCAGACTGCATTTCATAAAAAAGAACTATTTACCATGCTTAAAAATGCGTGCCGCCCTTTTACTTATAAGAATGTAGATGTTCTATTTGTTTGCGATGGAGCAAGAAATAAAAATATAGAAACAGGTTATTTTGAAAATATTTATTTTGATGAATTGGCAAAGAAATATAATAGTGTAATATTAGAACATCCTGTTAATCATGGTCACAAAGAGCCTAATGGTATGGATAATGTATTCTATACAGACCGTGTGGCATTTAAAACTAATGTGGCAGTGAAATTGTCCAAGAAATTTAATACCGCTAGACGTCGTAGGTATGAAGCAGAAATCAGAGAAAAGTTCACTGACATATTTGCAGCTATTAAAAATGAATTTGGCCCAGATCTTTTGGATGAAATGGTTGAGGCCATGACTGATAGAATGTATTACTTCGTAATTACGAAGGATTACTGTGCCAAGATTCTAGATAAGGCACAGCCAAAGCTGATTATGGAGCTTTGCTATTACTCCATGGAATCATTTGCTATGAGTGCACTTGGCAAGGAGAGAGGCATTCCGACAGCAGAGTATGCCCATGGATTTGCATTTCCAACTCATACACCTATGCAGTTTAATCCTGAAGAGAGGATATCTGTGCTTCCTGATTATGAGCTTATTTATAGTCATTCCCAGGACAATATAGTGCATCTTCCGGATAATATTCCACTTGTTACAGTGGGCTTTCCTTTCTTTGAGAGAGAGCGTGAGAAATACAAGGCCAAATATCCTAGAGATGAGAGGACAATTTGTTTTATTTCTACACTTGCTGAGGGTGAGCAGATTAGTAAAATTGCAAGTGAGCTGGCGGATAGATTAGGTGATGAATATCACATAATTTATAAGCTACATCCACATGAATTCAGCTATTACAAAGAGAGTTTCCCATGGCTTGTAAATGACAAGCTAGAGGTGATTGATAATACAGATAATCACATTTTTAAATACTTAGCAGAGAGCAAGCTTTGCGTGGGTACTAGAACAGCCTCTATTTGGGAGGCCATCGGTTTTGGATGCGAGACAGTACTTTTGAATTTTGGAGATACTGCTATTAATATGCGCTATTTCATAGAGGAGAAAAATGTTCCTTTAGTTGATAATGTAGATGAGCTTATCTCGCTTATAAAAAATGATGGCGCAGGCAAAGTCGAGCCAGATGGCATGTTCGAACCAGAATCGTTTAATAAGATATGTGAATTCATAAATAAAATTATAAATAGGCAGTAGTTCACAAGCTCTTAGATTTCACAAGCGAATCGTGTTAGATGAGCGGAGAAATACTAAGGCTTGTGAGCGTAACTGCCGAGAGAGGAAATATAAATATGAAAACTGTAGCATTTGTACCGATTAAGATGAATAATGAGCGCCTTCCAGGCAAAAATACAAAGTGTTTTTCAGATGGCACTCCACTTGTTAGAGTAATCACAGAAAAGCTTGCAGCCCTTAAGGGCGATTGCATTGACGAGGTTTATTGCTATTGCAGTAATCCAGCAATAAAAGAGTATTTGCCTGATGGTGTAGAATTCTTAGAGCGTCCTACATTTTTAGATGACAAATTCTGCAAGGGTCGTGCAATCTATGAGGAGTTTGTAAAGACAGTCGAGGCTGATGTATATATTCTCTGCCATGCTACAGCACCATTTACAAGTGTTGAGCATATTAGGGAATGTATTGAGGCTGTGCAGCAGGGCAAGGCTTCGTCTGCATTTGCAGGTCAGAAGCATCAGACATTCTTCTGGAAGGATGGCAAGCCATTTAATTTTGACTTGAGCAATCCTCCACGTACACAGGACATGGAGGCATACTATACTGAGAATCCATCTCCATACGTATTTACGAAGGAATGCTTTGCAGAGACTCACGCTAGATGTGGTCTTAATCCATATATTGTTGAGTGTGATGCAGCAGAGTGTGTTGATATTGATAATGCAGATGATTTTGAGCTGGCAGATGCAGTATATACATTCTTAAAATCAAAGGGTAAGTTATAAAAGGAGTTCCAAACCCGGAAAAAGATTTAGAAAGGGATTGTTTATGGAACAGCATATTAGATTATTAGATTGTACTCTTCGTGATGGAGGGCACATCGTACAGGGAAAATTTGGCGAGAAGGTAATTAAGAACACAATAAAGAGCCTGGTTGAAGCTGGCGTAGATATTATTGAGGTTGGCTTTTTATGGGATAGTGTTTGTGACAAGGACACTGCTCGCTATTACACAATCGAAGATGTAAAAAGAATTCTTCCAAAGGACAAGGGGCGTTCTCATTTTTCTTTAATGGCAGATTTTATCGACCTTGAGCATTTGGAACCATGTGATGGCACAATTGAGTTTATCCGTCTTTCATTTAAGAGATGGAGACTTGACTGGGGTCTAAAGACTGCGCGTATCCTGATGGACAAGGGATACAAGGTATTCATTAATCCAGTTAATAATAACGTATATTCGGACAAGGAATACATTGAGGTCCTTGAGAAGGTTAATGAGCTTCATCCTTATGGATTCTCAATTGTAGATACATTTGGCGTTATGCGTGTAAATGACTTATCCCATAGATATTATTTGGTAGAGAACAATCTCCTTCCAGATATCACTATAGGTGTTCATCTTCATGAGAATCTTGGACTAGCGTACAATTTGGCACAGCATATGACTCAGATTGCTAGCCCTACTAGAAAGATTGTTATAGATGGTTCATTACTTGGAATGGGACGTGTTCCAGGAAATCTTTGCATAGAGCAGATTGCAGACTACATGAACGAACAGTATGCAACTGGCTATACTCTCGAGCCTATTTATGATGCTATCGACGACTATATTGCGCCAATTAAGGCTAAGGAGCCATGGGGATATGCCATCCCATACGCATTATCTGCCAAGTATTACTTACATAGGACTTATGCGGAGCATTTGATTAATAAAAAGCGTCTTAAGACAAAGGATATACAGCGTATTTTATCGCAGGTAGATGCAAGCGAGGCCGAGACATTTAACGAAGAATACATCGATAAGCTTTACATGGACTACATGGATGTTAAATACGATGATAAAGAAGATAAAAAGACTCTCAAAGAGATTCTTGCAGGATATAAGAATGTGCTTGTTATGGCACCAGGAGAGAGCCTTAAGACAGCAAAGGACAAAATCCAATCAATCAACAAGGATGATACTTGTACAATAGCTGTTAACTTTATTCCAGAGACTGGCGCTGACATCGTGTTCTTAACAAACATGAAGCGCTATGACAGTATTACAGATGCTCGTGACAATACAAAGCTTGCTATTACTTCAAATCTCATGCGAGATATTGAAGGATACGATATGGCATTTGAGTATAATGAATTAGTTTACTTTAACGATGAGTATAATGATGATTCTACACTTATGCTTATCAATCTTTTATCAAAGCTTGGACAAAAGGCTATTATGTTTGCTGGTTTTGATGGTAGAAAAAATGGTAAGCTTAATTTTGTAGATGATTCATTAGATGGACATCAGGATGATCCTGGAAGAAGTAAAAACACTAAGAGAATATTGGATTCAGTGTTTGAAGGAATCAATAAAACATTTATTACTGAGTCAGAATATCAGTAATTCACCACTTTTTCAGAAAAATAACTTGATTTAGACATTTTTAAACGTTACACTCATGTTAGAGTATGTTACTCTACATTAAATTTGAGGTATTAGTAATATTACATAATGAGAGGTGGAAATATGAAAAAATTCAAATTTACAAAAATCGTTTCTTTTGCACTTGCAATGTTTATGGCATTCTCAGTATTTACTGTAAATGTATCAGCTGCAAGTAGAGGTGATGCTTACAAGAGACAGCTTACAGCAGAAGAAATCGCTACTATCAAGACTGTATTCGACGCTAAGTACTACGGCTCAGTATACTTGGATGTAGTTCATTTCTACGGATATGATTACTATACTCCAGCAATTGATGATATTTTATTTGCTCATTTCATCAACTGCGGTATCTGGGAAGAGAGACAGCCTAGCGCAGCTTTCAACGTAGATGTATACGCATCTAGAAACACAGATCTTCAACCACAGCTTGGCGACAATATCATTGGCTATTATATGTACTATGCTACACACCTTAAGGAGCAGTCATGGAGAGTAGTTCCTACTTTAAATGATGCTTGGGCTAAGCAGGCTACAATCTATAGCGTATATGATTTCCAGGTTGGCCAGGTTGGACCAAAGGCAGGAGCAGTTGCAGTTCAGACACCTGACTCACCAGCTTTCAAGATTGATGAGAAGTAATTAAATCAAATCATAAAAATGGATGTGCTTTTTATGAAGCACATCCATTTTTTTTATATCTTATGTAACGGAATAATCATCCTTTATATCCCATCTTTCAAAATTTTCAGATGAAAAGTCTTTTAATATATAATTATCATAATCGCCAACTGAAATATAAACACGACATATTAATTGGTCCAGATGGTCAAATGGAATCTCTGAATGGACCGCACCACACCAGCCAACACGGTTGGCTTCTATATCCATGTCAAAATTATATGTCTTTTGATTGTCAGCAAAATCTACCACAGAAAGCTTTAGGCCTCTTAATTCTGACATATTAAAAGTATCAGCGTCTTGTAGTCTAAAACGAATTTTTCCATCTTCATTGGCAACTTCTAGGTAAGATACCTCTTGGGCTCTTGCCAAAGCCTCATCGCTAAAAGCATTATTTGCAAGAGACATCATTAGCTTAGATGTTTTGCTAAACTCATCATTACATTTATCTTTTCCATATTCCTCGATTAATGTCTTATCTGAGCTATATAGATTAGTACCACATCCTAGGCGGTTAGATGACATCTCAACGCCAAGTGCTGCAAGAGTGGTAGGGAATAAATCCATGGTAGCATATTCTCTAAACTCATCTTTTTCAGGTGAAACAGCTGAATTAATAATACATGTGTAAGTCTTGCGCTGGTAGTCATCATCTACATCATTGCAAAAATCAGAGTCCATAGTAGTGTGATCTCCAGTGATTACTATAGTAGTGTTTTCATAGAAATCCTGCTGCTTAATCCAGTTTACAAAATCTGTAACCTGTCTATCTGAACATGCCATTACATTTGCATATTGATTATCGCCAAATTCATGACCACATAGTCTACATACATATCCGTCCTCAAAATGAGTATCCATTGTAAACATAGTGTAGTTAAATGGTTGATTGGATTTTGAGAGTTCTAATAAGTCGGTTTTTGCAAATTCAAATAACTTTTCATCTTCATAGCCCCAGCTTGCACTGTAGTCTGGAGGGATTAATCCAGTTTCGAATGCCCAGTTCGAATCGTGGATAGTGAAATCACCGTGGTACTTTAGATACGCGTCCAGAGCACCGAAGTTAGCGGAAGATCCTTGCTGAACCACATTCTGATAACCTTCATTCAGAAGTATATCTCCTATGGTAGTCAAATCTGGGAAAAAGACTTTACTTTTATCCATTTTGTATTCGTCAATTCCCATTTGCATAGGCAGACCGCTTGATTGAGCAAATAATGCTGCCGTAGTCCATTGCATACCAGGAAGAACGATTCCACCATTGAGGGTGTCATCTGTTCCAGAGAAGTTATCATTTTCCTCACTTAGTTTTGTGAGATTTGGAATACAGTTAAAATCAAAGCCACCGCCATTATCTTTATCAGCATAGGTCATTTCCATGGATTCCAAATATATATAGATGAGATTTCTCTTTTTCTCAGGGAAGGTAAGTGACACAGTTGCTGGATCAACATAATTATCTCCAATAAAATCTGGGCCAGTTAGTTCTTTTTTTGAATTAATATAATCTGTAATTATGTGAGTGTTATTATTGAATCTAATTAGATTGAAAATATTTGCCAGTAACACCACTAAAAGCATTGCAGAAGCAACAATCGTCTTTATCTTAGGATTCTTTTTCTTGACTATATGAAGAATAACAAGTAATGCTATAAAGATTAAAACTACGGGAATTCCATAGTGTACTAGTCCTGAAATAACCATGTCAGGGTTAGTTCCTTCAATTGATGTCTTTAGGTGAAATAGAAGCTCTTGATATGTAAGTTCTTTCCATGTGTTACTTAAATAAGATACTACGCCAAATAAAATAAGTAATAGTGCAAGCAAGAAGCATATTACTACATTAGGTATTGTTTTAAGAATTGATTTTTTCATTAGTTTTCATGACTCCTCCAGTCAAAAGTGAATTGTAAGATTATCAGAATCATTATAATTTTTTTTATTATCATTTTCAATTTATTGTTGCACTATAGTAATGGACAATAAAACTAGATAAAGGCATATTTACTAGCTAAAGCCATTGTAATAGTATAAAATATTAAGGAATGTATATTTTTACACAGGAGAGTAATTATGCGAGAAGCAATTGATAATAAAATCATTATTTTTAAAGTTATATTCGGCCTCTTCGTATTAGTATGGTCTTTTAATGTGCTAAATGTGGGTTTCTATGTAGATGAAAATGGATTACTTACAATTTACAAGGGTTTTTATCAGGGGCAGAGACTTTTTACAGATAGTTGGGAAGCGCTGCAGACAGGGGGCATTTTGGCCTATCCACTTTTAGCTTTATACTATCAAGTGCTAGCACCACTATTTGCCGGTGTAGGTATTAATATAGGTTTGGTATTGTATATGCGAATCGTATATACGATTTGCAGACTCTTAGTTTCTGTATATCTGTATTTTACGATAAGAAAGACAGCCTACGAGGATGGAGCTTTTGCAGCTAGCATCTTCTACTATATGTTTGTGATGGGATGGAAGAATTTCTCATACAAATCATATTGTGATTTGGCAATCATGCTTCTTATTTGTTTCATCATCAGATATCAGGAGACAAAAAAGAACTGGTATTTTATTTTTGCTGGAATAGCTACCTGTGTAGCAATTTTGGCCTATCCTACCATGATAATTATTGCATTTGCCA
>JAEEGJ010028393.1_pt1 | contig 11133 bp, 5 predicted proteins | sample 8958761 | NCBI WGS metagenome assembly JAEEGJ01 (sample SAMN16246546, study PRJNA631951) | gut metagenome | biome: gut microbiome; feature: rumen; material: RS-attached | host: Bos | place: Iran: Karaj | collected 2018-10
GGGCTGCCGACTGGTGAGGGACAACCACGTGGACCTTATCCTCGCTGTAGGCGGCGGCTCGACCATCGACTACGCCAAGGCGGTGTCGGCATCGGCCTACTGCGACGAAGACGCCTGGGAGAAGTATTGGGTGAAACAAGGCTGGCCCAGCTGCCCGACGGTGCCCGTTGGCGCCGTGCTCACCATGGTGGGTACCGGCAGCGAGATGAATGGCGGCAGCGTAATCACCAACCGCAATGAGGGCTTCAAGCGTGGCAAAGTGTTCGGTCCCGCCCTCTATCCCAAGTTCGCCATCCTCAACCCGAGGTTCACCATGACGGTGCCGCAGTACCAGATGGTGGCGGGTTTCTTCGACATCATGAGTCACCTGATGGAGCAGTACTTCGCCGGCAAGGCCGACTGCACCACCGACTATATCAACGAGGGCCTTATGCGGTCGCTCATCCACGCCTCGCGCATCGCAGCCAAGAACCCGCAGGACTACGAGGCCCGCGCCAACATAATGTGGACCGCCACCTGGGCGCTCAACACCCTGCTCAAATGCGGCAAGGGCGGCGACTGGGAGGTGCACCAGATAGGCCACGCCATAGGTCTCGTCACTGACGCCACCCACGGCATGACGCTGGCATGCGTCTCCCTGCCCTACTACCGCCACGTGATGCACGACGGTCTGCACCAGTTCGTGCGCTTCGCTGTCAACGTGTGGGGCGTGCGTCCCGAGGGCAAGAGCGACGAGCAGGTGGCCCTGGAAGGCCTCGCCTGCCTCGAAGACTGGATGAAAGAGATAGGCGTGGTGATGCACAGCAGTGAGCTGGGTGTCAGCGAGGCCAACCTGCAGCAGGTGGCCGACGCGGTGCTGATACTGCCCGTGGGCTACCGCACGCTGACGCGCGACGAGGTGGTGCAGATACTGAGAGAAAGCATGTGAGATTGATGAATGAAGAACGGTTATAAGTGAAATTATATAGGGTCATAATACTATTGTCGGCGATGCTGGCATGGTTGCCGGCGGATGCGCGCAACGAGCGCGACACGCTGGGCGTGGGCACGCAGGTGCTGTTCGTGCGCAACGACGGCCAGTGGGACGCCCGTGTGCGCTACGAGGCGCAGCTGCACGACGCCGCCCTCTTCCTTGAGGACGACGGCCTGACGGTGGCCCTGCGTCAGCCAGTGCCGCATCCCGCCCCCGGCAACGGCAAACGCGCAAAGATGCACGCCTACAAGATGCACTTCGTCGGTGGCAGTGCCGTACCCATGGGTGAAGCCATGCAGGAAGGCTACAGCAACTACTACCTCGGCGACAACCCCGCCAGATGGCGCTCAAGGGTGCCCTCCTTCGCCGTGGCGCGCTATACCGACCTCTACGCAGGCATAGACCTTGAGCTCTACACCGCCAGCGACGCGCTGAAGTACAACCTCATAGTGCACCCAGGCGCCGACCCGTCGACGATAGCCATAGAATACATAGGTACTGACGGTGTGAGCATTACCAAAGAGGGCGACCTGAGGATACGTACCACGGTGCGCGACATCATAGAGCTACAGCCGTATGTATATCAGGGCAATAACGAGATCAAGAGCCGCTGGCGGGTAAGCCGGACAGGAGACCGCTACACTGTGAGCATCGAGCTGGGAGATTATGACAAGGGGCGCGACCTGGTGATCGACCCCGTGGTGCGGCTGCGCTTCTCCACCTATACCGGCTCGACCGCCGACAACTGGGGCACCACAGGCACATATGACTCGCACAAGAACACCTACACCGCAGGGATAGTATTCAACATAGGCTACCCGGTGTCACCCGGAGCCTACGACGAAAGCTATAACGGTGCCGGTGACATTGCGGACATAGGCATCTTCAAGTTCGACTCCACCGGCAGCCAGCGCCTGTATGCCACCTATCTGGGCGGTGCGCAGGCAGACATGCCCCACAGCCTATATGTCAATGCCCTCGACGAACTCCTTGTGCTCGGCACCACAGGCAGCGACAACTTCCCCACCACCGCCGATGCCTACAGCCGCACCTTCGCCGGTGGCACCGACGTCAACTACGAAAACGCCCCATCGATAGCGTTCCCCAACGGCAGCGATATCTTCGTCTCATGCTTCAGTGCCGACGGCTCACGTCTTGAAGCCTCCACGTTCATAGGTGGCAGCGGCAACGACGGTCTCAACTACAAGAAGCACTACAACGCCAACTATGGCATCATAATGCTGGGCAACGACTCGCTATACCACAACTACGGCGACGGTGCCCGTGGCGAGCTCATCACCGACCCCTTCGGCAACGTCTATGTAGCCACCACCACGGTGAGCCGCAACTTCCCCACCACCGCAGGAGCCGCACAGACAGTGTATGCCAACAAACAAGACGCCGTGGTCTTCAAGATGGACCACAACCTGCACACCCTGCTGTGGAGCACCTACCTCGGCGGATTGGGCGACGATGCCGCCTACTCCATCGACCTCGACACGGCGCTGAACCCAGTCGTTTGCGGCGGTACCAACAGCCAGATATTCCCTACCACTGCAGGTGTCCTACAGACAACATACGGAGGTGGCACCGCCGACGGCTTCGTCAGCATACTCTCGAGCGACAACGGTAGCCTTATAGCCTCCACCTATATTGGTTCCGAAGACTATGACCAAGCCTATTTCGTACGCGTGGGCAACCACGGTGAGACCTTCATCTTCGGCCAAACGAAAGCCTCGGGCTCAACCATGATACACAATGCGGGATACGGTGTGCCGGGTTCTGGAATGCTAATGATGCGCCTGTCACCCAGTCTTGCGCAACGTCGCTGGAGCACCGTCTTCGGTACCCCCGGGCGCATCAACCTCTCGCCCACCGCCTTTGCCGCCGACATCTGCAACCGCGTCTACGCCGCCGGATGGGGACGCGACTTTGTGGGATACAACGGCGTGCAATGGTATACAGAAGGCACCATGTGGATGGAGACAACACCTGACGCCTACGCCGACAGCACCGACGGACAAGACTTCTACATCATCTCCCTCGACGCCGACGCCAACAGTCTCCAGTACGCCACATTCTTCGGAGAATACCACCAACGTAATGAAAGCACCTACCGAGGCTCAGACCATGTAGACGGCGGCACTTCGCGTTTCGACCGCCTCGCCACCCTCTACCAGTCCGTCTGTGCCTCATGCTCACGCTCCCAGGGATTTCCCACGACAGCAGGAGCCTGGAGCGACACCAACCGCTCGTCCAACTGCAACAACGCCATCTTCCGCTTCAATGTCACCGACGACTTCCCCGTAGCCGAGTTCATACCCCCGCAGGCGGGTTGCGCGCCCTATACCCTCACATTCCACAGTACCGGTCGAGGAACGTTGCATTGGGACTTTGGCGACGGTACCACTTCGACAGCCACTAACCCTACGCATACCTATACCGCTCCCGGCACCTACACCGTCACCCTCGTCGCTTCATTACCCGGCGGCTGCTCCGAAGCAGACACCCAGAGGAGCACACTCGTCGTCCTTGACCCCGACGCTGGCGTCACACATCCCCTCTTCTTAGCCTGCAACGGCGAACATGTCGCCATAGGCCTGCCGCCCACTCCAGGCGCCAGCTATACATGGCTTACCCCTGGCGTAGACAACCCCGGCATATCAAACCCCACCGTCGGAAACGCCGGCACCTACGTGCTGCGCACGGAGACAACCGGATGCACACAGACAGACACCTTTATCGTAAATGTCATCAACCTCATTGATCGCGAGCTCATCACAGGTGTATCCTGCCGCGACAGTGTGGACGGACAAGTCACCCTGATACTTGACACAGGGGTAGATATAGACTCATTGACAATATCATCGGTGCCCCTTCTGCCAATCACAACCACCGACACCACCGTCACCTTCGACAGTTTAGCACCAGAAACTGCCTACATCCTCACCGTCAGCGGATACGGCTGTGAATACGCCAAGCCGATACGGCTCAACAACAAAAGCGTACCGCCATACACCAAGCAATTGTCGGCTCCACTCTGCGACGACAGCTGCCTGGGCTCAATATACATACGATGCATCGGCGATGACTTTCCAAAGATGCCGCCTATAGACACACTGCGTACTGGCCTCTGCCCCGGAACATACATCACCACAATTATTGCCCCCGACGGCTGTCCACTGACCGACACCAGCGTTATCACACGCAACCACGCCCTTGACAGCCTACGTGCATGGGCTGACGACACTGTAGTATGGGACGGCGAGAGCACAACCTTGCACGCCGCCGTCGGCAACGGTTATTCAGCCTCATACACTTGGAGCCCGGTCTCAACGATAGAACAACCCGATGTGGCAGATCCTGTAGTGACGCCCGTGGACAGTGTTACCATATATACCGTCACAGCCACCTCGGGCGGCTGCACCAAGACCTCCACTGTCAAAGTGCGGAGCATCCCTGTAATCTGCGGAGCTCCACTCTTCAACATCCCCAATGCCTTCACACCCAACGCCGACGGAGTGAACGATGCAGTGTGCTTCAACACAGAACAGATTGTAGAGTTCAGCATCACCATCTTCAACCGATGGGGAGAAGCCGTATACAGGAGCTATGATGTCACCCAGTGCTGGGACGGCACTTACCGTGGCACGCCATGTCCCGCCGGTGTCTACACCTACACCTGCCACATAGCCTGCCCCGGTGGCCATACCAACGACCTCAAAGGCGACATAACACTCATACGATAGCCACTATGCAACACCTCAAAAAAGGAGACCAGTTTGTCGTCGCCTGCGTGGAAAGTCCCGAAACAGCCCCCGCTGTCATTGCCGCCGCACGGTATTTCGCTGAGCGACTGCGAGACAAACAACTTATGCTCCTAAATGTAAGCAGGAAAGAAAAGGCAGAATGGATAAAAGACTTCGGCATACCATACGTCGCCATGAGCGGCGACTGGGCCACAGCCATTGAGGGGCTCCCCACAGCCTTCAACGCCGTCCTCGCCGTCACGGCTGTCGACTCCTCAGCCCCGCGCTCATCCATCGCCAATCCCCACACACTGCTCCGCACCTTCCGCAAATGCAAGATAGCATACCTTGTCGTTAATGCAGAACTCTCTCATAACTCACCATTCAAAGTAGCACTCACCGTAGACTACCACCGTGAAAGCAAGGAGAAACTCATCTGGGCATCTTATCTGGCTCGCTTCCTTGATGCAGAACTCACAATAGCCACACCACAATATCGCGATGCCGGCCTCCGTGAACTACAGTCCAACAACCTCCGCTACATCGACAAAGTGTTTCCCCCTCTCGGCATCACCTACAGAAGCAAGCAGCTACCTGTCAAAGGTAATACCTTAAGGAGCAATCCAGATTTGCAGGCTATAGACACCCTGCAACCCGACATTATAATAGCGCGTGCCACCGACCCTCGCGCCACGGATCCTCTCGACTGGATATTTGGCACTCCCGACCGACTCCTACTCTCACACCCATCGCACACCCCCATCCTATTCCTCAACCCTCGCGACGACTTATACATCCTCTGCGATTAAAAGTCACACGCGCGTTTTTTTTATTGAGGATTCAAATAAAAATATTATATTTGCAGTCTACACCACGTGTAGCAAAACAAATTAACAACCTGTATGACTATCGGTTAACAGTTAATAGTTAACAGTTAGCGACAGTAATACTAAAACAAAAAACACTTCTGAAATGGAAGAAATGACCCACAACAACGAGACTCTGGAACAGAATCTCGAGAACGCCGCCACCACCGAGCCCATCGCCGTGGCCGAAACAGAAAACAACGAAGTAGCCTCCGTTGAGGCCACAGCCGAGCCTGAGACTCAACCAAGCGAGCCAACAGCAGAGCCAGAATCACAGAAGACCGAGGAAAAGCCAGAAGAAAAGCCTTCTGAACCTCAGGTAGACTACAGCAACTACACCCGCGAACAGCTTGTTGATGCCATGCGCAACCTCCTTAACGAGGACATCACAGCCATACGCAGCCGCGTAACCGACATCCGCAACCGCTTCAGCGAACTGACTGCTGCCTTGCAACAGCAAGTTGCCGAACAGCCGTCAACAGTGGCAGAACAGCCCACAGAACAGCCTGCCGCAGAAGGTGAAGAACAACCCGCAACGGAGCAGACTGCCGAACAGCCTGCCGCAGCAGTCGACGAAGTGTATGAGGAATTCCGCAAACTCTATGCTCGCTACCGCACCTTGCGCCAGCAGCACCATGATGCCATGGAGGCACAGAAGAAAAAGAACCTCGAAGCCAAGCAGGCCCTCATCGAGGAGATGCGAACACTTGCCGACAGCGGTGAAGAGCAGGTGAAACAAGCCATGGACCGCTTCAACGACATACAGGAACGCTGGAAAGCCATCGGTGAAGTACCTCGCGAGGAGATGAACAACCTGTGGCAGAGCTACCATTTCCAGATAGAACAATTCTTCAACAAACTTAAGATAAACCGCGAGCTCCGTGCTTTGCACCAGAAGAAGAATTTGGAGCAGAAGATAGAGCTGTGCGAGAAAGCCGAAGAGCTCATCGTGGAGCCGTCGGTCACCAAGGCTTTCAAGGCCCTGCAGGATCTGCGTGCCCGGTGGAAAGAGACGGGACCGGTGCCTGCCGAGCAGAACGAGGAGATATGGCAGCGTTTCTGCGCAGCAGCCAACCAGATCGACCAGCGCCGTCGCGAATACTACGACCAGAGGAAGGAAGAGATGGACAACAACCTGCTGGCCAAGCAGGCCTTGATAGCCAAAGCCGAGGAGCTGACGGCCAAGGAGCCTGAGACCACCAAGGAGTGGAACGACCTCACCTCTGCACTCGACGAGCTGCTGAAGGTGTGGAAGACCATAGGCACTGTGCCGCGCGAGGTGAACGAAGAGATATGGACAAAGTTCAAAGGCATCATCGACCGTCACTACGAGGCCAAGAAAGAGCATTTCGGCACTATAAGGGACGAGCAGAACGCCAACTACCAGAAGAAGGTGGAACTCTGCCTTAAGGCGGAGGCCATTGCCAAGCGCGAAGACTGGAAGAAAGCCACCGAGGAACTGCTGCAGCTGCAGAAAGAATGGAAAGAGACCGGCGCCACCAACCGCAAGGTCAGCGAGAAGATATGGCAGCGCTTCCGCGCGGCCTGCGACGAGTTCTTTGCCAAGAAGGGCGAGTTCTTCAAGGAGCGCCGCACCTCCGAGGCCGAGAACCTTGCCAAGAAGGAAGCCATCCTTGCGGAGCTGAAAGCGCACACCTTCGGTGACAACCGTGAGGAGAACATCGAGACAATAAAGGACTTCCAGCGCCGCTGGGCTGAGGCCGGCTTTGTGCCGATGGCCGACAAAGAACGGCTGCACAAGGAGTTCAGGGCCGTGATAGACGGCATCTTCGAGCGCTTGAAGATATCGGCCCGCGAAGCCGAAGAGACGGCCTACCGCGAACGGCTGCACAATATCGGCGGCGACGCCAAGAAGTTCGTCATGGGCGAGCGGCAGGAGCTGACGGAGAAGATAGAGAAGCTGCGCAGTGACCTAGCGTTGTGGGAGAACAACCTGGGCTTCCTGGCATCGAGCAAGCAGGCCGACCTGCTGAAGGCCGAGTTTGAGAAGAAGATGCAGGGTGCGCGACAGCAGATAGCGCTGCTGCAAGCCAAGCTGCGCATCCTCAAAGAGACCGAAGAGGGCGAGAAAAAAGAAGAGTAAGTGAACACCACCCTGCAATACAAGCTGCACAGCGGCAAGAACTCCAAGGCGGCCTACTATATGCAGGCCGCCCTGCGTGACATGCTGCCCGACAAGCTCTTCAGACAACGGCTTGAAGGGGAACTCGGCCGCTGTGCAGAACTCTATGACGCCGGCTACATACAGGACCGCGTCGACTACTACTGCAAATTGAAGACACCAACGACCCTCTGTGCCGACGCAGAACATATAGGACAGTTGCAGCGCAAAGGGAACCCCAGCACCTACTACTACGACAGCCGCGAGGCGTTGCAGTGGTTCAACCATCAACTACTGTGGCACTACCTTTTCGGCGACGTGCGCGAGATACCGGCGGAGCCCACGGTGGTAAAGAGCCGCTCCACGGAGACCGACAACACCAACAGCGTACTGCTGAAGCTCGACCGCTGCCGCCACTTCGTCTACATACACGACCATCTGCAGCCCGAAGAGAAAGAGGACCGCGCCATATTCCGCGGCCATATAGGCACGCGCGAGAACCGTGCACTTTTCTGCCGCATGTTTGCCGACAACCCTCGTGTGGATGCCGCCGACACTATACCCGGAAGCACCGAAGGCCGTAAGCACACAAGCCAGTCGAAACCCATGATGTCGTTCTACGAGCATCTGCGCTTCCGCTACATCATGGCCCTCGAGGGCAACGACGTGGCCTCCAACCTCAAGTGGATAATGTCGTCGCATTCCGTGGCCGTGATGCCCAAACCCACCTGCGAGACATGGTTCATGGAAGGCCGTCTGCAGGCCGGCGTGCACTATGTGGAGATACGGGCAGACTTTGCCGACCTGGAGGAGAAGATGGACTACTACAGCAGCCACATGGAAGAGCTGAAAGCAATAGTGGACAACGCCAACAGATATGTCGCACAGTTCCGCGACTGGCGCCGCGAGCGCTACATAGCCCTGCTGGTGATGCAGAAATACTTCAAGATGACCAACCAATGAAACACATCAAGAACATATTGTCCTACGTCTCTACTCCTCTACGACTTACTGCCGCACTATTGCTGCTCACCGCCTGCAGCGGCGGCAGCTCCACCGTGCAGTTCCACCGCTTCGAGCGCCTGCTGTTCAACTCTCCGGTAGAGAACCTTCAAGCCGTCCTTGTCGACAGTCTGCATGTCTACAACACCCCGCTGCTGAACGTTGAACCGCACAACCCGCAATACATGCAGGCCCTCGGCGCCTTCGTCGGCGACCCAACGGTGCGCCGCATCTATGCTGTCACCGACAGCCTCTACAGCGACCTCGGCTGGCTTGAAGATGAGTTGGGTGGGGCTCTAGAGCGTTCGCGCCGCTTGTGTCCGGAGATGAAATACGACAAGTTCTACACCCTCGTCACAGCCGACTTCGACGACTACCGCAACCGCGTGTTCTGCAGTGACCACGAGCTGGCACTCTCCATAGACCGCTATGCCGTAGGCGACCTCCCTGGAGCTGTCCCTGCCTACATCGAGCGAATGAGCCGCAAGGAATATATCGCCGCCGACTGCATGGAAGCCATTGCGCGCGCCAACATCGTGCTGCCCGACGGCGACATGACCCTGCTCGACTACGCCATCGCCGAAGGCAAAGCCATTTACTATGCACAACAGACGCTCCCAAAGGCACACGACACCATCCTCCTGCGCTACACCGCCGACCAGCTTGCCTGGATGAAAGCCAACATCGAGCAGGTATGGGGCTGGCTCATACAGAACAAGATGCTCTACACCACAGACATCAGCCAGCTGCGCAACATCATCGACGAAGCACCCCACACCAACGCCTTCGGCCAAAGTTCTGCACCACGCACAACATCCTACATAGGCCTGCAAATAGTGAACCGCTACATGAAGAAAAGCGGCGCCACTATGCAGCAACTCTTCGACAACAGCGACAGCCGCGAGATACTCTCCACCTCAGGCTGGCGCCCCTAAACATTGAAACATGAACCACAAGACAACCAATATCTACACCCACCTGCTGCAGAAAGTACTGCTTGCCTTCGGCGCCCTCGTCGCCGCACAGGCGGCATTCCACCTCTGCAACCTACACATCTTCCACCTCGACGGAGACGAATGGAAAGGCCTTATACTGGGCAATGTGCGTTTCGGTCTGGCCACCGTGACCACGTTCCTCCTCCCCTACCTGACCCTCATGATACTGCCGCTGCCGGCACGCAACCGACGCTGGTACCGCATACTGACAGAGGTGCTGTACATCGCCGCCGTCTTGCTCATGGTGATACCACGCGGATGCAACAGCGCCTACTACCAGTATACCTACCGTCTGCTCTCAGACGAGATATTCTCCTATCTCGGCATCAGCGGCCAGATGGGCTCCCTGGTGCCACACTTCGCCGTCGACTACTGGTTTGCATGGGCCTGCCCGCTGGCTATAACCCTGCTGTTCCTCTTTCTCAACAGCCGCATACGGCGCTACGAAGTAGCCCCGAAAGCCCATGCCGGATGGGGGCTCATCCTCGCGGTGCTGATAGTGGCCTTCCTCGTCCGAGGCGGCATCGGCCACGCCCTGCAGCTCAGCGAAGCGGCACACTATGTGCAGCCCAAAAACACGGCACTCGTCAACAACGACGCCTACAACATACTGCGCACCCTCTTCACCCCCGACCTTGAAGAGAAGGACTATATGCCCATGGACGAGGCAGCGGCACTCTGCCCCACAGTACACACCTACACCAACGACACCGTCAAGCGCAAGAACGTGATGTTCATCATCCTCGAAAGTTTCGGACAAGAGTTCATGGGCTGCTACAACACCCAAGCCGACGCCGAGACACGCACACCGTTCCTCGACTCGCTGGCCCTGCACAGCACCCTCTATGACGGTCGCGCCAACGGCAAGAAGAGCATTGAGGGCATCATGGCCATCTCCGCCGGCATCCCAAACCTCATGAGTCGCCCCTTCGCCAACTCGGCCTACGGCGAACACGACAGCTACAGCGGTCTGCCGGCCACCCTGCGCCGCAACGGCTACCACACAGCCTTCTTCCACGGCTCCTACAACGGCGTCATGAGCTTCGACACCACATGCCGACGCATCGGATATGACGAATACCTCGGCATGGACGAGTACAACGCATGGGCTCCCGCCAACAGCGACTACGACGGCGTATGGGGCATCTACGACGCACCTTTCCTGCAATACACCGCCGCGCATATCGGCACCTTCAGCCAGCCGTTCTTCGCCGCAGTCTTCACCGTCACCTCGCACCACCCCTTCCCCATCCCCGAGCAGGACAAAGAGAGCTACAAAGAAGGACGCCACCCCATACTCAAATGCGTGGAATATACCGACAACGCCCTGCGGCAGTTCTTCGCCGCCGCCAAACAGCAGCCCTGGTACAACAACACGCTCTTCGTCATCTGCGGCGACCACAGCGGCCACGGCCTTACGCGCGAA
>JAEEGJ010028394.1_pt1 | contig 11133 bp, 9 predicted proteins | sample 8958761 | NCBI WGS metagenome assembly JAEEGJ01 (sample SAMN16246546, study PRJNA631951) | gut metagenome | biome: gut microbiome; feature: rumen; material: RS-attached | host: Bos | place: Iran: Karaj | collected 2018-10
TTTCATACGCGCAGGAACCGCAAGAAGGCCAAGAATCAACCACATACGTGGAAAACGAATTCATCATTTGGTTGGAACAAGATGTGGATGCCTTGACCTTTGCTGCCAATGTCGGAATTGTGCCGAAAAGGCAATTGTCCAAGAGGCTGAATATCTGGCTTTTCGAAATCACTGACAGCAAAGAATCGAGAACCGAAAAAATGCATCGCCTAACAAGAAATAGCGATGTTCGGGTCATTCAGAACAACCACACCAACATCACAGTGCGCGAAGCGGTTCCAGACGACTCATATTACAGCATGCAATGGGCTCCGACCATTATGAGCCTGCCACAAGCATGGGAGGAGTTCACCACTGGAGGTGTCACGGCAATGGGAGATACCATCGTAGTGGCCGTTATCGACGGAGGCACCGATTGGACCCATGAAGACCTGAATTGCTGGGAAAACTCTCATGAAATTCCCAACAACGGCATCGATGACGATGGCAACGGCTATATTGATGACTTTCACGGTTGGAATGCCTACAACCACAATGGCTATGTAGGCAGTAACCAGCACGGCACCCATGTCTCGGGCATCATTGGGGCAGTCGGAAATAATGGAAAAGGTGTTTGCGGCGTAAATTGGGATGTACGAATTATGCCCATTTGCGGCAGTTCAGGTAACGAGTCCATCGTTGTGGAGGCCTATTCATACGCTTTGGAAATGAGGGCACGATACAATGAAACCAACGGCGAGGAAGGTGCCTTCATTGTGGCCACTAATTCCTCTTTTGGAGTCGATTACGGCAATCCTGACGATTATCCCATTTGGTGCTCGATGTACGATGAAATGGGCTATGTAGGCATATTGAGTTGTGGTGCTGGTCCGAACATGAATGTGAACGTCGATGTGGTGGGCGATGTTCCTTCTACCTGTCCAGGAGATTATTTGATAGGCATCACCAACACCAATTCTTCTGACGAGAAGTTTGGAAGTGCAGGCTACGGCATCAATAACATTGACATTGGCGCGCCTGGCACAAGCATCTATTCTACAACGCCTAACAACAACTACGGCAACTTAACTGGAACCTCAATGGCGACTCCTCAAGTATCTGGAACTATCGCTCTGATGTATGCCGCACTACCCGAGGAAATGATGCAAGCCTGCAAAAGCGACCCTGCCAATTTTAGCCTTACCATAAGACAACACCTTTTCAACGGTGCCGACCACCTACCTTCTCTCGATGGTTTGGTTGCCTCGGGGAGAAGACTGAATGCCTACGGTGCGATAGAAAGTGCTTTATATGGCAGCATTACTCCTACCTTAATTGGTGAAGTCAATATAACAGGCATGCCATTTTTCGGAGAAACCCTAACCGCACAGACGGAATTAAGTTCCACGCCCGCCATCCCTGATTTGGGCGAATTAAGTTACCAATGGCGGAGAGACACCACAGTCATTGAAGGAGCCATTTATTCTACCTACATTTTGACCGAAGACGATATTTACGAGCGTATTTGCGTGCAAGTCACTGCCGAGAATTGCACGGGGGCCATAACTTCACCCCTTTTCGGACCCATCAAAAAGGCGGAACAAGCCATGCCTGATGCCCCACAAATGGAAAGCAACACCGATTCAAGTATCACCCTTGTCGCTTTGGAAGGCGGCGAATACAACATTAATGGTGGCGAATGGCAAAACTCACCTGTATTTGAAGGTCTTACTCCAAGTACTTCCTATACTTTCATGCAGCGCAAAAAGGAGACAAGGTCGCATTATGCCTCTCCAGCCAGTCCCGAAGCAGTGTTTTGTACGATGCCGTATGACCACCTTTGTGAAAGCCATAGGAGTACCTTCAAGGTTTATCCCAACCCCACCAAAGGCTGCATAACGGTTGAAGGTACAGGCACCATGACCGTCACCAGTGCCCTCGGACAAACCATTTTGACCAAGGAAATCAAAGGGAAGGGAAAGATGGAATTGCCAGAAGGATTGTATTTTGTGAAAATGGGTGACGAAACGCGGAAAATTGTGGTGGAATAGAGTTTTTCACTCTTTCCGTTTTGAGTCCATCAAAATAGTCACCGGCCCATCATTAAGCAATTCCACCGCCATCATGGCGCCAAATTCGCCGCTCTGGACGGGACGGCCTGAAACCTCGGCGAGGCGTTTCAAAAACAACTCATAGAGTGGAATAGCCACCTCGGGGCGGGCGGCACGAATGAAACTCGGGCGGTTACCTTTCTTGGTCAAGGCGTGGAGGGTGAACTGGCTCACTACGAGGAACGAGCCGCCCACTTGGTTGATGTCAAGGTTCATCGCATCGTTCTCGTCACTGAAAATACGGAGTTTGGTGAGTTTTTGGCAAAGCCAATCCACATCTTCTTGCGTGTCGGCTTCCTCGATGCCGAGAAGAATCAACATTCCCAAGCCGATTTTCGACTTTACTTTGCCATCAATCGTGACGGAAGCGTGGGTTACTCGTTGTGCTACAATGCGCATAATCTTTAGTGCATTAACTTGAATATCATTTCGCGATAAAGATCCTTCTCACTCACCTCGCCACTTTCGTAGCCTTTCGATTTCATGTCAAACTCGCGAAGGATGGAGATGCAACGAATGCAAGCGCCAAGGGAATAATTGCGGGCAGCAGCTTGGTAGTCACGGACAAAAAACGGGCTCACGCCCAACACGCTCGCCATTGCACCTTGCGACTGGTCTTTGGCACTATGCAACTTGATGAGTTTGGTGAAATAACCGTAAAGTGTCGCCGTAGTGACCAACAACGGGTTGTCCTTACTATCGCCGAAATGGTTTACTATTCTGTTGGCTTTCAGCACATCGCGGCTGCCGATGGCGTTTTGCAGCTCAAAGACATTGAAATCCTTGGAAATGCCGATATTGCGTTCTACGTCCGCATCGTCGATGCTCTTATTTTTGGGCAAGGCTATGGTCAGTTTCTTCAGTTCGTTGGCAATTTTGTGGAGGTCGGTGCCGAGGAAATCTGCTAACATCTGTGTGGCTTTCGGCGTGATGGAATAGCCTTCAGTTTTCAAATAGTTCTGAATCCAACCAGGTATGTTGCTGTCATATAGCTTTTTCGACTCAAACCAAACACCTTTCTTGTCAATCTTCTTGGCTAATGCCTTGCGTTTGTCGAACTTTTTGTATTTGTAGACGAAAACAAGTAGCGTGGTATCGGGAATTGTGTCTAAATACGGCTCAAAACTCTCTAAATCCTTTACGTCCTGTGCCTCTTTGACAATGACCACCATGCGCTCGCCCATCATCGGGAAACTGCGGGCATGGTTGGCGATGGTCTCCACATCCACATCGCGGCCATAGACCACGATTTGGTTGAAAGCGCGGTCGGCCTCATCGAGGGCTTCGTTCTCGATAGTGTCCGAAATCATGTCGATAAAATAGGGTTCCTCGCCCGTCAAAAAATAAACAGGCGCAAATTCCTTTTTATGGATTGCGGAAAGAATCTGGTCGTAGGTCATCAGAACTTCAAGTGCTTGACGGTGATTCCGTTATTGATAAGTTGTCGTAATGAATCGATGCCGATGCGCAAGTGCTCACCAACATAATTTTTGCTGACTTGCTTATCGCTCTCCTCCGTTTTGACTCCTTCGGGCACCATGGGGTTGTCGGACACAAGCAGCAATGCGCCCGTCGGAATTTCGTTGTGAAAGCCGACTGAAAAGATAGTGGCCGTTTCCATATCGACACCCATACAGCGAGTTTTGCGGAGGTAATCCTTGAACTCCTCGTCGTGTTCCCACACGCGGCGGTTGGTGGTATAGACCGTGCCCGTCCAGTATTCGCGCTCGTAGTCACGGATGGTGGTGGAGATGGCTTTCTGGAGGTTAAATGCCGGCAAGGCAGGCACTTCCGGCGGGAAATAGTCGTTGGACGTACCCTCGCCGCGGATGGCCGCAATGGGCAGGATCAGCTCACCCAAGCCGATATAATTCTTCAGACTGCCCGTTTTCCCGAGGAAAAGGACGGCTTTCGGCATGATGGCGGTCAGCAAATCCATAATGGTAGCGGCCATCGGACTTCCCATCTGGAAGTTCACGATGGAGATGTTGTCCTTGGTCGCGCTCTGCATCGGGCGGTCCAGGCCGCAGACCTCCGTGTTCATGATTTCGGCAAAATGAAAAACATAATCACGGAAGTTGGTAAGTAGCACATATTTACCGAAATTCTCAACCGGAACGCCCGTATAGCGGGGCAGCCAGTTTTCCACAATTTCCTGCTTGCTGTTCATAATTTTATCACGCTGAAAAAAACGTGCAAAAATAAGACTAATTCATAGATAATTGCGGATTAAAAGTGTATCTTTGCAAACTTTTTTGGAAATATGGAACTCACAATACATTCCGAGAGCGAACTGTTTGAGGCCGGCCAGCGGCTTTTGGCCGAGTTTCCCGATTCCCGCGTCTTCTGCTTCTACGGGGAGATGGGGGCCGGGAAGACCACCTTCATCAAGGAAATCTGCCGCGGACTCGGGGTCAGCGACACCACCTCCAGCCCCACGTTCGCCATCGTCAACGAATACCTCACCGACGAGGACGAATCCATCTACCACTTTGATTTCTACCGAATTGAGAAATTAGAGGATGCCTACGAGATCGGCGTGGAAGACTACCTTTACAGCGGCAACTACTGCTTCATCGAGTGGGCGGAGAACATCGCGCCGCTTGTGCAAGACGATTTCATCAAAGTGCAAATCACGGTCGGCACCAACGGAAGCCGGACTATCAGCACGCAACATCCATAAGACCACGGCGACAATGATCATGGACGACAACTACACTCCCGAAACGCAGCGCGAGGCTGTCGGCCAGGAAACGGCCCACCGCAACTTCGCCGTCGGCTTCCTCAAAGGGAACACGCTGTCGCCCGCCAAAAACATCGTCATCACCCCGAATTGTGTCAAAAAACTGATCGACAACGAAATACCCGTCTTCATTGAACGGAAACTTGGCAAAGGGGCCGACTACATCGACCTCGACTATGCCGATGTGGGGGCGACCATCGAGGAAGATGCCGATGCCGTGTGCCGTCAGGTGCAAATCATCGTGCGCCTATCCCCTTTCGCGCCCGCCGAACTGATGTCACTGAAAGAAGAATCCATCTTCATCACCCCGTTTTCTTTGGAAAAAGCAGACAGCGAAACCATTGCCGCCATCACCGAGCGTCGGCTGACCGCCATCTCCCTCAACCTCATCCGGAATGTGGACGGCGACGAATTCCTGCAAGACATCATCCAGACCAAAGAGGGACCCTGGGTCGCTTCAGCGGCATTGGGTAACACCATCCTTTCCCTCATTTTCCCGTTGGTCTTCAACGACAGTCTCCGCTACGCCCTTCAAGCCAACCCACTGTTAATCAGTTCCATCTACAGTTACAAAGGAATCATCACACATCCCGACGTCGCGGAACGCATCGGTGCGCAATACACCGACCTGTTGCTGTTGTGCTGACAATCATGTACATTCCCGCCACTTTTTCAAACCCAAGATCAAGCCATCATGAAAAAAATCACCTTTTGCATCATTGCCCTTCTGCTGATAATGGAAGGTGCCACCGCCCAAACCCGTATTACTTCGAAAGTGACGGAAGCCACCGTCTATCTGCAAGGAGCCTCGCTCACTCAGACCGCCGACGCCACCCTCAAAGCCGGAAGTCAGGAAGTTATTATCGAAGGACTTAGCCCCTATCTTGAAATCAGCAGCCTAAAAGTACACGCCAACGGGGTGCTCGTCGCCTCCAGCGAATTTTCACAGGATTACATCACCCCAAAGAAAGACAAAGCTCACATTGCCAAGTTGAAAGATTCACTGAATCTGTATGAACAGCAGCTTCAGACCACCAAAGACGAGCTGACCGTACACACCCATCTGCTGAAGATGCTCACCGACGGAACGATGAACAACATGTCACAAAAGGACGGCACCATCTCCGTGGCCGACATCAACGCCAATATGGAGCTGTACAAATCGAAAGCAGGCGCGTTGCAAAAGAGCATAGACCAGACAAACAAGAAAATATCGGAACTCCAGCAAACAATCCAACGGATCAACAAGCAGATCGCTCAGGATGAGACGAATGGGAAACTGTACAGCGGCATTCTCAAACTCTCCATCAGCGTGCCGAAAGCAATCACCACCACCTTTACCGTCACCTACTACACTGGCGTGGCTTCGTGGTCGCCCTGCTACGACATCAACATCGAAAATATGGAGGAAACCATCGCCCTGCACGCCAAGGCGCAGGTGCAACAGAATACCGGCCTCGACTGGGAAAACGTTCGGCTCACCCTATCCAACGCCACCCCCAACCGCTCCACCGTGGCACCGGTATTCTCCCCGTGGTACCTCCGTTTTAACCGCAGCAACTACACACGACTTGCGAAGAACGAGGCCATGCTAAGCAATTCAGTCACCTACAAGCTGGAAGAGTCTGCTGGTGTTGCATCAGTTGACGGGTTCATTTCGAGTGTACAGGGCGACAAAACCCCCGCCCCCCTCCTTATGAACGATTACATCGAGGAAGATATGCAGTCTGTCCACGTCAACTACAAAATCGCCGTACCCTACAACATCGACGGCAACGGAAAGACCCAGCTCATCGACCTGAAGGACTACACGGTGAAAGCCGAGTACAAGTACTATAGCATTCCGAAGCTGTCGGACGAAACCTACCTCGTGGCAAGCCTGTCCGACTACCTGAAACACAACCTGTTGCCGGGCTATGCCACCGTTACCTTCGACAACACCTTCGTCGGCAAGACGATGCTGAAACCCAACGTCACCGACAGCATCATCACCCTGACGCTGACCACCGACCCGCGCATCGCGGTGAAACGGGAGAAACGGAACGAGTTCTGCAGCACCAAGCACGTCGGCAACAGCACCACCGCCACCCAGTCGTACCTGATCACCGTGAAAAACAACCAGAACAAGGAGGTGAAACTCACCCTCAAGGAGCAGTACCCCATCTCCACAAACAAGGACATCGAGGTGAAAGTGACGGAAGTGACCCCGGCGGCCACCTACGACAAGAAGGATCTCGGCGTGCTGACATGGGACATCGTACTGAAGGCGGGCGAAACGCGCACCTTCACTGTGACTTACACCGTGAAGTACCCGAAAGGGGAAAGTGTGATGTAGGGGTGAAAACGTGTAGGATGCCATATTATGACATCCCTACAAATCCGCATTAAACATACAACAGGAAAATCGCCGGCTGCTTGTGCAGATCCAGCGGCTGCTTGCGCCACTGGGCAATCGTCTTGGTTTGGATGAATTCCTCCTCCGTGGTGAGGTTTGCCGCCACGCATAGCCGAAGATTCGGTGACAAAACCGTCAGTATCGAATTGAAAATATGATTGTTACGATACGGTGTTTCAATAAAGATCTGGGTCTGTTTACGTTTTAAGATATCGTTCTCCAACTGGTGAAGTTTACGCTCGCGGTCGGGCTGCTCGGCCGGAAGATAACCGTGGAAAGCGAAATTCTGGCCGTTGAAACCGGAGGCCATCAGTGCCAGGATGATGGAGCAGGGACCGATGAGCGGCACCACCTTGATGCCCAGACGGTGCGCCTCCGCCACCACGCGGTTTCCCGGATCGGCCACGCACGGAACCCCCGCCTCCGACAAAAGCCCAACATTCTGGCCTTTCAGACAGGGTTGCAAAAATTCGCTGACATTCAAATCCTTGGCGTGTTTATCCAAATGGAAGAAGGTCAGTTCATCAATCGGTTTCTGAATGCCCAACTGCTTCAAGAAGCGTCGTTCGGTGCGGACATCCTCCACGATATAAAAATCTATCTCATTAATAATCTGACTGTTGAAAGCAGGGAAAACTTTCTCGAAACCGCTTTCGCCCAGCGGTGAGGGAATCAGGTACAGGTTAGCCATTTGCCATGCATTATTTGAGGCTGCAAAAGTACGAATAATTGTAGTCTTTGACATTATTTTTGAGTATTTTTGCACCTCATTTAGAATAAAACGGATATGGTACAAATTGGCAAGATTGCCTTAGGCGAAGGGCTGCCCATCGTGGTGCAGTCGATGACCAACACGTTCACGTCGGACGTGGAGGCGAGTGTGGCGCAAGTGAAACGGATGGTGGCTGCGGGCTGCGAGATGGTGCGGCTGACGGTGCCTTCGATGAAGGAGGCGGAGTCGCTGCGCGAAATCAAGCGCCGGCTCCGGTCGGAAGGTATTGACACACCGCTCATTGCCGACGTTCACTTCCTGCCGGAGGTGGCCGAGGCGTGCGCCGCTTTCGTGGAGAAAGTGCGCGTGAACCCCGGCAACTTCACCGACAAACGCAGCTTCCGTCAGCTGGACCTCACCGACAGTGAGTACGCCGGCGCGGTGGCGGCGATGGCACTTCGCGCCAAACCGCTGTTCGAAACCTGCAAGGAACACGGAACCGCCCTCCGTATCGGCATCAACCACGGCTCGCTCAGCGACCGCATCGTGAGCCGCTACGGAAACACGCCGTACGCCATGGCGCAGTCGGCGATGGAGTGGGTGGAAATCTGCGGTCACTATGGATTCCACAACGCGGTTTTCTCGATGAAGTCGAGCAACGTGAACGTGATGACCGAAGCGACGATGCTGCTGCTGAAGCAGATGCGCGAGGCGGGCACCGTTTATCCGCTGCACCTCGGGGTCACCGAGGCCGGGGCGGGCGACGAAGGCCGCGTGAAATCAGCAGCGGGCATCGGGGCGCTGCTGCTCAACGGCATCGGCAACACCATCCGCGTGTCGCTCACCGAACCGCCCGAAAACGAAGTTCCCTTCGCCCAACTGCTGACCCGCCTCACCGAGGAGAAAAACCGCGTCACTTCCGACCTGCACGACGGCCGCCTTACTCTCTCCTACGACACCGAAAACCGCCAGCAGTGGATGGCCGTCACCGCCGCCCATGCCGGTTACGAACATTTCCAGAACAAGCTGAAAGACATTGAAATACGCAACCGTTTTTTCACAGAAACGGAGTGCCGGCACCTCGCCGATCTCATCCTGCAGGCCTGCCGCATCAAGATGACCCACACGGAGATCATCTCGTGTCCCTCGTGCGGCCGCACCCAGTACGACATCCAAGGCGCATTAGCCAAAGTGAAAGCCCGTTTCAGCAACTATCCGAACCTCAAAATCGGCGTGATGGGCTGCATCGTCAACGGCCCCGGTGAAATGGCCGACGCCGACTATGGAATCGTGGGCGCCTCACACGGCAAAGTGGCCGTCTATCGCCAAAAAGAACGCCTCACCCAACCGATGGAGGTAGATGAGGCGCTGAATTATCTGGAAAAACTTATTACCAGTCCACGAGGCACGCATCCAAGTCGCGGGCGATGGCGGCAGTGTCCATTTTCTGGCCGATGAAGACCAGCTTCTGCATACGGTCTCCATACTCGTCGTCCCAGTCGGCGCGGAAGGTGGCATCGCGCTCCATCAACAGCTGCAACTCGTCGGGCGGCAGCGTGGCGAACCATAAACCGATGTCCTTCAACGAAATCTGCTTGCCGGCCTGCTCAAACATATAGCAGCTGTCCATCTCGTTGCGGAAGTAGCAAATACCTTTGATACGGATGACATTCTTGGGTATCTTTCGCGCCACGAAGTCGTCGAAATCACTGAGACGGAAGGGTTTGCGACGGTAATAGACGAACGTGCCGATACCGTACTCCTCCACCTCTCCCCCGTCATGGTCATGGTGGTGATGGTGATGATGCCCGTGTTCATGTTCGTCGTCATCGTCATCATGGTCATGGTGGTGATGATGTTCTTCTTCGTGATGATGTTCGTGCTCGTGCTCTTCTTCTTCGTGGTGGTGGTGATGCTCTTCCTCCTCTGGTTCTTCCTCCTCTGGTTCTTCCTCCTCACGATGGGCTTCAACCTCCCGGATCCAGGTGGCCGATGCTGCCACTTGGTCGAAGTCGAACATTTTGGTATTCAATATCTTGTCAAAATCCACATCCCCATAGTCACATTCAATAATCTGCGCCACGGGCTGCAGGGCACGCACGATTTCCTTTACCCGGCCCAATTCAGACGGAGTAACCTCGGATGCCTTGTTGAGAAGGACGATGTTACAGAACTCAATCTGTTGGATAACCAAATTTTCAATGTCATCCTCCTCAATATTTTTGCGCAAAAGGTCATCGCCGCAACCGAATTCATCCTTCATGCGGAGGGCATCCACCACGGTGACGATGCAGTCGAGCACCGGAATCCCGTGCTTGGTGAAGTCAGGCCCCATCTGCGGAATGGAGCAGAGGGTCTGGGCAATCGGCGCGGGTTCGCAGATGCCGCTGGCTTCAATGACAATGTAGTCAAAACGCTGCAGGGCAAGAATATCCTGCAGTTGCTGCACGAGGTTCATCTTCAAAGTGCAGCAGATGCAGCCGTTCTGCAGCGCCACCAGACTGTCATCTTCCTGATTGACGACGCCGCCCTTCTGTATCAGGTCGGCATCAATGTTGACCTCACCGATGTCATTGACAATCACGGCAAACTTGATGCCGCGGCGGTTGGTGAGAATACGGTTGAGAAGGGTAGTTTTGCCACTGCCGAGATAGCCGGTGAGCAGCAGTACGGGAGTTTCTTTTTTCATTACTTATTGGAACCAATCATTTTCAAGTAGTTAATCTCCTCTTGCGTAAGGAAGCGCCAGCTGCCACGCGGCAGGTCTTTCTTGGTAAGACCGGCGAACACGACGCGGTCGAGCTTGACAACCTCATAGCCCAATTTCTCGAAAAGGCGGCGCACGATGCGGTTGCGTCCGGAGTGGATGGTGACCCCCACTTCGTCCTTGTGGTCGCCAACATAGGAGATTTCGTCCACCTCCATCTGGCCGTCATCCAGTTCAACGCCGTCGGCAATCTGCTGGAAGTCCGCGTGCGTCAGGTTTTTGTTCAGGGTGACGTGGTAAATCTTATAGACGTTGCTGCGGGGATGGGTGAGTTTCTTGGTCATCTCGCCATCGTTGGTGAAGAGCAGCAGCCCCGTGGTGTCACGGTCAAGCCTTCCTACCGGATAGATACGCTCCTTGCACGCCCCTTTCACCAGCTGCATCACATGCTTGCGATCGAACTCATCATCCATGGTGGTGATGTAG
>JAEEGJ010028396.1_pt1 | contig 11132 bp, 13 predicted proteins | sample 8958761 | NCBI WGS metagenome assembly JAEEGJ01 (sample SAMN16246546, study PRJNA631951) | gut metagenome | biome: gut microbiome; feature: rumen; material: RS-attached | host: Bos | place: Iran: Karaj | collected 2018-10
CAAACATGAAACAGATGCTTATTTCATAGTTCGACAAGGCTCATTAACAAAATGTTAATTGCATTGTTTTATTTCTATATGCGGGAGAGATCGTTTAGCGCACGGATAGCGTCCCAAAGGTTCGATAATTTATCATAATAGTCTACTAGTTAAAACGCCAATTAGTTGATTAGAAACTAGTTGGCGTTTTTCTTTCTCGTATGGGACAATCATCTCTTTATTTTGGATTTCCCTTTTGGACCACCCTATTGAAAGGTCTTTCGTTGCGGCATGCTTCTTGTTTTCTCCGGGGCTGTTAAAATTTTTTAAAAACATGAAGAGATTATTGTTAGTATGTGTAGCGACACTTAGTTTGTTGCAGGGTGCAAATGCACAGGAAGAGAGGAAGTTTGAACTGGGTGCCGGAGGGTCGTTTGGCTTCAGTCTCAAGAAGGGGCAGCCCAACTCTTATGGATTCGATCTGTTCGGGGGGTATAAAATCAACCCCCATTTTACGGCCGGTATCGGCGTCAATTATATCAACTATTTCGGCCGGGTGGATCTGCCCAGCGGAGATCCGAACCTCTATCTCCAAACCGGACAATACCATGCCTTCCGCCCTTATCTGTATTTCCGATATGATTTCCTTCCCGATAAGAAATGGTCGCCGTTCATCGGCGCCAAACTGGGCTATGCCTTCTTCCCCGATACGCACTATTTCGAGAGGTGGGTCATATCCGGCGATGGCTTGAATTACGGAGGTATCCCCCGGGGATTTAAGCATATCCTGACGTACCCCACACAACCGCTCGGCGTACGAAACAGCTTCTTCGGAACCATCGACGTGGGTGTCTCCCGCCGCATTGGCAACCATGGCGGTAAACTCTCCCTCGGCGTCTCCCTGGACCTCCAGCCGGTCCAGTTCAAGTATAACAATTCAGAGCAGAAGAAGTTCGCCCCTACCATCGGGCCCTCTTTAAAGATGTCTTTCTAGGAGTTTGATTCATCCTCAACACTTTGCGCAAATCTATCCAACTTCGCAAGGTCCTCAAAAAAGTTCGAGAATTTATCTGTGTAGTCTACATAGTAAGCCAGCCCCCAAAGGCTGGCTTATTTGTTATTTTGCCAGAGAAACGAAGAGGCAACATCGGCACTAATTCGGCTTACGAGCTCTCATTTACCTCAATCCCCTCGCTTCCTTCACTTGATGCATTCGCTGTCTTGTTCTGTTCTGTACTATAAGAGTGAAGGAACTAGTGGAACAGGTGCAACATAATCGGATACTTTCCTCTGGATTCTTTTTCCGTCTGTTTCTGCTATTCCATTCCAAGTGTTGAACTGAACAAGAACCCATATTGTAAGATTCTGCCATAAAAATGCGGGGGAATAAAAAATAACACTATATTTGTATGTAATCCTTTAAGTTTGCAGTATTTGGCTTTTTTTTTTGCAACTCCTATAGCGTTTGTAATGAAAAACGCGCCGATATATTACTTATGGAGCGAAGACGCTTATACTGACAATAATTACTACGCTACTAAAGATTTAATAAGAGTACCACAATATGAAAAATCATGACTCCGAAAATAAATCAAGAAGAGATTTCTTGAAGGAAATTATTAGCGGTGCCTTTATTGTTTCTGCTGGAATGTTTTTCGGCGCAAACAGTGCCGTGGCAAAATCTTTCGCCATGGCATCCGGGGTATGTAGCACAGGGTTGAGCTGCTCTGGCGGTGGTGGTCAATGCGGCTCTGGTTTAAGTTGCTCTGGTGGTGGTGGTCAATGTGGTTCCGGATTGAGTTGTGGAGGCCAAGGTTCTGGTGGCCGTGGTCAATGTGGTTCCGGACTGAGCTGTTCCGGCGGTGGAGGCGCTTGTGGCTCTGGATTGAACTGCGGCGGGCAAGGCTCTGGTGGCCGTGGTCAATGTGGTTCCGGATTGAGCTGTTCCGGCGGTGGAGGCGCTTGTGGCTCTGGATTGGATTGCGCTGGTGGAGGCGGGAAATGTGGCTCTGGGTTGAGTTGTGGAGGGCAGTAATATGTCGATCCTATTAAAGCTTCCATCTAATATACAGATATTTAATAGAGGGGAGAAGGTCGTATATATTAACCCAGATGTTCCTGCTTGGATCGTAACCAACCACAATGGAGAGGTTATTCTTTCCTTATGCGATGGTGGTAATTCTATTGAGGATATTGTAACTCAATTTAGGGATTTGTATGGGGCAGAACTTGCTGAGAAAGTAAACAACTTTCTTAAGTACTCTATCTCGACGGGGTTTTTCGACACCCCTTCTAATGAAGAAATCCCTATTATTAAGTCATATGGGAAACTTAATCTAGTTCAGTTTTCCATTTCCTCTATTTGCAACTTAAATTGTCGCTACTGTTATGCTACGGATAGGCGTGAGAGTAATCAGCCCCGTATGACATTACAGGATTATCAACGAGTCGTTGATGATGTACTTACGATCTCGCAAGATGTGAAATTCACTCTAACGGGAGGAGAACCTCTTATCAATAAAGATTGTTTTGCGATTGCTAAATACATTCAGTCCAAAGGGTGTTTTGTAGACTTGCTCACAAATGGCACCCTTATTAATGATTCAAATGTAGAATCTATTAAGGAGTGTTTCAACAAAATCACCATCAGTTTGGATGGGAGCGATCAAGAGAAACATGATTATTTTAGAGGAAGAGGTTCATATAAAAAGACTCAAAAAGCAATTCATTTGCTTGAAAGTAATGGTATTGCATACGAACTTTCAATGACCGTAAATAAACAGAATATCACGGACATTGAAGAAATGGCCGCGAAGTATGGAAGTAAATTACGATTCGCGCCACTATTCCCAGCAGGGAATGCTAGAGAATCGGAAGTCGATCTTTCAATACGAGGCAAAGAATACTACTCTGCACTCCATTCTGCACAAAATGTCAATCCATTATCTTTTTGCGAGTCTGCGTTGGAGAACTCAAAATACTGCAGAGCATGTAAATGCGCTGTGGGTAATCAAGAATTGAGCGTTTCATCAACTGGTGATGTATATCCATGTCAGCTCTTGCATTACCAAGAATTTCTTATAGGAAACGTTCACAATACGCCTATTTCTGAATTATGGAAAAAATCTCCTATTGTTGAGCGTTTTTCCAGGCTGACCGTAGACAATATTGAAGGATGCAGAGATTGTGCTTTCAAGTATATTTGCGGAGGTGCTTGCCGTGCACGAGCTTATCATGAGTGTGGCCGCCTTGATGTGAGTGGTGAATTCTGCGAATATGAGAAAGAAGCATATTTGCAAGGGATTATTGATTATTATGGTATGAACCTACTTTAATCGAGCGGACTATGAAAAGAATCGCATTCGTCTTTTTGACTTTGTTTTTCTGCATAAGTGCTCTTAATGCTCAAGAACCGAAGAATAATCTTAGAAAGAGTCTGTTTCAATTAAAACAGAATTTTCCCGCTGTAGAATTTGGTTGGGAAGAAAATGAAGAGCGCGTTTTTGTATATCAAGATGAAGATGAGTACAACACAAAGGACTATTTCTTTACTTTCAAGAACGATCGAGTACAGTCCGAAGCGTTAATAGTCGGATCAAAGGGCGTTATCAAAAATGATACATATATGTGGTTTCTTCAAACGACATCATCTTTTTATGAGAAGAAAGGATATCAGAGAGCATTTGTAAGCGACGCTATTTTACGTGCTATCAATAGTTTTAAAAAGAGTGATGTCATAATAGATTCCCATGATTACATGTCCGAATTTGATTATTCAGATTTCGTGTTGGTTATTCAGTACAAGCCAGAGGAGAGGACATGCCTTCTTTTGTATATGGTTAATTAGTCATACAAATGAAAACGATTAGGCGTTTTATTTCAATAGCAGTATTATTACTTGCATCTTTGACGTGTTTTGCTCAAGTACCCAAACACGACTTGGGAAAGTCTTTGTCAGAAATGAGACAGAAATACCCTAATTTGACGTATCATGAGACACGAAATAAACTAGTTGAATATCAGACTGGCAATCGCACTCTGACGTTCAAAGACAATAAACTCGTATGCGACTGTGAGGATTTGTTTGTTGGCGTGAATTATGTACGACAGTTATTGAACAAACTGGAACAAACTGCATATATCAGGAAATCAGATGCAACAGATAACTCCTTCTCTTTCTCCCAGATGTTCTATTACGATGGGTTCTGGATTACAGTAGGATACTGGTATGATGATAGATATTTGAATTTCATATTTCAAAGTCCCGAGTTTTTTAAGCAGTAATGCTTACCAGTTTAGCTCAAATAATCCATTCTAGTTTTTAATAATCCCTGTCAGGAAAAAGCGATGGAAATGTCCCGTCCCAATGAAGGGCGGGACAGGTGAAACATATAGGACTGATATGTTTGAGGAGACCTACCATAAATCATCTTCCCTGAAATAATAAAGAACTATAGCTGATAATTATTGGGATGATGCCACAACTATTGGAGGCATTGAACTCTGAATCTCCTCCAACAAGGCCTTGTCTTCACGATAGTACCCGCAGTCTTTTGCATATTGTGGCTCCGGTTCCTCAGGTGTGCCGTATTTCTTATGTAGGCAGCAAAAGATGGGCGACAATCCTAGCGGCCTGTCAAAGCCGCTACGGTGGTACTTGCAGAATTGACAAGTCTTAATTTGAATACCAGCCTGCCTTGCAGCAGCGTATCCATAATCATAAGGCGATGGGTCTCCAAGGTAGAAGCTGTCTATACTGGCTTCGAAGATGGCTTTATCATTATCCTTGATCCAGACATCCCTGCAAGATTTCATCTCATCCATGTTAGTAACGAAGGCTTTCCCGCTGCGAAAAAGGTAGAAGCGTTGAATGCTGCGCAGTGCAAGCGGTTCTGGACTAGAAGATTTCTTCTTGAAGCCGTGAAACTTTGCAAAACCGATGGTCTCGACGTCACGGACCTTACCGAACTTAGCATCAGGGTTTTCAACGATAGGTGCAGACAAAAGCGTCTCAATGTCTTCTTCCGTCTTTATTCGAATTTCGATGATACGAAGTCCAGATTCCCGTTTCTGTGGTGTACTCATGTGTGAAACCTGAATCTCTATCAGAACAGGGTCCCGGTCAGGCTTCCTTGAATTAGTTAATAGCAGGTCAGCAATATAATCATTGATTGGCTGCTCTTCTTGGCAAGTATCATAAAACTCTTTAAGATCAAACGTCTCCAACATCGGTATATGACACTCTTCTTCTTTTGAAAATGGGCAGGTTCCCATCTCCAAACATCTTACGTCACGATAATAGCCTACCAAAAATGAGGAATCCTTTTCGAACTTCTCCTTGATTAGACGTTTCGCAAGTTTATGAAGATAGGTTTCTGTACCGCAATGGGCATCATCGCAACGATGAGCGAAATGCCAGGTGCGAACCTCACCTAAACGTGCTATCATCCCTGCTCCACATCCAAGGCAATGATATGTAGGCGAATCATTACGTTCTAGATAAGCTTGTTTGATCGAGACCAATCGGCCCTGCTCATTAAGAGCATAGTGGTGTTTTACTCCAGCCATAGAAACCTCCTATCGCTCGTTGGGAATTAAATCCAAGTGGGCATCTAGGATAACACAGATGCGAGACAGGATATCTACTCCAGTAGAGTACTTGCCCTGCTCAATGCGAGAGAGATTCGCGGCATCGATACCAGTAAGGAGTGCCAAGTCACGGGCCTCCATTCTTTTAGCTTCTCGGAGTTCCCTGATCCGACGACCAATCCTGACGCGTTCTTCCTGACGATTACCAGGACCGACACCCATAGAAGGGACGGCATTACGAATAAACTCCCAACTAATGCGGTTGACCATCTTCTCTTTATCATCAGAGAAGTTTCGGTCAAATATAAACTCCATTAGATGAAGAACATAAGCCTTGTATTCATCGCTGTCGTACTTAGCTAAATCCGACATCATTGTGAAGATTTCTCCGTCTGGAGATTGCACCTCAACAGTATAGTCGTTGAGGATTTGGGCCCTCGACCTTGTCGGGGTATCCATGAACTTTTTTAAGTTCTTATCCATTTTTTGATTGCCGTATTTTAGGTGTTGCCGCCACCTTTAGGTATTGAACTTAGTGCAAAGTTAAGAAAGTATTCGAAATTGGCAAATAAACCAATTAAAAACAGAGACAGTAGGACAAATAATAGAGTTATTCCTTCACAATTTAACCAGCATTCTCATAAATGAAATGCTGAATCTCTAGCAGCCCTTCGATGAACGACAGGTTCGATAATTTATCATAGTAGTCTACTAAATGAAGGAAAAATCGAATGGTTTTTCCTTTTTTTGTATCTTTATTGCAAGGAGGCGATGAGGGGGTCAGAACTTGGAGTTTTTCAAATACCTAATAATCAAGCAGTTGAAAAAGTGCCGGTTCCAAGCCTGCCATAAAAGTAGGAGGCTTGGAACCGTCCTTTTTGTAACCTTCTGTATATAAGCAACTTACAAACAGCTAGGTGCCAACCCTATTTTTCCCGGACCACATTCACCGTTTATTTCTGATCCGACTAGTCGTCCTTCTCAAGTTCAAAGATAGATTCGACTGGTTTACCAAAATACCTCGCGATCTTCAGGACCAAAACTCCGGAGGGGATGTAACCACCCGCCTCGATGGAATTGATCGTCTGCCGACTCACTCCTACGGCGGCGGCAAGCTCCTGCTGGGTGATGTCCTTTATCGCCCGCTCAACTTTAACGGTGTTTTTCATTTCCCCTCCCTCCTGATCGCTTTCATCGTTAAGTTAAACTTCAAGATATACACCAGGAAATACAAGTAGATTGCGGCACATGTAAATGTCAGGAAATCGAGCCCCATAATGAACAGGATGCCTAAAGCCAGGATGATGGCCGTAAACCACAAACTCCAGACAAAAGACTGCATTCTGATCTGTCCTGTCATTTCATCTTCATCCTTTTCTCGGGATAAAGCTATAAAGCAGAGTGAAACAAGCAAGCCCAGCATCCCCAGTGTTGAAATCAGATTAGCTTCTCCTTTGTAGAAAATATCGTCTCCAATGGCTACCCAGGGAACTTTAATCTCTGGAAGGTTGACACTAAAGAAAAGGCATACACATAATGCGGCAAATGGCAGAAACATCCACATTCCTACTTTCTTGTAGGAGTAAGGAAGAAGGTAATTACGTGTTTTCATATGGCATTGACAGTATTACATCTGCCACAAATGTAAAAACAATTTTCCGAATTGTCAAATAAACTTTACAAATTGTATGTTCGGTTTAACAATTCAGGATAATCACCTCGGCTGCAGGAAGCAACTGCGCGAATCTTTCCACCTTCCGGAGGTCCTCCAAAAGGTTCGATAATTTATCATAGTAGTCTACATAGAAAATAAGTCAGCCTCTTTGGCTGACTTATTTATTTGATTATCAGAGAATTGCGATTCTGTGAAAAGTTCGAGATTGTGAGAATCCGTTTTTTATCTACTAGTTAAAAAATCCTCGAACCAGGCTCTTAACGGAATTCCTTACCAATTTCTCTTCTCCTCGATGATTTGCATAAGATCATCCCGTCCCTGAGAAATACCCGATTCATCAAGTATCTGCTCAAAAGCATTCATGATATCTTCGCGTTCTTCTGTCTCGATAAACTGAGACCGACGATCGAGTTGATTAAATCCTTCAACATAATCATTGGCGATGCTTTTTAGGGTAGAGAAATCAACTTCCGGGTGGTTTACCTCTTCTAAAACTCGACGACGGGTTTCCTTCCATAAAGCGACCGACTTGGTGTATTTTGATTTGGGCACAAACTCACTTCCGTCCCAATGGCGAAGCGGATTATTCATGTTTTCATGAAGCCATTCGTCAGAACGCAGTTTAATAATCGACAAGTCTTGGACATTGTTCTTATACCTTCTCTTGATTATCTTCCCGGCCTCAGCCGGAATACTTTCAAGCCACAGATTCTTAAGGTTAGGCAGGTCGTTAGGACGAGGGAAATCCTCGGCAGAGAAGCCAAACAAGTCATCTATCGTCAAAGTTTCCAGATCGTGAAGCTTTGCTATTTCAGCCACGTCGTAGATATAGCCTGGCTTTCCCGCTAGCCCTAACCACGTTAGACCAGGGAATCGAGAAGAAACTCTCTTCAAACTGAACTCCTGAATATTCGACAGACGCAGATTTGTCAGTCTATAAAGACCGACATCAGGCAGAAAATCATCTTGCAATTCAACGCGAAGAACCATAAAATAGCCATCGTTTGGCGAATGGACTTTAAGATTAGGGGACAGTTTTCCTTTTAATGTCACCTTTCCCATGCTTGATGGCAAGATAATACTTTCGATTTCTTCTCCGCTGATTTCCAATTCTTCCAGATGGGTACGGCTCAGATCGACTTCTTTATGCCTGCAATCATCCCAAATCAACTCCCGAATAAGATATCGGCGTTCAAGAAATGGGATTAACTGTGGATAGTCTTTACTGGTATTGATTCTTCCCAACGCAGGGAGTTTATCTAATTCAGAGAAATCCGATAGAGCGCTGAGCGTATCATCAAAGAGTCCATAAAGGTTCTTTTTCACCGCCTTGCCTGCGACGATGATGGTTTCACTCGTTTCCGTCAATGCTTTTTTGAAAGCTGAAACCTGATCTTGGGGCAGTTTGTTCCATCTCTCTGTCCATTTCTGCTGGCTTCCATCCGGCCAGTCGCCATACGCTCTGCATTCCTCAAGAGGTTTTATGGCTTTCTCCCCTATTCGTATAGCATTACTGGGGAAAAAACTAATCGGAACCCAGTAATGACGAATCTCGTTATCCCAAAAATGATGATTCAACGTGAGATAGGACATCTTTTTCAGATCCCTTTCTCCGGGCTTTTTGTCGCTCCAATAATCCAGATCCACATAAACCGCATATTCCTCACCCAACTTCTCGCCTATTTGAACAACCTGGAAAGCAAACCACTTCCCCGTCTCTTTCTCTTGGAGAGCATACACATCTCCTGCTTGTAATGATGTTTTCGTCATAATATGTGTGACGATCAATTCGTTTTTCAATTCCTATTTATCGACCTAAATATAGCGATTATCTTCCATAAAAGCATACTGTTTTTGTGAGCCCTCCTTTTCTGTTATATTCTCACTTCCTTGATTATCAAAATATTGCGCAAACTTTTCGACCTTTCTGATGTCTTCCAAAAGGTTCGAGATTTTACCTGTGTAGTCTACTAAACAGAAGAGGAATTCCTTCACGGAATTCCTCTTTTTCATTGATATTCATTGATTTACGGCGAAAAATCTATACGGCAGAGTGTGGAGAATCCTCTCGAAACTGACCCGGGTATTTGGCTTGACCCCAAAAAGCTGGACACCAACAATGGGGGTTTATGTACAAGAAACATTCGTTTGAAGAGAAGTTAAGATGAATGAGTCTTACTCCTCCGTATTTCGTTTGATGTCTTCTGCCATATACATCTCCCAGGGCAGATTCGTGGTAAGATGAATAGATGACCCCTCCTTTTCATCGATATACTCATCCTCTGCAGTTATCCGATACTGCTGTCCAAATAGCTTCAAAATGTTCCGTAATAAGATGTACTCAATTTGATAGGCCACGTCGTCTTCGTAAAACACAAAGACACAATTACCTTCGTCGTTGTGGAAAATAGCACCTCCAATACGATGAATGTCTGATTTAATTAACTCTAAATACATAACTGTAAAATATTAATTGTTTTTAATAAGAGCCAGACGAGATGTGCATTGCGTCCATTTCATCCTCGATATCGGCTTTATTTGAGGATGAAATCACTATAAAGGATCATAAAACAATCCAGAAGCCGCCTTTGTCCGGGCCCTCTCGCTTGATGACACCTTCGGCTTTCAGTATGGCAAGGTGCTTTTCGATGGCCTTGGGGGTTATGCCGATGATTTCAGCGAGCTTTCTGGCCGAATAGTTAGGATGATCTTTGAGCAGTTGGAGGATTTTCTCCCTACTTTTTTGCTTCTTCTCCCCTATTGGCCGGGCTTTCTCCCCACCGTCATCCATCGATCTAAGGAATGCGTCAATGTCTGAAGACAATGTCTTGATCATTTCGCCTGTCATGAAATCCAGAAAAACGGACATATCATCCGCTTCCCGGGTCGCTATGAGCGCATTGATGTAATCACCCTTGTCTTCCTTGAGTACTTTCGACGGAATCAGGCCGAATTCGAATTGGATGTGGTTCATGACAAGGCGGGCCATGCGTCCGTTCCCATCGGCCCAGGGATGGATGGTCACCAGGCGATAATGGGCCTCGAAACTCAGGTCATACCGCTCCGGCAGAGACATTGGACGCTTGCGTTGCACATTGAGCCAGTCACAGAACTCCTGCAACCTGGCGGGGACTTTCTGAAAACTCAGGTAGGACCGGCCTCCGACTCCAGCCGTGACATTCACCAATCGCAGGTCGCCGTTGGCGGAGGAGAAGTCGCCGAGCACGGTATTGTAAGTTGAACCCGTATTCTGCATGGCCAGCCGGGACAGGGCCTTCAGCAAATCAACAGTGATATCCGTGTGATTCTTGGCAAGGCGGATACTTTCCTCGTATGCCCGTTTCAGATCCAGATTCATCATCTGCTCCGCGAGGGGTTTCCCTTTTGCGGTGATTCCCTCGTCAAAGAGCAGTTGATTCTCGATCTCTGTCACCGTCGACCCTTCGATAGCGGTGGAATGAGTAATGATGGAATACAGATAGAATTTCTCGTAATCTATCTGCGAGTCGATTCCCAATTGTTTGTACCGCTCAATAAGGGTGGTCAATTGTTCCTTCTTGGTCATGGTCTTAGCCGATTACTTTGCAAAGATATGATTTTCTCCCTACTATTTCAAGTTTTCCTACTACTATATCAAGTTTTCTTACTACTTGTTGATGTCGGAATAAATGTCGGAATAACCGTCGGTATGACGAGCAGATCCGACACTTTACGCAAATCTTTCAACTTTCCTGAGGTCCTCCAAAAGGTTCGATAGTTTATCATAGTAGTCTACTACCAAGGAAAAATCGAAAGGTTTTTCCTTTTTTTGTGTCTATATTGCAGGCCCCGTGGAGGTCGGAACCCGGTGATTTTCCAATCGCCTAATAATCAAGTAGTTAAAAATGCG
>JAEEGJ010028399.1_pt1 | contig 11131 bp, 9 predicted proteins | sample 8958761 | NCBI WGS metagenome assembly JAEEGJ01 (sample SAMN16246546, study PRJNA631951) | gut metagenome | biome: gut microbiome; feature: rumen; material: RS-attached | host: Bos | place: Iran: Karaj | collected 2018-10
ATTGCTGTTGAAAGGCGATATCCCCATCGGTGTGAATCCAACGGGGGTGGATGTGAAATCGCATCCCGATTTGTTCAACCTTGATGTGCAAGTGGGCGCACCGCCTGACGACTTCGCCGACGAAGGACAAAACTGGGGCTTCCCGTCCTACAACTGGGAGACGATGGCCAAGGATGGCTACACCTGGTGGCAACGCCGCCTGAAAGTGATGGCGCGCTATTTCGATGCCTACCGCATCGACCATATATTGGGCTTCTTCCGCATCTGGGAGATTCCCAAGAAGGCCAAGTCGGGCTTGTTGGGGCACTTCTCTCCTGACCTGCCCCTGAGCGTGGAAGAGATCGAAGGCCAAGGCTTCCATTTCATCAAAAGCAAATATGTAAAGAAAGGTGTTGACACCCTATTCATCCTTGCCCCGAACGAGAAAGACAAGTACATCCCTCGCATCGAACTGCAAAAGACCAAGGCCTATCAAGCGCTCAACGACGACCAAAAACAGGCCATCGATGGCATTTACGAGGACTTCTATTTCCACCGTCACAACGACTTCTGGAAGCAAAATGCCTTGGAGAAATTGCCCGCTTTGGTCAATGCAACGAAGATGGTTGCCTGCGGCGAAGACCTCGGAATGATTCCCGCTTGTGTGCCTGAAGTCATGCATGAGTTAGGTATCATGAGCCTTGAGGTGCAACGCATGCCCAAGGTGTTTGGTCATCAGTTTGTACAGACCGAAGACCTGCCCGAGAACTGCGTCTACACCACGGGCACCCACGACATGCCCACCTTGCGTGGCTGGTTGGCCGAAGACCGAGTGCGCACCCGCCAGTTCCTCGACAGTCTCGACCTCGACGACCGCAAAGTTACAGCAAAGACCCTTAAAAAGGTGATGGACAAACATTTGGACAGCCCTTCAAAATGGAACATCTACCCCCTGCAAGACCTGCTGGACTTGGACGAAAAGAACTGGTCGCCCAACCCCGCGGAGGACCAAATCAACGTCCCCGCCAATGCCAAAAACCAGTGGAAGTGGCGGATGCGGATGAATTTGGAAGCTTTATTGCCACCAATCCGATAAAAAACCTTACCTTTGAAGCCTAAATTCAAACCATCATGAAATTCAAACCCTACAATCATAGCGAAGCTGCGCTCAACGAGCGCATCGCATTGATTCTCAACGAAGAAAAGAAAAAAGGTCACGAAAAGGAAGCCTTGCGCACCATCTTCCAAAGCATCGACTTCACCACCTTGGAAGCCTTCGACAACGAGGCCAAAATCAAGGACTTTTGCGAGAAAGCTTTGGCCTTCCCAAAGCAGAAACCGCATCTCAGCGTGCCCGCCATCTGCATCTACAGTCCCTTCATCCGTCAGGCCAAGAAACAGCTTGAAGGTAGTGGCATCCGTGTGGCTACGGTGGCCTGTTGCTTCCCTTCGGGACAAATGCCCTTCAACCTGAAAGTCAAGGAGGTGGAATACTGCGTCAACGAAGGCGCCGATGAGGTGGATATGGTCATCTCGCGCGGCACTTTCCTCGCAGGTCACTACGACGAGGTCTTCGACGAAATCAAGACCATCAAGGAAACCTGTGGAAATAAGGCCAGACTGAAAGTCATCCTTGAGACGGGCGAACTGAAGACCGTGGAAAACATCCGCAAGGCCAGCGAATTGGCCATCCTCGCCGGTGCCGACTTCATCAAGACCTCGACGGGCAAGGTGCCGGTGGCCGCCACGCCACTCGCCGCCATCGTCATGATCGACACCATCAAGGAATACTACGAAGCAACGGGTAAGAAGGTCGGCTTCAAGCCTGCCGGAGGCATGAAAGTGCCGGATGATGCCCTCACCTACTATTATCTTGTGAAAAACATCCTCGGCGAACAGTGGCTCAACCCGAACCTCTTCCGCGTAGGCACAAGCCGACTGGCCGGACTCATTTTAGAACAGATTTAATAAATGCGGAATGCGGAATTATGAATGCGGAATGATGCAATACGACGCAAGGATTCACCCATTCAGCATTCCTCATTCAGCATTCCGAATTAATAAGAAACAATATGGCAACAATAAAAGGAACTTATAAGGGCAATCTCCGTAACGAGATGACCCATGTGCAGTCGGGCAACACCATCCTCACCGACGCACCCACCGACAACCACGGCAAAGGCGAAGCCTTCTCGCCCACCGACCTCGCCTGCGCGGCCCTCGCCGGCTGCATGATGACCATCATGGGCATCAGCGCGCAAGGCCACAAATTCGACATCGACGGCACCACCTACACGGTGAAGAAGACCATGAACGCCGACCCGCGCCGCATCGGGCAGATCGACATCGTGTTCAACTTCCCCGAAAAGGAATACACCGAGAAGCAGAAAGCCCTGCTGTGGGCCGCCGCCGAGAGCTGTCCCGTGGGTCGCTCACTCCACCCCGATGTCATTGTCAACATCACCATGAACTTCCAAGCCTAATGGAATACGACATGTTAAAGGGACTCCGCCACAGCGAGACGCTGGTGGTGGAGCATAAGGACACCGCCGCCGTCTACGGCTCGGGCGCCTTGGAGGTGTTTGCTACCCCCGCCATGATCGCCCTCATGGAGAAGACCTGTTTGGAAAGTGTCTCCGATAAGATTGGTGAAGGCAACACCACCGTGGGCATTGCGGTCAACATCAAACACTTGAAAGCCAGCCCTGTGGGTTCCACCATCCGCTGCGAGGCCGAACTCGTCGAAGTGGATCGCCGCCGTTTGGTTTTTGAAGTGAAATGCTTCGAGGGTGACACACTGGTTGGCGAAGGCATCCACGAACGTTTTGTCGTCGACAGCGAAAAATTTATGAGTAAATTCTAATTAAACCGGCCCTTCGACAAGCTCAGGGACCTTAACCATTTTTCAATTATCAATTATCAATTCTCAATTTCAAATTATGAGATACACTTACCGAACCCAAGGCACCTGCAGCCAAGCCATTGAGTTTGAAATCGAGGACGGCATCTTGAAGAATGTGCAGTTCTATGGTGGCTGCAACGGCAACACACAAGGTGTCAGCGCCTTGGTGGAAGGCATGAAAGTAGAGGATGTGCTGCAACGCCTAGAAGGCATTCGCTGCGGATTCAAGAACACTTCCTGTCCCGACCAGCTGTGCCGTGCCATCCGACAGGCAATAGAAAGTTGAGAGTTTAGTGTTTAGAGTTTAGAGTTTCACACAATTTAATTGATGTCATCACGTTATAGGACAGATTAAAGACTAATGAATATGAAAAAACACATCTTATCGGTGGCTGTTTTGGCACTTGTTGTCACCCTCACCACCTTCACCAGTTGCAGAAAGCCCAAAGCAGAAGATACCACTCCGGCCAAGGAAGGCCTTTATTTGGGCATTGTGGGCTTCAATAGCGAACTTTACACCATGCCGCTCGGCCTGCTCAACCAGGACACGAAGCATAACTTTGAAAACTTTGTTGACGGGCTCTCGATGCAGAACGGTACCATCCTCTACCATGCCGTCAACACAGGCCTCAACAGCTTGGCTAACGCCAAAATTCCAGAAAACCTCATCAATGTCTCTGTGGTGACTTTCACCGATGGCCTTGACCAAGGATCATATGTGCTTTCCGACAGTTACAACTCGGGTAGCGAATATTTGTCTGCCGTCAATGGAAGAATCAACAACGAACTCATCGGCGGAACTAACATTTCGGCCTACTCCATCGGCGTGCGCGGCGCGGATGTGAGCGATATCGAAAGCTTCCGCAACAACCTTAAGAAACTATCGAGCGACCCTGACAATGTCGTCGAAGTCAGCAACATGAGCGAAGCTTCCGAGAAATTTGCCGAAATCGCCCAGCAACTTTACAACCAAAGCACCTTCTACAATGTCACGCTGAAACTGCCGGCACAGGAACCCAACACCAGAATACGCTTCACTTTCGACAATGTGTCCGATGTCAACGAATCACAATGCTACATCGAAGGCACTTATATCACTATTGGAGATAAAAAAGGACAGTTGACAGAGATCAACTATGTTGGACTGGAAAGCATGTCAGGCATCGTAGTCACGGCATCGAGAGAAGGTATCTTCGACTTGTTCTCGTTCCAAAACCTCACCGACACGAACGGCGTCCCGATCAGCACCGATTATGTGAAGGAATGGAATTGGCTTGAGTCGTCTTCACAATGGCAGTACAACAGCGAGTTCACGCCTTCAGGCAACACCCAAATTGTTAACGAATACAAGAGCGCGATGATTATGCTCGTGCTTGACTGCTCCAGCTCCCTCGGTAGCGACTTCGTCAACATGAAGACCGCCGCCAATGGTTTCATTGAGACCTTGAGCGGAAACTACAACGGAAGATAGTCTGTTGACTATGACTAATGACAATGACCATGACCACCTTTACTGTGGGTCATGGTCATTGTTCATTAATAGTGGAAACGTTCACGATGCACAGTCACTTTTTCCTTAAAATTAGCCAAACGCGAACCGGCTTCCGACAAGGTATCGGGCAGGCCTTCATTATTAGTTACCTTACCCGCACTACCTCCGCGCCAATAGCGCTCAGAGAAAGCCATCAAAGCTTCCAGCTCCTCATCCTCGAATTCGCTCAAGCTGAGGAAACCACCTTGTCCAAAAGCCATCTTTGAGAAAACACGATTCACTATGGGAAACTGCGCATTGTTGCTAAACAAAAACAAACCAACATCAGCCACATTGGGGATATCGTCAATCATTTGGATGCCCAAATCGCTGGCATATTCCCTTAGACTGTCGATTTCCTCTTCAGAGCAATTTCCACCGCCGTTCCATTGCAGGTAATTCAACTTATAGAAAGCCATCACATCCAAGAGCCTTTTCATCTCGTTGAATGTCCATTTTTTGCTGTTCTTATCAAGGCTAATGCCACGATAAGGGCAAGCCGGCTTGTCGTGAATATCAACGTTAGCGATCCGCCCGTCATCATCAATAAGTTGGTTAAGGGTGCTTTCCGCCCAGAACAGATTGCCCGAAATGGTGGCCTTGCCCCGTTTGACTACGATGTGGTACTCATCAGGATCGTCAAACTGTTCCTTTTTATTTACCGATATCTTCTTGAACCTGAACTTTTTCGTCCCCAACAGCTCAAACGATTGCGGCTCGGGGATCACGTCAGTCTTCGTGTCCAGTTCGTAATATCGCACATAGTCGACACGTAGTTCCACGGGCAGTTTGGAATTATCAATGGATGGTGAGCCGTCATTCCCCAGTTGGGCATCCAAGATCAAATAATAATCATGTTGACTGAACGGGAACTGGTCGTTGACCCCCTTGCGGTAACGCGGATAGTTCATCGTGCGTTGCCCGTTGACTGAAAAAACCAGGCTATCCTGAAAACGTTCCATGCCATAAACATTAAATTGCCCTTCATTATACCTCGGATAAGCCACATAGGGAGGCCGTCTGCGCTTACGGAGGTTATAGGTATAATGGCTATGCACTGTGTGGTTCACGTATGGACTTTCGCCGAAATGCTCCATGATGTCAATCTCTCCGCCATAAGGCCAGTTCACGGTTTTGGTGGACTGGGGCAACATCCAGATGGCCGGCCAATAGCCTTGCGCCACGTCAAACTTGGCGCGTACCTCAATCCGGCCGAAACCAAAGTTTTTCTTGTATTTGCTCCACACGCCGCCAGTGAGATACTCCGACTTGTCCTTGGGAAGGAAGTCGTTCACCATGCCGCGCAACACCAGGTTGCCGTCCTCAAAGCCAAACAAGCGCTCATCCGAGGTCAAATGGGCAGCCCAACCGGCATTGCTTCTTGGAATCTTCGACCAAACCGTCTCATCCAAAGGTCCCGAATCGAACTCATCGTGCCACACCAAGGCATAACGACGGTGCTCCTGAGCTGACGAGATCCCAAGAAATCCAATGAATAACAGCAAAATGACCAATACTCGTTTCATAGCAACTAATGTTTTTAGGGTGTAAAAATACATTATTTAGTGATTTGCGCCACAATTATCAGCTTTGTTTCTTACTTTTGCCCAAATTTTCAACGAAATGGAGAAAAAAGAACTTCGTGCACAGATCAAAACCTTGAAGAAGCAACACACCAAGGAACAACTGATGGAACAATCCGAGAAGATCCTGGCCAAGTTGGAACAACATCCCGACTTTATCAAGGCCAACAGAATCATGCTTTACAGCGCCTTGCCCGATGAGGTGCAGACACAGGCCTTCCTCGAAAAATGGCATTTGAAGAAAACCATCATCCTGCCCACCGTGGTCGGCGACGACATCATCCCCGTAGAATATGCCAAAGATACCGATTTCGCCGTGGGTGACTTCAATATCCTCGAGCCACAAAACGAGCCTTACACCGGAGTTTTCGACCTTATCATAGTACCTGGTGTGGCCTTCGACCGCCAAGGTAACCGCATCGGTCGCGGCAAAGGCTACTACGACCGTTTCCTCTGCCAACACCTTGACGTGAAACGCATAGGCATTTGTTTTGATTTTCAACTCGTTGACGAGGTTCCCACCGAGCCTTTGGACATCAAAATGGATGAAGTGATATCCCTATAATAGAGCCCACATGGAATTCTTTTCCATTTTACGTCCGACAATTCGATTTTTATTCATATCTTTGAAGCCTTTTAAAGTTAACTCATAACATCATGAAGAAACTCACACTACTAAGCCTTGTCGTGCTCATGTGCATGACCACACTGAATGCCCGTCCCATTGACGCGGCCAGAGCTAAGGAATTTGGACAAAAATTTGCCCAAGCCAATTTTAACAACAATCTAAGAAGCAACGAATTACAATTGGTTTACACAGGCTCGTCAAGCCGTGGCGAGGCTTGCTTTTACGCTTTTAATGTAGGAGATGGTGGTTTTGTCATCGTTTCTGCCGACAACCGTTTCCGCCCCATTGTAGGCTACTCCGACCAAGGACCTTTCGAAACCGAGAACATGTCGCCCGAGCTCGCCTTCTACCTTGAAAAGATTATCGAGGCCCGCACGAGTCGCAACGCCGTCATCTTCGACGACACCGAGCAGGAATGGCAAAGCGTGGCCACCACTGGCCGCATGCTATCGCGAAACGGTGGTCGTGGTGTCGACTATATCTGCACAACCCAATGGAACCAGGATTCACCTTACAATTTGTATGCTCCTGAAGCCGGCAGCGGTCCTGGAGGACGTTGTTACGCGGGTTGCGTGGCCACTGCCATGAGCCAGGTGATGAAACGTTGGGACCATCCCACACAAGGCTCGGGCAACCACTCGTATTACTGCCAAGGTTATGGCTCGCAGTCGGCCAATTTCGGTGCCACCACCTACGACTGGGAACACATGCCCGACAGACTTCAAGGAGCCTCACAACAAGAGATTGAGGCCGTGGCCTTGTTGATGTACCATTGTGCCGTGGCTGTCGACATGCAATTCTCACCCAGCGGCAGCGGTGCCAACTCATGGGACGTGCCAGATGCCATTGAGCGTTATTTCTCCTATTCGAGCCATGCCTCCCTCAAGATGCGCGACCAATATTCTCTCACCAATTGGCAGAATATGTTGAAGGAATCGCACGACATCGGATGGCCTGTCTATTATTCCGGTTTCAGCAACAGCGGCGGCCACGCTTTCGTGTGCGACGGATATGACGACAGCGACCTCTTCCATTTCAACTGGGGTTGGGGCGGCAGCAGCGATGGTTGGTTTGTCATCGACGAAATCGACTATGCCGGCTGGGCCCAAGCCGTGTTCAACTATGTGCCTTCTGATGTTTACGATTATATGCCACTGCAACCTGAAAACCTCAGTGTCAGCACAAGCGGTGATTTCGACTATGCCGCCACCTTGACCTGGGACAACCCTACGCAGGACATCCACATGCATGATCTGACCAACATCGACAAAATTGTCATCACCCGCAATGGAAAAATCATCTACACCGAAGATAACGTGGCTCCAGGTGCCAGCATGAGTTATACAGACCATTACATGCCCATGATGGTGGATTACACCGTTTATGCCATGATCCACACCGCCAAGGGCTTGGCCGCCACCGAGAAAAACATACTGCTAGGACCCACTTGTACTTGGACTGTCGATATGAATGCCTCTAGCGCGCAAGGCTGGAATGGCGGCGCCCTCTCCTTCGTCAACGGCGCAGGCAACGAAGTGGCCCGACTCACCCTCGAATCCACACAAGCCACCCGATCCATCACCCTGCCGCTCGGACACGTGGAGGTTCGTTGGGAGAAACCCGATCAAGCCATCGAGGACTTCCGATTTGAAATCAAGAACGCTGATGGCGTAACAAAAGTCCATTTTCATGGCTCCTCCTCCGAAATCCATGACGGCGTATTCTATGTCGCCAACAACACTTGCAACGACAAAGACGATGAAACGATTGGCACACTACTGACCGCCACCGTTTCAGGCGAGCAAGTGACGCTGAACTGGGATGAGGTCGACAACGGCATCAACTATCAGATTTTCCGAGACGGGCTTTTATATGGCATGACCACTGAGACCAGTTTCGTTGATGATGATACCAATGAAACGTTCCACACTTACCATGTCACCGCCTTTACCACTAACGGAGAAGTCCTCCCGTCAAACACTTGCAGTTACCATCCTGAATCGCCATGCGTTATCCCTACGAACCTTCGTGTGGAGATAGCCGACGCAGGAAAAGCCAGACTCTCGTGGGACGCTCCCACAGACGAAACGGTAGCTGGTTATATGGTATACCGCCGTCCCAAAGGAGGTGACTTCAAGCGCATTAAGCTACTCACTGCCACCACCTTCACTGACAACTTCTCCGGTCAGCCCTACGATTGGTATGAATATGCCGTCGCGGCTTACTATCAAGCGACCCATTGCGAGTCTGGATATGCCACAGTAGAAGGACATCCTGAATTAAACTTCGTGGAATTCAACAGAACCATCATCCCAACGCACCTTGATTTCATCATCCACGAAGGACACGTCATCCTTGAATGGGAAGAAGGTTCGATGGCTGAATACTACGATGTTTATCGCGACGGCGAACGCATTGCCCATGGGATTACCGGGCACTCATTCATCGACTACCAAGCCTCCGCGCAGGAAAGCTATCACTACTACATCACAGGGCGCACTTCCCTATTGAGCTCCAACCCTTCCAATGTCGTGTTTATTGACTGGACCACACACACAAACGAAAACATTGTATCTCAAGATATCAGCATCTATCCCAATCCCACCGAAAACTCCATTACCATCGAAGCCGTTGGCCTCCGCCAAGTCAAGGTCTTCAACGTGATGGGCCAAGAGGTGCAATGTCAAGTGACGCTCGAAGACAGTATCACCCTCGACCTTTCATCGCAACCCAGAGGTTTCTATTTCATTGAAACCGCAACCGACCACGGCTGCACCACCACCAAAATTGTGAAACTATAAGGATAACAAAAACACATTGATATGAACAAATTCCTGAATGCGGCAGCCTGCGCGCTGTTGCTGGGCACAAGCGTTACACTCTTTGCCCAAGAAACCAAAGAAGAACCCGTCTATCAAATCACCGAGACCGTCAACGCGAAGCATACGCCCGTCGACAACCAAGGCAGCTCGGGCACCTGCTGGTGCTTTGCCGGTATTGGTTTTGTGGAGGCCGAAATCCAACGTTTGTATGGCAAGGAATTCAACCTCTCGGAGATGTTCGTGGTGCGTAACGCTTGGACCGAGAAGGTCTCCAAGTTCACACGAATGCACGGCAACAGCACCCTAAGCCAAGGCGGCGAAGTGTGCGACGTGCTCTATATGATCGACAAATACGGCATGATGCCCGAGGCCGATTATAGTGGCAAAGTCATCGGCGAGGAACGTCACATGCACAGCGAGATGAACGAGGTGATCAGCAGCGTGGCCCGTGCCATCATCAAGAACGGCAATAAAAAGATCTCTCCTGCCGGCCCAAAAGCCGTGCAAGGCGTGCTGGACGCATACCTTGGTGTAGCACCTGAAGAGTTTACCGTAGATGGCAAGAAATACACCGCCAAATCGTTTGCCGAGGCCTATCGCATCGACCCTGACAACTACATTGAAATCTGCTCGTTCACGAGCGAAGAATACAACAAGCCCTGCATGGTCGAAATCCCCGACAACTGGACCTGGACCCCGGCCTACAATATGCCCCTTGACAAGTTGATGGAAGCTGTCGACTATGCTCTTGAGCATGGCTACACCCTCGGTTGGGCACAGGACGTCAGCAACAAGGGATTCTCTGGCAAGACTGGTATTGGCATCGTCCCTGAAGACCCCGAAAACGAAAACCTTTGGAAAGAGATTGTCGCGGAAAAGAAGGTGACCGACGAAGACCACCAAAGAGCTTACGATAACTGGGATGCAGGCGATGACCACAGTATGCTCGTCGTCGGCATTGCCAAAGACCAAAACGGCAACAAATACTACAAGATCAAGAACTCGTGGGGCGACAGAGGACCTTACCATGGCTATTGGTACTGCTCCGAGCAATACCTGCGCCAATACACCATCTTCTTCACGCTCAACAAAGAAGCCCTCTCAAAGTCCATGCGTAAAGACCTTGGACTTTAATTCAATTTTGAATCTTTGAATTTTGAATCTTAAATACTAAATTATTAAATATCAACACATTATGAAATTCAAACATCTATTAACCGCCACCGCTTTGATGCTCAGCATCAGCGTCGTTGCACAACCCAAAACCGATGCAAAAGAAAACAAGGAAGAAGGCTTCAAGTTTGAAACCATTAAAGAATTGCCTGTCACTTCGGTGAAGAACCAGAATCAAGCAGGTACTTGCTGGTGCTACAGCTCATTGGCTTTCTTCGAGGCAGAGTTGCTCCGTATGGGCAAGCCCGAGTACGACTTTTCGGAGATGTACATCGTTTACAAGACTTACTTAGACCGTGCCGAGGCCGCTATCCGCACCCACGGCGACGTCTCCTTCTCGCAAGGTGGCTCCTTCGGTGACGTGCTTTACGCCATCAAGAACTATGGTCTCGTTCCCGACTGTGAGATGCCCGCTGGCACTATGCATGGCGACTCACTGTCGAACTTCAACGAACTTTCGGCCGTGACTGACCCATATGTGGAAGGTGTCATCAAGAGCCGTAAGATCCAGAT
>JAEEGJ010028400.1_pt1 | contig 11131 bp, 7 predicted proteins | sample 8958761 | NCBI WGS metagenome assembly JAEEGJ01 (sample SAMN16246546, study PRJNA631951) | gut metagenome | biome: gut microbiome; feature: rumen; material: RS-attached | host: Bos | place: Iran: Karaj | collected 2018-10
TATTGGCAGCCATGTTGGTTTTCTGGATGCAGCCGGGTTTTGCACTGTGTGAAGCAGGTTTTACGCGTGGCAAGAACACAGCCAACATCCTGATGAAGAACTTTGTCGACTTCATGTTCGGCTCGTTGCTGTTCTTCTTCCTCGGCTTCGGCTTTATGTTTGGAAGCGAGGGCGCTGGTTTCATAGGCGCTGCAAACTGGGGCGACCTGAGTTTCTATAAGGGCGACCTGCCCGTAGAGGGATTCTTGATTTTCGAGACCGTCTTCTGCGCCACCTCTGCCACCATCGTCAGCGGTGCCATGGCCGAGCGCACGAAGTTCTCGATGTATCTGATCTATAGTGCCATCATCTCGCTGTTCATCTACCCCATTGAGGGTCACTGGACATGGGGCGGCGGCTGGCTCTGCGACGATGCTGCCGACAGCTTCATGATGACGACATTCGGCGACGTGTTCCACGACTTTGCCGGCTCTGCCATCGTTCACAGCGTAGGCGGCGTACTGGCGCTGATCGGTGCCATGGCTCTCGGTCCCCGTATCGGCAAATACGGTGAAGGCAAGAAGAGCAACGCTATTCCCGGTCACAACCTGGCCATGGCCTCTTTGGGCGTGTTCATCCTTTGGTTGGGATGGTTCGGCTTCAACCCGGGCTCGCAGCTGGCAGCCAGTGGCGAGGTCAACCGCATAGCCATCAGCCATGTGTTCCTGACCACCAACCTCGCAGCAGCCGCCGGTGGTGTGGCCACGATGTTCCTCACCTATCTTAAATACGGCAAACCGTCGCTCTCTCTGACGCTGAACGGCGTACTCGCCGGACTGGTAGGCATCACGGCTGGCTGTGACCTCGTATCGCCTGCAGGAGCCATCATCATCGGTCTGGTCTGTGGTATCGTGCTCGTCTTCGCCATTGAGTTCATCGACCACGTACTGCACATCGACGACCCCGTTGGTGCCAGCAGCGTACACGGTGTCTGCGGTATTCTCGGCACGCTCATGACGGGTCTGCTGTCAACCAGCAACGGTGCTTTCTACGGTCACGGCTGGGGATTCTTCGGTGCTGAGTGCTTCGGCGTCCTGGTCATCGACCTCTGGGCTGCCGCCTGTGGCGTGGTTTTGTTCTACGGCATAAAATATATTCACGGTTTACGCGTTGATAAACGTATAGAGGAGGAAGGTCTCGACGTGTACGAACATGGAGAGATGTGCTATAACTAAAGGTGAGAAAGTAAAAAGGTAAAAAAGTAAAAAGTTAAGTAGTTATGAAAAAGATTGTTTTAATGGCCATGTTGATGGCTACAGGAATGAGTGCTACGGCACAGGACGAAGTTGAGACGACGGTAGCAGCCGACGTAGTGAGTCAGTATGTCTGGCGTGGCCAGGACTTGGGCAACGTATCGCTGCAGCCCACACTGGGCATCGGCTACAAGGGCCTGTCGCTCTCAGCCTGGGGCAGCGTCGGTCTGGCTGACGCTGACGACACGAAGGAGTTTGACCTGACACTGGCTTACACCATCGGCGGTCTGAACATCGGCATTACCGACTACTGGTTCAACGCCGGTCTCGACCCCGACAACCGCTACTTTATGTACAACGCCCACTCGACGAACCACGTCTTTGAAGCTAACATCGGCTACGACTTCGGCGTGGCCAGCGTACAGTGGTTCACCAACATCGCCGGCAACGACGGTGTCAACAAGGACGGCAAGCGCGCCTACAGCAGCTACCTGGAGTTAGCTGTCCCGTTCAAACTTGCCACAGTAGACTGGACGGCCTCGGTCGGCGCTATTCCCTGGGCCACGAGTTTCTATAACGGCTGGACGTCGGGCTTCGCTGTGACCAACGTGTCGCTCAAGGCCACCAAGGACATCAAGGTGACGGACTCGTTCTCGATTCCCATCTTCGGACAGGTCATGGCCAACCCGCGCACCCAGAACGCCTACTTGGCTTTCGGCTTCACGCTGCAGCCATTCCAGTAATATAACGGGGACAGGTTTCAGAATTCATTAAATAGGTACAACCCCGCCTCCCTCTGTTGCGATGACAGAGGGAGTTTTTTGTCTTTGTGTCCGATAACAGATTGTAACGAAATGGCATACTTTACGTGCAAAGTGATAGCAAATGGTAAGCAAAGAATGTTCAATGCTTTACAAATTGTCAATTTGCTATGTTTTTAACAAACAAAAAGTAAGCAAAATAATGCCAATCCCGACAATTTGCCGTACCTTTGCATCGTGAAACAGAAAAGTAAACAGTAAATTGTCACATTATAATTAAAAAAGGATTATGGAAGCATTAAGATTTCAGGTTGTCGGCGAGGCCTTCAAGAAGAAGCCGCTCGACGTAAAAGCACCCAGTGAGAGACCTTACGAGTATTTTGGCAAGAAGGTCTTCAATCGCGAGAAGATGTACAAGTACCTGCCGAAGCAGGTTTACGAGAAGCTGGTTGACGTGATGGACAACGGCGCTCGTCTGGATCGTAATATCGCCGACGCTGTGGCAGCAGGCATGAAGCAGTGGGCCGTTGAGAACGGTGTCACCCACTATACACACTGGTTCCAGCCGCTGACCGAGGGTACTGCCGAGAAGCACGACTCGTTCATCGAGCACGACGGCAAGGGCGGCATGGTCGAAGAGTTCACCGGCAAGCTGCTCGTTCAGCAGGAGCCTGACGCTTCGTCGTTCCCCTCTGGCGGCATCCGCTCCACCTTCGAGGCCCGCGGCTACTCTGCCTGGGACCCCACAAGCCCCGTCTTCATCATCGACGATACGCTGTGCATTCCCACCGTATTTATCTCCTATAGCGGCGAGGCACTTGACTATAAGGCACCGCTGCTGCGCGCCCTGCACGCCGTGAATGTGGCTGCCGTCGACGTCTGCCACTACTTCGACCCCACGGTCAAGAAGGTCACCTCCAACCTCGGCTGGGAGCAGGAGTACTTCCTCGTTGACGAGGGTCTCTATGCCGCCCGTCCCGACCTGCTGCTGACAGGCCGCACGCTGATGGGTCACGACTCTGCCAAGAACCAGCAGATGGACGACCACTACTTCGGCTCCATCCCCGAGCGCGTGGCTGCCTTCATGCGCGACCTGGAAATCCAGGCCCTGGAGTTAGGCGTTCCCTGCAAGACGCGCCACAACGAGGTAGCTCCCAACCAGTTCGAGCTGGCACCTATCTTCGAGGAGACCAACCTGGCCGTCGACCACAACATGATGCTGATGTCGCTCATGAAGCGCGTGGCCCGCAAGCACGGCTTCCGCGTACTGCTCCACGAAAAGCCCTTCGACGGCATCAACGGCTCCGGTAAGCACAACAACTGGTCGCTCTCTACCGACAACGGCATTCTGCTGCACGCCCCCGGCAAGACCGCTGAGCAGAACCTGCGCTTCGCCACGTTCATCGTGGAGACGCTGATGGGTGTCTACAAGCACAACGGACTGCTGAAGGCCTCCATCATGAGCGCCACCAACGCCCACCGTCTGGGTGCCAACGAGGCGCCTCCCGCCATCGTCAGCTCGTTCCTCGGCAAGCAGGTCAGCGAACTCCTCGACCATATAGAGAAGGCCGACAAGGACTTCCTCGCCATGACTGGCAAGCAGGGCCTGAAGATGGACATCCCCGAGATTCCCGAACTGCTCATCGACAATACCGACCGCAACCGCACCTCACCCTTCGCCTTCACCGGCAACCGCTTTGAGTTCCGTGCCGTAGGTTCCGAGGCCAACTGCGCCAGCGCCATGATAGCCCTGAACAGTGCCGTAGCCGAGGCGCTGGCAGACTTCAAGAAGCGTGTCGATGCCCGTATCCCCGAGTTCGAGAAGAAGCTCGCAGGCACAGAGCACAGCGCCAAGTTCCACGCCATCATCGACGTGCTGCGCGAAGACATCAAGACCTGCAAGCCCATCCGCTTCGACGGCAACGGCTACTCTGACGAGTGGGTCATCGAGGCAGAGAAGCGCGGCCTGGACGTTGAGAAGAGCTGCCCGAAGATCTTCGAGCGCTACCTTGACCCGGAGAGCATCTCTATGTTCGAGAGCCTCGGCGTCATGACCAAGAAGGAACTCGAGGCCCGCAACGAGGTGAAGTGGGAAACCTATACCAAGAAGATTCAGATTGAGGCCCGCGTACTGGGCGACCTCTCAATGAACCACATCATACCCGTGGCCACCAGCTACCAGAGCCAGCTGCTGAAGAACGTGGAGAACATGGCTGCCATCTTCCCCATCGACAAGGCCGAGAAGCTGAACGCACGCAACATCAAGATCATCGAGGAGATTGCCGAGCGCACATCTGCCATCGAGAAGGGCGTCGAGGAACTGGTGAATGCCCGCAAACTCGCCAACAAGATTGAAGACGAGCACGAGAAGGCCATCGCCTACCACGACAAGGTTGAGCCGAAGTTCGACACCATCCGCTACGAGATTGACAAGCTGGAGCTCATCGTCGACGACGCCCTGTGGCCACTACCGAAATATCGTGAGCTGCTATTCATAAGATAAGGCCATAAACTTTAGGCCACTTCAAATTTCGCCAGAGGCTCGGTACTGCGACAGCACCGAGCCTCCTATTCTTTGTTGCTTCTCTAATTTCCATGCATCGCAATCTCCTGCGTCGAAAGGCCAGTTAGGCGTACCGCATCTTTGGTACTGATATATTTATTTTCTGAATTTGCCATTTAATTAAACTATCTTTTCCAATATCAAACCCAGATGATACTCCACAATGCCCTCATTATAGGTAATGTCCGTTACCTGCACCAAGGCACTTTCCCTGTCTTGGTTATAGCCCACGAACAGGCGTAATGCATCATAACGGCGCAGATAACGCTTACCGTCCGTCTCATCGAGATAAGTGTATTTATTGAGTGTTGTCTGTTTCAGTTCTCTATACTCAATCTTTTTCGTCCCACTCATTATCTCATCGAAATAGACCTTCTTAATATTTAGTGTCAGCACTTTCATGCCAGTGGTGTCGAAAGTCGACTTGGCCTTGACAATTCGCTTCTCCAGACATTCCATTTGTGGATTATAAGTATAGCCCACAATAGTGCTATCCATGATTTTCTTGATAATCACATCCACTACAGGCAATGGCACAATAAACCATTCCTGAGGCTGATGAGCTATTCCATTTTCATCATACACTACCACTTGATATTGTACTGGCTTAAGTAATAAATGCACCAGATCTTCAAACTTATGAGAGTTCAGGTTTACCACTTTATAAGTAGCTACTATCTCGACGGGGGCCATCAGATAAGTGGGATCATTCTCTGCGTTGGCAACACGCTGCTCTACTGTGTTGGTGGTAAATCCTATCTTATACAGATTCTTCTCACCTTTGACAATTGGATCGTCTGAAAGTGAAGAAAGTACATAGATATATCCTGTTACCTTATCATCATTAGCAATGTCATTATTACTAAAGAACTTGCTTTCCGCTTCCTCCTGTAACTCAGATATGGCATAGCCATCACCTACCACATTCTTACGTAGGGTCTGCAAGAGGATATCCGATTCTGTACCGTTCTCATAGATACAACGTGTTCTGGCATCAGGCAGGAAATTACTACTCTTCTTCAGTTCACCTATCTGCTCCAGTAATAGCATCTGACCTCCTACAAAGTAGTACCTGCCAGCCGCAAGTGTTGCCGTCTTGTTGATCTTAACCAATGAGCGCTTGCCTTCCTTCAGTTCCTGATGCACCTTTGCGAACATAGGCTTATAGTCCTCGAAGTTCTCGCAGAGTTTATGCTGGGCCACATAGTCAGGCTTCTTCTTGGCAATCACTCTTCGCATATCCTGAGGGATATCGAACAGCTTGGCTTCATTGTAACTTACTTTCAACAATGGGTCATCAAACAACTCTTCTAGTTCCTTATCTATGTCCATACGTCAAATCCTTTTTCACGCAGCTTCGTCATGGCTGCATACATCATTTTCTCCTTTAGGTCACCATCTTTTCTTGGTTCCCTGCCATTCTTGGCGATCCATTCGTTTACCTCTGCCAATTTAGATTGCATTCTATCATTGGCGGTAGGCGCTGGTGCCTTGGGACGAACACTTTCTAACAGTGGATCATCAAAGATCTCTAATAACTCTTTTGGCCATTCCATAAGCTAACCCTCATAATCTAACCCCATCATGTGACGGATTTTCTCATTTTTAATCTTTTGATAAGCCACAGCTAACTCTCTCAATTTAGGATCAGGATCGTCCACTGATGGAATTTTCCCTTCATGTTCAGCTGCATATTTCTTAAGTGGTCCTTTGAAGAGCTTGATGGCTTGCTCCATCGTCATGTCATATTTTTGTTCTGCGATAGTGTCCTGAATCACTTTCAGCGTCTTGGCATCCACCGATTTCGAGATGACTTCATAAGCACGCTGGAAAGGATTTATCGTATCAATCAGATTAATGCTTAACTTGTCAATATTGATAAACCTATTGGCGATCTTTATCAACCTATCACCTTCGCTGGGCTTATCATCATCACCCCCTGCTATTGTAATTGGATTACCTTTCTCATCTACGATGTCATTACCTTTTATAATAGTGTCGAGCAGTACACGCTGACGAACTTCCTCCACTTCTCCCTCTGACAAATCTGGATAGCGTTCACGTATCACTTTGGGTATCAGGTGCTGGGTGATAGTCTCTGCTGTTGTCGATCCACTCAGAGCTTTTACCACCATATCGTCCTGTAAGATAGCAGCCTTCAGATCGTCGAGCTGACTATCCACAATGGTTTTGGTCTTTTCGCTCGAAAAGGGTTTCAGACCTTCCACTACGATGGTATGAGCCAGGTCCTCCTCCGGCTCGTCATCATGGTCTTTTTCCGTCTTGAATTTCCAACTGGGTGCCATCACTTGCTCCATCAATAACGAAGCAGTAATAGCTTTCAGAAAATCGTTTACTGCCACCTTTACCTCTGCCTGCTCTGCCTCAGGCATGGCAATCATATTCACAAAACGAGCAGTCTTTTTGCCTTCGCAGTCGCGCGTGCATCTTCCGATAATCTGAATCACCTCTGTTAACGAGCCACGCACGCCAACGGTCAGGCACATCTCACACCATTGCCAGTCGAAACCCTCCTTAGCTGTTCCCAAAGCAATGATGATATCTACATCGTCACGATTCTTGATGTCTTGCAGATAGGCTTGCACCATATTACGCTCTTTCTGCTCATCCTCCACGAGGTCGGCCACTTTCAGCATCCGTCCATCCGAAGTCTTAACGTAATAGATACCCGTATTATAGTCCTTATGATCCAGCGTACCTATTACCTTCATGATCTCTGCCGTTTCCTGATATTTACCCAAACCAGTAGCAGCCCGTTGGTTGACGCTAGGAATATGGATAATGGTCTTCTTAGTCGTATCGAGTACCTCAGCGATATGGTCAAGATACGAACCATGATAGAAGTGGTAGCCCAGAATAAGATTCTTCAGATACTTATAACCATTCAACTGCTGATAATAGTTATAGGTAATCGGATAAAACCTGGCTTCATCCTCAGCTCTGAGAACAGGGATACCATCACCACGGAAATAACTACCCGTCATGGCAACGATATGCCCAGTAGAGTTGTTCATTACCCTACGGACTACATCGCCCAGATTTGAATTAGCGTCAGCGCTGGTATGGTGAAACTCGTCGATGGCCAGCAACACATTGTTAAATGCATCATCGTTCAGTTCCTTCATACCATTACGTAAAGTGGCATGGGCACAGACCAGGACTTTGGCTTTGCTGTAAAGGAAAAACTCTTTGAATCGCCCCTTCTTATCCTGCTCGTTCTTTACATCCGTCAAGTTGAAATAGGTCGGCACTTCCCAATTGGTAAAGAAACCACCATGAACCAGATTGGTATTCTTAAACGAGCGCCCAATACTCTTTTCAGGCACTGCCACCACCACCTTCCTGATGCCTTGATTTGCCAGCTTATCCAGAGCGATATACATCAGCGCCCGACTCTTGCCTGAGGCAGGTGGAGCCTTGATAAGCAAAAAGCGTTTCTTTCGGGCTTTATAGGCCAAGGCTTGCATCTCGCGCATGCCTAACTCGTCAGTAGCCGTAGCCTTACCTGTCTGCAGATAGTGGATATCCACAATATTTCTGCTTGCCAAAGGGCTAAAGGATGAGTTGTTACTTATTTGCTCCATATTTTCAGTTATTAGTAGTTTCTTATTTCGAGGTCATCTTTTCGTAGAGTTTAAACAGACATTCCAAACGGGCTTCATCTGAGGCAAAGGGATAGCCAGGATAACAGCTCTCTACGATGTCATCAAGTTTGGCATGGGCTTCGCGCAAATCCTGTGGCATCTTGTCAGGGTCATAGAGTTCTGCCAAAGTCTTCTCTGGATAATACTCACGAGTAATCAGAACTTCCTCAGCTGCCGACTCGATTTCTTGCTTCTTCTCAATAGTAATTTTGGGAAACGGAAATGTGTTGTAACAAAGGGTGTTTGAATATCTGATACTTGTTCCTAGGTATCCGCCAAACATCTTTGTCCATACCATATGCATTAAACTAGTAACAACTCCAAACAACCATACAGGAGCATTATAGATTGCAAATGAGGAGTCTGCGACAACACTATTTTCTGGTAAGTAACCAAATGGTATATATCGCCTATCTGTAGCTGTGTGTCTTGGAATGATGATACATTCTGTATCCTCAAATCTGCATTCTGCAAAACGATAAGGACATCCTGCGTCTTCTTGCGTTGCTTTTTTCTTACTATTCTTACGCATTTCATAGACTTTACGGACTCTTTCCTTTATGCTTGGGATACTGAGTGCCTCATTTTGCATATTGTCCGAAATCCATAAACAATAGCGTTTCTTTCCGTTAATATAATCTTCAGCACCTACATAATTATATATGAACCTCTCTGTCCCTTTGTCCTTGCTGATTAGTTCTTCTTTCTCATAAGCATCAAGTATCAAATTTCCACCATCAGCGGGCTTACTACCATAATCCATCGAAGGTAAGTTTGAAATACTTTTCCTCTCTTTCTTGACAATAACATTATTATCGGATAATTGTAAATAAGGAGTTATTCTCTTTCCTATTTTTATTTCTGTCTCAGTATATAATTTAGCTTGTTCTGTCTCACTTTCATTAGCAATTCCAATAATTACACAAAAAACATGAGCTTTGTTTTTTGCATTATTATTCCATCTAAACCCTGAATATGCAAAATTCAAACATATTTGTTTATTTATCAATACTTCCCATAACAGAGCGACCTGCTCTCCTTGACAAATTGATTTTGTAGAAACAAATGCACACTTAGCTTTTGTTCCTTTTATATAGGAGCTCCCAAGGTAAAACCAACATGCAATGTAGTCAAGATTTGGCCAGCCTTTTATATTCCTAAAAACATTCTCCATATCACCTTTCTGTTTTTCATCTTGTAGTGAACTTCCCAAATACGGTGGATTACCAAAGATAAAGACCTCTTCATCTGGAGTGTGAGGACAAACGGTATTCCAATCGAGGCGGCAGGCATTGCCACAGACGATTTGGGTGATGTTCTTTAATGGCAGGGCCTTAGTATTTACTCCAAAGTTCTCGTTGAGCTTCGTGTTCATCTGGTGCTCTGCCAACCATAGCGACAGCATGGCCACCTCGTGAGGGAAGTCGAGCAACTCGATACCATAGAACTGGCTCAGCGAAATAACGCTATTATCCACAAACAAGATTTCACCCTCTGGTGTACACTTACGCTGTAAGGCAAGGATATCCATTTCGAGGAATCGCAGACACTTATAAGTGATAATCAGGAAGTTACCACTACCACAAGCAGGATCGAAGAACTTCATCTTGCTCATGCGCTTCAACAATGCATCACATTTCCTAATCACAGGCTTCAACTCATCGTAGAACTGCTTGGTACTGAGTGCGCCGATGTTCTTCAACTGTAATTTCTGCTCGTAGAACTCATTTAGCTTGTTATACTCACCACGCAACTCATCAAGGAACAGCGGATTAATCACCTTCATGATGTTAGGCACGCTGGTATAGTGCATACCCTGATTGGCACGCTCCTCAGGATTAACCACCGCCTGGATCATTGAGCCGAAAATATCTGGGTTAATATCTTTCCAGTTTAGTTCGCCACACTCGATGATGATGCGACGAGCCCTTGCGCCCATCTTTGGAATCTGAATACGCTTGGAAAACAGACCGCCATTGACGTAGGGAAACTGCTTGATGATACTTAGCGTTTCAGCACTACGCAGCGACACATCCATAATATCAAAGGTGTGTGCCAGATAGTCTGTCAAGTCTGATCCATCCTCTTTGGTGTATCGTTGGATAGAACTGGTAAAAAGGTTATCCTCAAAGATGCCCGTATCTTCAGCAAAGAAGCAGAACAGCAGGCGGCTAATAAATATATTCAAGTCGTGCAGATCGTCATTACTGCGAAACTCGTTATAGCTACGCAATTCATCATGCAACTTAGCTAACTTTTCTGCAGCCTTGATGTCGGCAGGACTTTCCTCTACATAGTGGACACGCTCTACATCCATCAACGGATAGAAAAAAGCAAAGTCTGAGGGCAGTCGCTCCAACTGATTCTCATAAGTATCTTTCTCACGAAGGTCATAGGCCAGTATCGTCTTGCCATCGCTCACAGCAATAATCTTAGGGGCGGCCTTGATAATCTGTTCGTTCGATTTCAGATCTTCTAATTGGCTTGTCAAGCCAAACATGCTGACGGGCTGATAACAGAACAGTCCCTTGATGAGTAGTCCATCAAAGGTTTTAAGAACACCTTTACCTTCTTTGTAACGCTCAATGTCGCGTTCGCTTTTGCCAAAGGAATAGAGCAATTGATAGCCAACCTCTGCTGGGTTCGAGCTCTTTTTACTGAACGAATCGACCAGCCGTTGCTCTATCTCCCTATAGCCAAGTTGTAGTTTCTTTGCCATAGTTATTGATATTGAATAAAGCGAACGAGATTCGTTCAGAAACGTGAGACACCAGCCAAGCGCATGAAAAACGTGGACAGTTTATACTTATCCAACGTCTCAGGCGCTTGGCCAGTGCCCTCGTAAGAAGATAAGATAAACGCCCACGCGTATTGCATGAGCATCCACTTTTATCATTCTTACGATCGTCT
>JAEEGJ010028404.1_pt1 | contig 11130 bp, 8 predicted proteins | sample 8958761 | NCBI WGS metagenome assembly JAEEGJ01 (sample SAMN16246546, study PRJNA631951) | gut metagenome | biome: gut microbiome; feature: rumen; material: RS-attached | host: Bos | place: Iran: Karaj | collected 2018-10
GGCTGGCATTAGAGTCGAAGAGACGAAGCACAACATGAAGCGCCGTAAACCGTGGCACAACTATCAACGCAAGGGCACCTATATGCTAACTCTTGTGGCTGATGGCCGACAGCCGCTATTGGGGAAGCTGGTTATGCCTACCAATAACCAAAGTGCGTACGTGGAGCTAACAGAACTCGGGAAGATCATCTACAACGAGGAGACACAGAAGATTCCATACTTCTATAAAATGGTAGAGGTATGGAAAGTCTGCATAATGCCTGACCACATCCACATGATTGTCAGAGTAAAGGAGGACATGCCTGACGGCAAGCATCTCGGTGATGTGGTAAGGGGATTCAAGGTAGGATGCACGAGGGCGTGGTGGCGGCTATCTGCAATACCTGCCGGAGAAACGGCAGGAGTAGTGGAAACTGGAGGAACGACAGGAGTCGTGGAAACTCGGGGAACGACAGGAGTAGCGAAAACCACCACTCCCGCAGTTTCTCCTGCGGGCTTAAACCGCCCCTTGCTCTTCGAGAGTGGCTACAATGACCAGATACTACTTGAAGACGGCCAACTCGACAACTGGCTCCACTACTTGGATGACAACCCACGCCGCTTAGCCATCAAGCGGCAACATCCCGACTATTTCACCACCATGCACTATACCGACATTGCAGAGTGGCACTGCCAACTAGTTGGCAATAGCTTCCTGCTTAACATCCCTGACAAGGTGGCTGTCATCGTCCATAGCGCCTATACCGACAAGGAGTATGCGGACTACAAGCAGAAATGGCTGGCTTGCGGTGAGAGAGGCGGCGTGTTAGTAAGTGCAGCCATTGCTACGCGCGAAAAGGAGGTAATGCGCGAAGCTATGAATCGAGGTTTCCGACTCATCCTGGTTCGAGAAAACGGTTTTCCACCATTGTATAAGCCCGCAGGAGAATCTTTCGATGCATGTTCTGAGGGACGCCTTCTGCAGGTAAGCCCATGGGAATACCACATGCAGCGTCGTACCATCTCACGCGAACAATGCCTGATACTCAATAGACTTGTAGAAACAATCACTGCCAATGCCATAATTTGTAATAATTTTTAGTTAAACATAGGATTTTGTTCTCGTGTCTCGTTTCGGACTTCATTTTTGCGGCCTGCCTAGGGAAATTTTCCTGCTTGGCCAGAGCGCTGATTTTTCCTGCCTGCCGCGCAAAATCTGTCTCTAAATTTGACAATGCAAAGGTACGAAAAAAATCATGCGTTTACAAATAATCTGTCTGCAACTCTGTGTTAAAATTTGTAAACCCGCTAGACTGTTTTGCGTATTTCGTCTGAAGCGTCTTAAGCGCCTCAACGTCTTTTTCATTTTTTCCGGAAATGCGCAAATCGGTCAAGCAAAACACCAAAGCTACGCGTACCTTATATATAATACCCGTTGGCGGAATTAAATTTTAAGTAAAATTATGATACAAAAGTTGCACATGTCGCTGATTTTTAGTAACTTAGTGGTGTCTAACATTAAGTTTTATAATCAGATTATGTGCAACCTGTATGCAAAGTACGTGAAAATTCTCGAGATATGCAAGCAATTCTCGGAAAATCTTGTAAATGACAAGGGTAATGTTCGTCGCCCTGGTCCTGTTCCTAAATTCTCAGATCTGGAGGTGGTCGCTCTGACACTCGCTGCAGAAACGGAAAGCTTCGACAGCGAGAACTGGCTGTTTGAGCACCAACTGAATGATTGTCGCGAAAAGATGCCTAATCTAATCTCCCGCCGTCAGTTCAACGACCGTCGTAAGACAACGAGCGACTTGTGCGAAGAGATTCGCAAGCGTATAGCCCAGGCCATAGATGGAGGTGAAGAGTATTACTGTATAGACTCCAAGCCGATAGAGGTCTGCCGTGCTGCACGTGGCAACCGCTGCACGATGGGACGTACAGGTGATTTTGCCCTTGCTCCCGACTTTGGCTATTGTGCATCTCAGGACATCTACTATTTTGGCTACAAACTCCATGCTCTCTGTGGGTTAAGCGGTGTAATACACTCCTATGACCTCTCGAAGGCAAGCGTTCATGACATCAACTATCTGAAGGATGTTAAGCAGGGCTATTGCAACATTAAAATCTTCGGCGACAAAGCCTACATCAGCAAAGACATCCAGCTTGACTTGTTCGAAACTGCCCGTATAGAATTGGAATGTCCATACAGGGAGAACCAGAAGGATTGGAAACCCACTTTCATTCCCTTTGCAAAGGCAAGGAAGAGGATTGAGACTTTATTCTCGCAGTTGACGGACCAGTTCCTGGTCATCAGAAACTACGCTAAAGAGACATGCGGCCTGTTTGCCAGAATCATCGGCAAGATTAGTGCGCTGACCGTATTACAATATGTGAACTACATTAATGGAAAACCCTTAGGCAGGATTAAGTACGCACTAAATTAATTCCGCCAACGGGTATACTAATAATTTCATAATCTCTGAATACGCATTATCTTTATTCTATTGGAAGAGTAATGATTATTTAAAGGCGGAACAATATATGTCAGAGACTCTAGATTTACTAAAGAACATGATTTGCAATGAATTTGTAGGGCTGACAAATCAACAAAAGCAAAGGATATGGTCAATCTATGAAAAATATTTTGTATTCTACAGACATATCATAGCAAAAACAAGTAGGAATAATGAACTATTGTCAAAATTGTATAACTACATACTTTTTTCCAAAAGTTTTCTTTTAGACGAAGAGATAGATTCAGACAGAGATGAATTGATACGTGTAAAATTTAATTGGCGAGATGTTAAACAGCATCTTTCTATTGATGCAATTGCTATAGAATTCATATCGACGATGGAGGATGAAGGGAATTATAACACTTATCATGCATTAATCATTGACAAGAATACTCCCTCGCCAAGGATGATAACTCTTTATAGTGAATCGAAATTGGAAGAGATAAAGAAAATAGACAAACGCGATATTCGTGACATTGTTGGTGAACTGATATGGAAACCGATCTTAGACCAATACGTTACAGTAAAAGATATCTATTTCTCGGCAGATGGTATTCTACACATACTTCCTATTGAGTATTATAGTGCAGACGGCACGAATAGTATGTTTGAGAAATTTAATATGCACAGATTATCTTCTACAAAAGAGCTTATACGTGAGTCTGATAAATATCAACTTAAAAGTGCTGTGCTATACGGAGGTCTTGATTATAACCAGTTAAAAGAGATCACTATTGGACCAAACATAAGCGAGATGTCAAGCATTTGGAGAGGAATAGCAGATCGTGGCGGCTTTGACCCTCTATTTAATACTGCATTAGAAACTCAGGAAATCAAAGAACTATTGGTAGATAAGAATATAAAAACCACTCTTTATAGCGGAGAGTCTGGAACAGAAGAAAGCTTCCGTAATTTATCGGGGCAAAGTCATGGTATTATTCATTTGGCAACCCATGGAATGTATATCAATCCGGAAGGTGTTGCCACAAAGAGAAATGAATACAATTTTGACTTCCTGGAATCATTGGCTAGTTTAGACGACCCTGTAAAGGAGGATGTCGTCCTAACACATTCATTTTTGGTAATGTCAGGTGGTAACAAACTTATAGCTCGAAAATCTGTTCCTGACAAAAACAATGACGGGATTCTTACTTCTAAAGAGATATCCCAACTTGACTTTCATGGGCTTGATCTTGTTGTACTTTCTGCGTGTGAATCTGCCTTGGGTGATATTGACAATGGGGGCGTATATGGACTTCAACGTGGATTCAAAAAAGCGGGAGCAAATACTATCCTCATGAGTTTAGGAAAAGTTGATGATGAAGCTACAAGAATCTTGATGGTAGAATTTTATCGTAATCTAATGGATGGTAAAGCAAAACTTCAGTCTCTCAGAAATGCTCAGAAATATTTACGAAGTGTCGAAAATGGAAAATATAACGATCCCAAATATTGGGCATCGTTTATAATGCTGGATGGATTAAACTAAAGGGATATGGATATTTTATCGTTTAGCATACATTATAGAGTATAATGACAAATAATGAATAAAGTTAGAAGAATATAATAGTATGAAAAAATTATTCTTATTGCTATCACTCCTAGAGCTTTTCGTTACACTATCAGCACAAGATTTTAATCAAGCTGTGGTGAATGAAATACAAGATTGCATAAAATATATGAACTTTAATAAAGCAGATTCTATTATCAGTTCTTTCAGAAATAAGGATTTGCCAAGAAATTCTTTATTTTGGCTGAATCTAATTCATAGTGACATCGGAATTAGAAGATATAGACAAACTGGTGATATTAATGATTATAATAAATATGTGAATTCTGGTATTGACGCTTTCCGTTTCCTGTCAGACATTATTGTTAATAAAGAAAATGCAGAGTCCTCTATCAACTGCTGGAATTTCTTGTTAAATTGGAGTGAACTATATACACAAATAGATAATAACATTGTAGACTCCCTTTCTTCTTTTTCAAACAGGTATTATAATACCTGCGAAATGATGAATTCCAATATTTATTATCTTGTTCAGCGTAATATTTTTGAATATTATATGGGTAAGCAACAATATGAAAAAGGTCTAAATATTATGATAGAAGCTGAAAGATCTATTCAAAAAGGCAAATCAGCAACAAAAGTAGCCGCTTTAACTCATTTTCATATAGGATTGGCATATTTGCAGCTAATGGATATAAATAATTCAAAGAAATGGTTTGATTCTTCATATTCTTTATTTACAAATGTTATTGACAAAGGAAAAGTTGGTCGTTATGGGTTGTTACTGAATAATATATCTAATTTATATAGTTCATATCTTGGTGATTATAATCTCGCATATAATTATGCACTTGAGGCGATTCGCGTCAATGGCGAATTATGCGGGAAATTATCTGAAGAATATATTTCAGCGCTTGTGGCATTGTCAAATGCAGAATTCGGTCTTAATATGATAAATGAAGGATTAAAACACCTTGAATCTGCTGTAGGTTTATTAGACACTGTCAAGATGCATGACAACCTCAAACAAAAATTGAGAGAGACATTAGAGTATGCGAAATTAAGACTAAATATTAAGGATTCCTCTATGGAAATTGATTCATTCTCAAGAATAACAGATAATGGATTGTTTCTAGAGGCGAGCAATCTATATGCTCATGGAAATATCAAATCGGCAATACTTAAATTTAATGAATGTAAATCTTATATTGAAAACAATTGGAACTATAGTAGCATGGCTAATTACATTCAGGTCATTTCTTCCCTATCCAATTTGCTAGTTGAAGAGGGTAATTATATTGAAGCTGACAGCATATTAGATAATAGTCTCCATTTCGTCCAAGCACACAATGTACCTAATAATTTATATAGAAGCATCTATGGTGCAAAAGGCAAACTATGTTTTGCTATAAACAATATTGACCTAGCTTTTCATTGGTTTAATATGGAGAAGGATCTTTTTGCAGAAAAAGATACAATTGGGCTTGAATATGCATTATTATTGTCTAATCTGTCAGGATGCTATATGGTAAAAGAAGATTTCTCTACAGCTAAGCAGCTATCCGATAAAGCATATAATTTGGTAGTACATTTTTATGGCAAAAATGCAGACAATGCAAATGACAGACTTCTCCTACTAAATAATTTGGCCAATATTTATTATAAAATGAAAGACTTATCAAAAGCCAAAGAACTTTATGAAGAAGTTGTAAAAAGTTGTGTATCAAGTCAACATGAAGCAACGAAAGCCCTTGTCTTGCTGAATTTATCAGAAATCTATATGTTAATTGACCAAAATTACAACAAAGCAGAAGAATGTCTTCGCCAAGTTCAGTTTTTGAATGCAGCCTCATATGTAAAAGACATGGCTGAGATAGATTTATATTTCCTTCATTGTGTAACTAACAACTATGGAGTTGTCGCAGAAATTGTTAAATACAATGAATCTATTAAAGGATGTGTGGCAAATATGTTCTCGCATTTCTCTGAAGCGGAACGCGAAGACTATTGGACGCAAAAATCACGAGCGTTGGTGTTTTTGAATAATCTAGCATTATCGACTTTTGATGATAATCGAGTTAGAATAATGGCATATGACAATGCTCTGTTTACAAAAAACATGCTCTTGAACTCTGGCAGATTGTTAGGGAATACTGTGAAGAACAGTACTGTTGAAACAAAAGATGCGTATTCATATATGCAGACACTTAAAAGCGCGTTATCCAAGAAAGAAATGCCAAAGGATTCGGTTGGTACTTATATGGAAAGGATTAGCCAGTTGGAAAAACAAATTATTTCTTCGATTCCGAGTTTTAACGACAGACTAATACAGCAATTCAAATCAACATCCGATATTCAAAATATTTTGTCTGATGATGAAATCGCTATAGAATTCGTGTTCCTTCCACAAATAAAGATGCCCTTTGAAGATTCTGAACTTAAATATGGCGCTTTGATATTGTCAAAGAACATTGAGGCTCCAATTCTAGTCCCTCTTTGTTCGGAATATGATTTGGAGGATTTGTTTGATGAGGAGAAATCCAACAATCAAACTTTTGTGGATAAGTTATATGACATCAAAGATACAAAACTATATAACTTGATATGGGCAAATATAGAGCCATATCTAGCTGCAGCTAAGATAGTTTACTATTCACCCACAGGCTATATAAGCAAAATCAATTTGTCTGCAATTTCAAATGGAAGCAAAAGGCTACATGATAAACTTGTGATTCACGAAGTTTCAACAACGGCAGCAATCGGAGAATTAAAAAATGGAAAAAGAAACGACATAACTAATTCAATTTTATATGGAGATATCAACTATTATGAGGATTCTGACATGATGGCTGAAAACGCAAAATCATATCAGTACGTTTCTTCAGGAAGTGTGCTAGCTACACGATCCTTAAGTCGAAGTTCCTGGGATTTGTTACCCAATACTATAGATGAGATTATGAATATCAGTAAACTGCTGTCTAGTAAGGGTATAAAAACACAAACTATAAGCCAAAACTCGGCAAATGAAGAATCATTTAAAGCTATGAGCGGCAATGCGCCAGACATTATTCATGTTGCATCCCATGGATTCTATTACCAATCCATCGAAGATATTACGTCATCTTTCTTTGGCCAATTGAATAGCTATACTCAGAAGGATTATTCACTATTATTCAGCGGACTTCTTTTTGCTGGAGCAAATAATGCGTGGACAGGAAAAAATATAGCCAAAGACATAGAAGACGGTATCTTGACTGCTGATGAAATTTCTCGTTTAGATTTAGAAGGAAATAAACTTTTGGTTTTATCTGCGTGCGACACAGGACTTGGTGACATAGACAACATTGATGGTGTCTTTGGACTGCAACGTGGATTTAAGAAGGCTGGAGCAGGAACTATACTTATGTCTCTATGGAAAGTCCCAGACGAAGAGACGGGTATATTAATGAAATCGTTTTATGAACATTATATTTCTGGAGAGTCGACTTGTATGTCATTAAAGCAAGCACAAAACGTATTAATACAAATGGGGAAATCACCGTATTACTGGGCGGGTTTTGTGGTGTTAGATTAACGGCCAAATTGTCCAAAAACGGTCTAGGACGTAAAAAATATGACTGAGACTTAATAATAACAATTATGATAGCAATTAAATTAATGCTACTCATTTGTTAGATTGGGTCGTTGCAAAAATTGCAGGCCCAATCTACGAGTCGTAGAAAGGATGTGTCATACGACATAAGCGTGACACGCAAACTATTGTAGTTTGCGAAAGGATTATGGACACATTTGCCTAAGGCAATTCAGCCAGCACCTTTGGTAAGTGCTGGCTGTTTCTGGATTCAAATATCAAAGTCCACACCCATCCCTAATTTGCTAATGCGAGGAGGATTGTTTCCTTCTCTTTGCTGCGGCTGATACCACTCTGACGATTTATCCCATTTTGCCTTAAGACCCATAGGAGATACTACGTTAGAAAGGAATTTTTCAACTTTACGTTCTAATAATCCTCTTATGCTGCTAAGAGTTTGGTCGCAATTAACAACTACATCTGCATGGCTAAAGGGCAGAACCTTTGAGAAATCAGCATCTTTAATACTAAACTCCTCATCGAAATAATTCAGTTCTATTTTCATATTTTATGATTTTATGGAGGCATACCTCAAGCCACCGTTAAACTTTTCAATCATTTCGATTGGCTCAGAGGCTCGGTTAGAATCAAAAATAAAAGGAGAAGGAGGTTCTTCTCGGTTGCAAAGGTAGTAATAAAAGTTTGAATCACCAAATCCTTACCAAGATTTTTGTTTCTTCATCATGTACGCCATGATAAAAGCATATAGTCGCAAATAGGTATCTGTCGCCAACGATTTCTTGAACAGGTCCTCTTCCTCCTGGCTCAACTGTCCCCTAAGGTACTTCTCTATCTGATTAATATATTTTTCCATTCTGTATCTGTTTTGCCCTTGATACACTAAGTCTGGAAAAGGTAATCGAAAAAGAAAGAGGACAACCTTGTGATTGTCCTCTCAATACTCTATAGATCTTGCAGTTTCTTTATCAACTCGTCAGCCTTATTATATATTGGAGTGTCAGGATTATCTGCTTTGAGTTTCTGCAGGATAGTGATGGCCTTGTCTATTTGGTCATCCTTTACGTATGCCAAAGCAAGATTCCATGAAATGTCGTTGGCATAAGCATTGTATGTAAAATCCTCGTCAAGTGAAATATAGATGGGTTCAAGTTCTTTGATGACGTCTGAAACATTCCTTTTTTCTTGGATTTGAGTAAACAGATTATACAGATGGACAATTGTAACAGAATCGGTCTCACCACGTGAAATGTCCGTTATATTATATTGTGTATAGTATGGAGAGACAGTTGCATCCAACATGTTATATCTCCTATCTTTATATACCCCAAAGAATATTGCAAAGACAGCTGCAACAGAACATGCCCACCATAAAACGGGACGCAGTTTTGATTGATTGCTCTTTACAACGGAGTTAATAGCGTTATTAACCCTTTCTGACTCCTTTGCTCTTACTCCTTTGACGAGCGATACCATTGTCATTACACGATTACGCAGTTCTGGATTCGATTTGATTTCCTGCCTAAAAGCAGTTTCTTCCTCTGCGCTCATCGAACCACGAAGGAATGTCTCGATTCGATCGTCAATGCTATTCATCAACATATCGTTGTCCTTATCCATATATTTTGCTTATTAGTTCGTCATACTTGCTACGGAATTTCTGTAGGCATTTGTATTTCTGCGTCTTAACCGAGTTCGCATTTGCAAAGCCAAACATATTTGCAATAGTTGTAGTCGTAAGATTATCCCAATAGTAACCTTGAAAGACATTCTTACAGGTCTCTGGCATAGAGTCAATGATGCTTTGTACAATTTTCTCGGAACGGGAAATTCTTTCTGCATCCTCATCTTCTGTACATAGTTGATACAACTCATCTATCTTGTCAGAGCGGAAAACATCCTTGTTTATTAAGGTGTTCTCATCAAACAAAGGAACAACCTTTTTCTGCTTTCCAATATATTTTAATGTCTGATTTATGCAGATTCGAAGGAAATATGTTGAGAGGGTGCTTGTCAGATTAGTCAGTTTCCCATCGCGAATATTCATGAATAATGCCGTTGATGATTCTTGGTAAATATCGTACAAATCATCATCTGAGACAGAGAATGTTTTCCTCAGATATGAAAGTACTTTGTTTCTCTCGTCTGAGATGAAACGGTTTAGCTCCAGACCCTGTATGTTTACTTCCTTTGCCATATTAGAAACTCGTTTCAGTTACAAGGTTCTGATTGTTTGGCCAGCGACCATTCTGCATTAGTGAATTCTGAATATGCTTCAGAAATACATTTGCATCAGTGGTAAGAGTACAAGCAGAGAGGGTCTGCGCAATATTATAAGATAGTGGTCCGAAGCGTTTGTTACCTATTCTTATCTCAGTGTTAATCTGGTCGGGTCTGCAGGCCTCAAGATACATCACGTTGCACATTGCTGCTGATGATTCAATCACATAATGAGATTTTTTGGTACGTGTAGGTTTAAACACCTTATTACTATATGAGAAGCCGACTTTTGTTCCTCGCACATTGTCATCATTAGTCCTGGAAGACGTTCCTGCATAGCAGGCATCAATCACAACATATAGAAAGCCTTTGACACCTATCTTTTCCCTTAACCGCTTAATATATTTGTTAAGCTGGTCATCAAGAAGATGTTTTTCGCCTTCATAAACACCTTTTTTGTATATCTTATAAGCATCAATTGGAACTATAGATTCATCCCAACCATCTTCTTCATCACCATCTAAATCCTCAACGGGTTGACCATGAGCCGAGAAATGTAGATAAACAATATCGCCTTTCTTTGTCTTATTAATAAATCTGGTCAACCCATTTGTTATATTCGTATAAGTTGCCTGTTCATCAACCAGTGATATAAACGAAAAACCTTGCTTCTTCAATATAGGGTCCAAGAGATTCACATCTTCAACTCCGTTAATATTGTTCCACTGATAACCCGTTAAAGCTGTATCATAATTTGAGATGCCTACAAGAAAAGCTCTTTTCCGTTGAGCATAGGTAACGGAAGAGAGTAATATCGCTGCTATTATAATAGCTATTCTATATCTCATCAGACAATAATTTTCTGCAAATATACAAATTATTTTGGATTTTGCGGTTACCTTTTCATTTTTTCGAGTATAAAAGGGCAAAGAAACAACAAATAATAACAATTTAAACAACTTGCAATTATGAAAAAATTGATTTATCACATCGTGAGATTACTCAGAAAGTTTTGGTTCTTTCTTTTCCTTGCATCCGCAATCTCTCCTGTTATTGGTTTGGGCGTGTTCATTATAGCATTAATCATCTCATTGATATTCTTCAATGATTCCGCAGAAGTAAAAGATCCCAAAGACTACTTTACCGAAGAGGAACTTCGAAAAATACAGTCGGAAGAAGATGTTGATGATGAAGAATATCTTACATTACTTGCTAAGTATCAGTCTTATGAGTGTCCAATTAAGGTCGATCAGATAACTACCTGGACAAGTTCGGAAGTAACTAAAGATTCCTTTATATGCAATTATGAGATAAAT
>JAEEGJ010028406.1_pt1 | contig 11130 bp, 2 predicted proteins | sample 8958761 | NCBI WGS metagenome assembly JAEEGJ01 (sample SAMN16246546, study PRJNA631951) | gut metagenome | biome: gut microbiome; feature: rumen; material: RS-attached | host: Bos | place: Iran: Karaj | collected 2018-10
TAAGCTTATGAGGTGATCGGTATGATTTTGACAGAATATGATGAGGAAGGGCTTATCAGGACTTGGCAAGAAGACGGCTATGAAAGAGGCAGGCAGGAAAAAGCCGTGGAAGATGCAATAGAATTTCTTAAAGAAAACATTTCGCCTGAAACAATTGCTAAATGTGTGAAGCTTCCGCTTGAAGAAGTAATAAAGCTCAAAGAACAACTTTCTGTAACTGCTTAGGTGGCTAGAACTGTAGCCTTTTACAGGCAAAAAAACAGGCACTTGCGTAGGAACGTAAGTGCCTGTTTCGTTTTTGGTGCGTGACGCACTGCTAAACATGTCGTTACTTCTTTTGGGCTGTTTCTATTAAACCGCCTGCATTCTTTGTTATTGCATAACCCAGAACAGGGTTAGCGGAACCGTTGCCATAAATTGTACCGCGACTTACAGTCGAATTGTAATTCGTTCCTGTCTGTTCGGTAGTTGACACACCAGACGTTGAATTAATGATTTGTCCTCTTGTCTCATCTTCAATACTCTTCCATAAACCAATGTTTATATGGTCTATAGAAACTTTACTAGACGTAGGAACAAGACTTATTTCCCATGCACCTGTACTTAAATCTTCAATAGCACCACCCATCTTACTCTGAGCAACAGTCTTCAGTGAAACAGTATTTGTCCAATGAGCCGTCTTTGGCCGTGCGCAGCTTCCCGCATAATAGCTGACATACGGAATAGGATTATTTGCACTATCCAAACCAACATCAATGTTCAATTCAGTACCGATGATGCCATAAGAATCCACGATACATGTTTTTGCTGTAGCAGTATTATCAAAATCTTTGAGATACGCATACACAACATCACAATTCAAGCTATCGTAAGCTGCAATATGAGCACCACCTAAAGCATCCAAAACAACTTTGCAGTATTCGCCAATACCATTGCTTTCTCCAAAAATCGCAACAGGTTTGCTCCAGCCTGTGTCTGCTTGCAAGAATTTTCCTGCTGTAATACTCTTTGGAGATTTATTGTAAGAATAGAGCATCTGGTTGTTTTTTGCATCATACCAGACAGCCACAACAGCATCATCGCCATTATCACCACTGCCCTTAAGCGCAGAAATGCTTACATACTGTCCCGCATTAACAGGTGTTCCATCAGTTGCCAGTACCCTAGTATCTGTAGGAGTGTTGGCATTGAATGGATGACTGTTCTGAGTCTGTCCAGCAATCAGAGAAGTGTAATCCAAACGGTATTTTGCATAATCCTGGCTAATATCTTTTCCATGTATTGCTGCAGCATTACCAAAAGCATCAGAGAAGAGGTCTTGAACCATCTTATTAGTCTTAACATTTGTTGTAAAAGTTCCCCAATGAAAGCGAATCTCGTTGTTTATATTGTCGTAATACGCAAGATAGACCGTAGATGCAGTTCCTTCAACAGTAGTTGCAAGAGTGGGAGACTGGAATCTTTCCTTGTCAATATTTACAAAATAGTTTCCTGATTCATCATAATCTTTCTGACCAATTGTACATGGGCGCAACTGGTTAACACCATCATTATGACCACTTCCGGGATTTGCCAATGTTCCGTGTCCCCACCTGCTTGAAAGCAGGGCAAATGAGTCTGCACTCTTTTCATTTATATCGCCACCTGCAGCTGTTCCCCATCCATAGCCAAGATCATCATAAACAAAGCCAATACTTGTCCATACATCAAGACCACAGAGCCAGTAGTCATAAGAGTAATCCTGAGTTCCCATACTTGTCATAAGGGCACCGTTCCTAAAGGCAAAGCCTACCTTTCCGCTTACAGGGTTAATGTCCATAACAGGTTGTGTCAATGCACCTGCAGCAGGTTTTGCTGCTACTGAATTGACATCCCAAACATCCAATACAGCATCATCCGTGAGCAAGTTGTTGTTATCGCCATTTGGCTGACGGTTGTAATAGTGATCGTATGTCGACTTGTTTCCAGTAGGAGTAACAGTTAGGTCAACATGACCAGCATAAGCACCCTTACTGTCGTTGTTGTTCTTATTATTCAAAGACTCAGCTATAACAACATCATTGGTATCTTTGAACACAATAGATACACCGCCGGACTTTGCGTTAGCCGGTATCGCAATACCAGTATCTGAATCAGACCAAGTACTCGCAGCGTCTACCGTTCCGCTACCTTCTTTAGCAAACCGTACAGTTCCACCAGCTAGATTGAAACCATCTATTTTTATTGCCTCGTAGCTTGTTTGAGTATCATCTATCTTTGTAATCGCTACAGGGTAGTTACCTGATGCAGTTCTTGCATAAACACTTGGATTACCCTTTTTAAGGGAAGAAAGCGCTGTCGTAATACTCGTTATATATGGCACAACATCCATTCTGTAGCCGACCGTAGCATTACCAACAATGCTGCCGGAAGAGTTCACAATTTTGCCCGCCGCATTGATAATACTGTTATCCGTACCAATCAGGTTACCATCGGCATCAACAACCGCATCAGCTGCATTGAACAAATAACCATTCGTAGGATTATTACCAGTATCATAAACCTTAACCTGAACCAGTTTATCTGTTCCAACACCAATGATACTGCCACTAGTTATCTTGCTTGTGTCAAGAATAAGTTCCCACTTAACCTTGTGACCGTCTGAATGAACACCACTGTCGCTTACCACATGGAAGTAATAGTTACTTGTCATGTTTCCTTCCGCATCCAAAGTTCCACTTGTACTCCATGAACCACCAGTGAATGTAGAAAGTTTTGCAAAGTCCGTAAGACCAGGGAATCCATCTACCTTAATCCAAATAGTCTGCAGACACGTTTCGTCATAAGCCGTTCCCTCTATCTTTATCTTTCCGGAAACCTTAGGATCTTTGTCCATAAGACCAGACGAACCATTGAAACTAGACGGCAAATCATTTTCAAGCTCTATATGACCGTTCTTTGTGCTGTTCTGGTACAGACTGTTTTCACTGTTGCTCTTCCAATAGAACGGCTTTATAGACGCTTTCGGTGGATCTTCGTCAACGACTTTTACAGTAAACCTAACGGCAAAAGATGCCCACTGACTGTCATTCGGAGATCCATTGCTGCTACTTATTGATTCGGAATCTCCTATACAGTTTTGGGTGTTATCGTAAATCTTGAAATAGTATGTATGCACACCGTTTCCAAGACCGTCAAGTTTTGTACCTGAACCCTCGCCAGAAAGCCCGAGCGTAATTGAAGAGGTTGTCTTATCGTCCGCGGTACTTTCGGTAACATACGCAGTAGCCGTATTGGAAGACTCAAGTTTTGTATATGTCGTTGGCATAGGACCGTTTTCAGGCTGTACCGCATAGTAATAATTCAAACCATTGTTTCCACCGATTATCTCCGGCTTAATAACGGTTTTACCGACAGCTTTGAAACTATCTGATTTGTCGTAAAGAGAAAGTACTGACGCAGTCTTTTTCCAGTTAGTATCATAACGAGAGTCCGCTGTGTCTAACACAACATTACGGATTTTTATGAATTCGCTATCATCTACATTTTCGCTTCTGTCGTAGTTAGTACCAAGCCAGATATTCGCTATAGCAGGACGATTATTGAATACGCTCGTGTGAACAGTCTGAAGCTCACTCATGTTGTCGGCATTATCGAACGCCATATAACATATATCTATAGGACCATCAGGGATGTTTTTAGAATTTATAGAAATTGACCAGTTGTATGAAGTACCTTCTCTTTCTATTGACTCTATTACCCAGTCACCATCATCATTCGAAATCTTTGTAAGCGTACCATTATCCGCATAAACAGGATTTTCTACCCTGAAATTGTCGATTATGAGCGCGTATACGAATTCAGCAGTCTTATACTGAGTACCTACAGAAGGAGTAAATGTAACAGTATTTCCAGTAACATCTGTTATAAGACGGTATACACCACCAATTTTTACAAGGCCACCCCTTCTGATGTTCGGATCTAAAGTTCCGGGCAAAGTAATCTTATCTTCATAAGTACGACTTTCTACAGTCACTGTATATGACGGGAGCCAGTTTGTATCGGCATTGAGTTTTACAGTACTTCCATCTATATTGGTTTTGTTACCCGTTGCGTCCTTCGCTATAACTGGGTTATAGATACGGTCAGATTCAGAACCGAATGCTCCGCGCTTAAAGTAAATTGCTACACGTGAGAATCCACTTCCGCCTTCACCATCAGAAGCCGTTCCCTCTATACTGAACGTTTTATTGCTCTGCTCAATAAAGTATGTATCATAATTGTTTCCAGCAATAGTTTGTTTCTGACCATTTCCAATCAAGTTACTAGTGTTGTGCCAAAGATAAGGTTCAACAGTAGGATCAGAGTTGTCATACTTAATTGAGATATTCTGCGTTGCCGTAAGTTCTTGCGAAGTATTTTCCATAGCAGTAACTACGAAGCTTAATGTTCCGCTACCAGTTGTATTTACTGGGATTCTGAACATTAAATAAGCCGATGTCTCAGTTACAGGACATGCTCCCCACGAAGTACCATTCCGAACTTGAACAGTCACGCCATCCAAAGGTTCTACACTTTCTGGTGTTGAAGGTGTTATTGTTATTGACTTTATACCGTTATCGTCTTCTGCTGAACCAGTGAGGTACCAATCACCTTTTATAGATATATCGGGTTCATAATCCTGCATAGCAGTTACATTGCCTGAATTATCGTACTGAACAAGTTTAAGAGGTGAAGAAGAACCGATTCTAGGAGCTGTAGTATCTATCCTTATCTGACCAACTTCTGACCAATTACCGATTGTACCGTTCGTATCCCGTGCACGTACACGTATTTTCATTGGGTTGTCGTTTGATGACAGACTGTTGAATTTACCATCGCTGTTTATCGTGATGTTCCAGCTTTCTTTGCCGTTAACCTTTATTCCCCACCAGTCATCAAAGATATAACCTGTACCGCTTTCAAAAATCGGGTTATGATTTTCATCTTCTTCAACAGAATCTGCATTTACGAAGGTATATCCCCTGCTTTCAAGGTCAGACTTTTTATAATCATCATTGCCGTCTGTGTCTATCTGTATGAAAACAGAGTCCAATGCCTCATTATCCTCTGCCTTACCGAATATACGGATTGTACCGCCAAGTTTTGCGATGCTGTTAGTAGCCGGGTATATAATTTCTGCAGTCGGCTTGTCACCGTCTGGGTTAACGAAGAAATAGAACGGAGTTTCGCCAGCTCTGTTACCAATAACAGTTTTGTTACCTAAACTATCTTCCGTACGGAACAATATAGGAACTTTCCAATAACCGGTATATTCACTATTACTACCAACTTCTCTTTCTGCCCAGTCAGTTTGTGTTATGTCATCCGTAGTAATTCCCTGCGCTTCGGCTTGCTCGGTAAGCTGATCTTCCGTAAGACAGTAGTTCTTAAGCTCAAAATCTCCTTTAAAGTCGGCTTTCCAAATTGATGAGGAATCGCCAACCTTTTCCAAAAGCGTCCAGTAGTTTTCTGCAGTGGCTGTTTCTGGCGTTATAGAAGCAATACTGTTTCTTGTAGGAATCATGAACTTTATAGAAGCAACGTCAGATAACGCATCGCTAGAAGAGCCACGCATCGTAATAATACCAGTGACCTTCTTTTCTTTGTCCGTTTGGTGAGACGTTACACTGAAACCAGGGGCTGTGTTGTCTATGCGCACTTTAAGGCTAACGAAGTTATCAGAACCCGTACCGTCTACTGCCGTTATTGTAAGCGTCTGAGCATTATCCGCAAGGCTTGAAACGTCAAACCCGCTCATTCTCCATATATCATAGCCAGAACCGTCTTTAACACCTGTGTTTTCTCCGCTTATAGTCTGAGCATTAGCACCAGTACCTAATTTTACAGACATGGAGCCGATATTGTTCGTATCGTAGGCAGATGCAAAGAAGTCAAACAGATTGTTCGTTCCGCCAAGAATCATATTGTCGTCGAACGAAGTCGCAGAAGAATATGCAGTACTCTGCGTTTCTGGTAATGTGTCGCCTGTTTTATAGCAGAGAATTCTGAACGCACCTTGATTTATAGTCGGCGGGTTCATGTCGATGCGGAACTTAAGTGGTTTTCTCTGCTGAACAGCGTTATCTTCCGTACCAGAGATATAAACACCCCTAAGAAGAGCTTCGCCCGATGCATTGTCTTCCGGTGTGATAAAATAATTACCTTTTGCATCTTTTACATAGAAGTATATTATCTTGTCACCGTCTGTATTACCTGTGAATGTATAAGACCATGAACCGTTTCTTACCGTACAAGCTTCTGTGTTTTCATTAACCCAAGTTTTCCATGTATCAAAATCTGTTATATCGTTCCAATAGTCTTTTCGTTCAGCTGACAATTCACCATTCACTACCGAAACACCCAATACACGGAGTTCTGCAACGTTTCCGTCGTCATCTTCTATTGTACCGTAGACTGTCTGCGTACTCTTAAGAAGACCGTCGCCTGATGCTTTCAAGTTGCTCAACGTAATGATCGGACAGTCTGTATTCTGGTCAATTGTGCAGCTTACTACTTTGCGGCTTATTTCCGCGCTGTTCAAAGCAGCATCGTAGGCTTCCGCCATAAAATGAAGATGCTTCTCGCCGTCAACAACATTGTTGTAACGGTCATCTGTAGTATCTATAGGCAGATCCCAGTTGTACGCGTTAGAACCTTCAAACGTCTTGAACAGGATCCACTTCGTCCTTGCCTCTGTTGTTTCAGTTGCCAAGTTCTCTGTTTCATACTGTGCAATCAGCGCCTCAATCTCTTCGCCGGTCTTACCTTCTTTCTCTTCTTCTGAAGGCATAGGACGACGCCAAACGTTTGAGGCTGCCGGCGCGCCAGGAGCCAGTTTTGAAGTGCTATAATAAAGGTTTACTATGAGCAAGTCCTGATCATCGTCTGCACGACCTATGAACTGAATCGTCTTGTTCAGAACATCGTCTGTATACGGTGCAGTTATCTCTGATGTAGGCGGATTTGTATCTATTTGGAATGACAACGATGTAATGTACGTCTTTCCTGTGTAGTCTTCTGCCTGTATGTAAACGATAGACTGTATGCCCTGCTGAGCCAATATAGTTTCTTTTGGAACTGTAATAGTAAAGTTATTATCAGCATCTCTTTCGGTAACATACGGGTCACCGGATTCAAATACACGGTCACCGACTTTGTACTTAACCCACTTCACACCGCTCGCAACTTCGTCAGTTCCGAATGTATCTTCAGCATTTACTTTTATAATCAAGTCTGACTGACCGTTAACAAGAGGAGCTGAAACTGGATCTATAACAGTAGCGGTCGGTGCACTTAAGTCAACGTTTATACCGGTAACTGTCGTACTGCTTTCGTTTCCAGCTTTATCGACAGCTTTTATGTAAAGCGTGCTGTTTTTAATGGTTGTCGAAACAGGCACTGTTCCTGTGAATGTGCATGTATTACCGTCTATAGTTCTGTCGAACGAGCGGTATGTACCGTCTTCTGTCCAAGACCACTGGACGGAGTTAATTCCAGATGTAGCGTCCGAAACAGTACCGCTGACATCGAGGCTCGTTGTACCGAACCACTTAACGCCCTCTACAGCAACGCTTTCTGTTGTGAACAGCGTCAAATCGTATGGACCTAACGGAGCAGAAGTCGTATCAACCATAATGTTCTTTGTTACGGATTTTGTAAGACCAGCGTTATCCGTAGCCGTTATAGTTATAGTGTATGTACCATCTGCAGAAAGTCTGTTTGTAGCACCGGCACTAGACTTTGGTGTATTGAACGTAACTTTCCAGTTAGTTGGAGTAGAATCATCGTCCATTGTCCAAGAACCTGTGACTGTGTTTCCGTCAGCATCTACTACTGCAGTTACAGCAACGGATGCGACTCCACTGCTGTTTGTACCGTCAGAAGCTGTTCCGCTAACAGTAAAGCTTTCACTGTTAGTAATTTCGTTTGTTATAGCCACACCGGAACCATCAGTTAAGTTGATGGTAGAACCAATAGTCGGGTTTGTAAGGTCTATCAGTATAGGTTCGTACTGTGCCGTTCCTACTGGATTTTCTGCCGGGTATACAGTTTCGTTAGAGGCTGCATCGGCTGCGATTATACGGATACCGTTGCTTGTTCCTTCACTAAGCGGGATAGACGTAGTCCATATAGTCTCGTCTTCGGAAGACTGCATGAGGAAGCCGCTCTTTCCGGCGCTTGTTTCGTATCTTACTGCAGAAAGGCCGCTACCGTTCGTGCCGTCAGAGGCGATGACTTTTACAGCAATTACAGAAGTAGTGAACCATGTCTGAGCTTCCACACCGGAGCCTACGACCGTCATGTCTTCTGAGTTGGCGCTGTAGTCTATAATTGCGCCCTGTGCATCCGGAGTAAATACCGGAGGATTCGTATCAACAGTTATAGTACGCTGTACGACGGCTGTCTTAGAAGCAACGTCATTAGCTGTTATAGAGAATATGTATGTTCCGTCATCAAGGTGAGTTGCACCTGATGGAACACCGCTTTCACCAGCAACTTCGGAGTCTACGCAGAATGTCTTTGCCCACTTGTACCAAGTCTGACTTGCGGCTTCTTGTGCCGTCAAACCGATAGCCACTTTTTCATCGGTCGTGGCTTCCGTCATGGCTGTAGCGTCTGCTGCTGTGCTGTCAGGAAGCTTGAACTTAACTTCTTCAAAGCCTGTCTTATCCGCAGATATTACGACAGCTTCGTCTTTATTAAGCGAGTTACTGTCGTATACAAAACCGGACAGCGTAAACCAAGATTTAACCATCTTGGAAGCTGTATTTATGCCAGTTTCCTTAATCTTCGGGTTCGCTGTATCTACATAGAATTCGTTCGTGCGCGTCGTCAAAGAGTCTGCGCCGCTTGTGTTACCAACTTTATCAACTGCAGTAACAACAAGAGTGAATGTACCTTCACCGTCACCAAGGTTAATTGCGTCTGAGACGCTCCAGCTTTCGCCAACAGGTACGATATTAGAACCAGTTCTGCTGAACTCGTTATCGCCGGCGCGTGTTATTGCATAGCTGACGCTTGCTGTACCACTTCCTGCATCGACTACAGTACCCTTGAGCCTAATACTGTTGCTGCTAAGGTTTTCTGTATTTGCAGGAGAAATTGCCGTAACATCAGGAGCAACCGTATCTCTGTAGAGCGTGTAGTTGCTTACTGTCGTCTTTCCAGCTTTATCTGTTGCCGTCACTGTTAAAGAAACAGGCGTATCTTTTGCAGTATCAGCGGAAACATCTATAGTTTTTGTCCAGCTGCCGCCAGAACCAAACTCTGTAATTGTATCATCTGTTGTTACATCGTGCGGAGTTTCTTCCGGTTCGTCGTCCGTACCAGTATTTTCAATCCATGTATACGAAGTCGCGATATTTACGCTCTTAACGCCGTAAGTATCTGTAGCATTTCCTGCGAGCGCGAATGATGTACCGTTCGTGTAGTATGTCTTGTTCTCGACCGCTGCAGTGCTATCTACAGTAACGCCACTGATTGCAGGTGCATTCATATCAACATGGAAGTGGATAGATTCAACTGCGCTTTCGTTACCAGCCTTATCCAAAGCCTTAACGAACAAGTACCAGTGACCTTCATTAAGTGTATTTGTGCTGCATACAGCATTTGCTTCAGTTGTGCCAGTACCACTTGCAAGGCTCTGTGTAATTGACCATGAGCCATCAGATATATTCATTGACTGCCAGGCGTTGGCCGCCGGAGCGTCTGGGATAGCTGGGTTCGCAACATAATCAGGACTTTCTGGGTCGGCATCTGTACCAAAGTCGTCCACTTTAGCTTTGACGAACGCGTATTTAAGTTCGGACGCGTGTACTGCATTTGTTCCAGGATCTTCAACATTAACACTGAAGATAGATGAACTACCGTAAAGCGAAGTCGCTCCAGTTCTTGTACTGTCAGGCGATGTAATGCTTACTGTAGGAGGCGTTGTATCTACAGTTACAGTGATTTTGGAAGATTCAGCCGTCTTTCCAGGGATATTTGTAGTGACTGTCTCACCATTTTCTTCTGTCGTCTTTGTTACGCCAGAATTATCCATTGCTACAGCGTAGAACGTGTATACGCCGTCAACTACAGACGCATTTGAAGTTGCTACAGGGGTTCCCGCATCATCTGTAATCTCTCTTGGTAAGTTTTCTACTGACCAGCCTTTCCAGTTGTCTGCCAAATCAGTGAAGTTACTTATTGTCGCAATCTTAACATAAGGAACAGTTTCATCATCAGCAGAACCGTTCTTCTGGTATACTTCAACGGATGCTATACCGTTATAAGAGTCGAATGCCTTACCGTTAAGAGTAAACTTCTTTCCAGAATTGAAGGAAGTTGATGTAAGAGACGTTTCTGCCGCATCATTTTCTTTCTGATACGAAATAATCGAACTTGTCGGCGCGCTCTTGTCGTAAAGGAACGTAGCCTTTTTCCAGGCACCCTTGTTTCCTGCAATATCGATTGCGCGTACGTGAATGTCTTTTTCGCCTTCTGTTGCAAATACGGAGTTAAAATTACTTTCAGCACTGTCGTTAAATACAAGGTTGTAACTCCAGTTTGTCTGACCGGAAGCCGTCTTTATAACTGTGTTGTCTGTTGCAGGAGTAGCGTTTTCTACAACAGTTCCGTTTTTGTTTGTAAACGCGACTTCAATTTTCTGAACCTGTGAACCAGATTCGTCCACATCGTCAGCCGTTCCGCTGAACATATAAGAAACAGGAGAAGCACCCATATCTTTTGGCGCGTCTATATCTGCTATTGTTCTTACGACCGGCTTCGTCGTATCAACTGTAAAGCGGTATATCTTTCTTGCTTCCCAACCGCTCTTGTCTTTTACAGTGACGGTGACAACCCAAACACCGTTGCCGATCGTTCCTTCAAAATCCGGAATGTTAAGGTCGCCCACTGTAAGCGTTTTCTTCGTAATACTGTTCGATATTCACGCAAGAGAATCCCAACATTCTTCGTCTGATGCATCTTCGCCAACAATATGACCGTCTGCATCTGTTGTCGCTTTTTGTGGTGTATTGTCTTTAGTAGCCTCTACCTTAAACGAAGCGATTGCTATAGCATCTTCCGCAACTACCGTATCGGAGTCTGTTGCCGTTATAATCTTGA
>JAEEGJ010028407.1_pt1 | contig 11129 bp, 10 predicted proteins | sample 8958761 | NCBI WGS metagenome assembly JAEEGJ01 (sample SAMN16246546, study PRJNA631951) | gut metagenome | biome: gut microbiome; feature: rumen; material: RS-attached | host: Bos | place: Iran: Karaj | collected 2018-10
AATACGTGTTGAACCAAATTCAATTCCAAGAACGGCAGAGCCGCTTTCGATAAGTTCTTTGTTTCCCATTTTTTCTTCCTTTTATATTTTAGTAAAACCTTTAACTAATTTTATAGATTGATTATATTCTATATCACTTTTTTATACAATTAAGAAATTTATTGAATAAAGTTGAAATATTTACGCAGTATGTAATAGAATAATCATATGAATTTAGCAAAACTTGGAAATATTCAAAACGTTTTAGATGATTTTACAGCGAAAAAAGAGGCTGCCGGCCTAAACCTTCTTGTTTGTCAGAATGGCCACGAAATCGGTTATTGGCAGTCTGGTCTGGCTGATGTAGAAGCCAATCGTGCCTATAACCGCGACACAATCGTCCGCCTTTATTCAATGACCAAGCCCGTCACAGCCATAGCTGCCATGATTCTTATGGAAGAGGGGAAACTTGATTTTGCAGCCGAAGTTTTCCGCTACCTCCCTGAGTTCAAAGATGTCAAAGTCTGCACAGACCGCGGGCGCCAGGGAAATCCAAAACCCGCCAGCCGCCCAATCCTCATTCAGGACCTCTTAAATATGACAAGCGGCTACGGCTACGGCGCCTGGGGGGAAGAATCTTTTTATGGAGAGCATCTTACTTCAGTTCTCATAAATGACCTCAACGAAGACGAAAAAGATGGCGGCAAAAATCAGATTACCACAAGAGAATTTGCCCGCCGCATAGCCCAGATTCCACTGAACTTTGAGCCGGGAACAGAATACAACTATGGCTATTCCGCAGATATTCTAGGTGCCGTAATAGAGGTCGTTTCTGGTCAGAGCTTCAGTGATTTTATGAAAGAGCGCATTTTCAAGCCTCTTGCCATGAATGATACAGATTTTTATGTACCGGAATCAAAACAAAAGCGTCTTGCAAAGGTTTACCGCTCTGTAGAAGACTGGTCCAGCGGCCAGGAAAAACGACAGCTTCAGCTATTTACCGACTGCAACCTTGGCATTCAGGATAAAATGAATCACCGTCCTGCCTTCGAAAGCGGCGGTGCCGGTCTCTGTTCAACCGCAGACGACTACATGAACTTTGCCCTTATGCTGGCAAACGGTGGAAGTCTCAACGGCCGCCGCATCCTCAGCGAAAACACAGTCCGCCGCCTCAGCGAATCCCGCCTTATGCCGTCAGTTCAGCAGACTTTCGACATCAAAATGCCGCATCTGGCAGGCTACAGCTACTGCAACCTTATGAGAGTGGCCGCAAATCCGGGAGCCTGCAACGTCTTTACAAACAAAGGCGAGTTCGGCTGGGACGGCTGGCTGGGCCCATACGTCTCTGTAGACCGCGAATCAGGCCTCACAATAGTAATGACCATGCAGCGCTGCGATTCCGGAACTACTGCCGCCATCCGCCGTGCCCGCAACATCATTTACAGCTCACTTTCTTGACATAAAAGCCTTGAATTGTTAAAATATTCTATTATATTTGAGGTGAATAATGGTTTTTCCTTTGGAACAGTTAGTAACATTTAACGGTAATATTTATGAGATTACAGTAGCAGCAAGCCTTCGTGCATATCAGATGGCAAAGGTAAATGACCCTGAAATTGCTGCAAACCAGGATAAGGTTGTTTGTGCAGCTGCAAAACAGCTTTTTACAAATAGAGTAACTTACCGCATTGAGCACAAAGACTAAGGTTTTAGTTATTTTTGCGCCCACAGCTTCGGGAAAGACTGCCTTAACGAGGGAACTTTTTTCACCTCAAGGCAGTCATTTTATTTTAAATGCAGAAGTTATAAGTGCAGATTCTCAGGCAGTGTATAAAGAAATGGACATAGGTACTGCCAAGCCGGATAAATCGCTTTGTATCGAAATACCACATCATCTTATTAATCTCTTAAATCCAGATCAGCAGTATAATGTGTCTGATTTTGTGGACGAAGCTGACGAAGCCTGCCAGCAGATATATTCACGTGGAAGATTACCTGTTGTTTGCGGGGGAACTGGTTTTTATATCAGAAACTTTTTATACGGTGTGGCTCCAACACCAATTTCTGATGAAACACTTCGTAATAAATTAAAAGAAAGAATTGCACGCGAAGGGAATGATGCACTATACGAAGAACTAAAAAAAATCGACCCTGAAAGTGCAGAAAAAATCCATCCAAATGATGCTTACCGTATTTGCCGTGCTTTAGAAGTGTATTATCTGACAGGACAGAAACGTTCAAGTTTTAAGCCGGAAGGCCAAGGGCAGCTGCGTTCAAAATATGATTTTCTTTTTATAGTACTGGAACCTCAGCGTGAAGTGCTTTATGAGCGAATACGCCAGAGAGTAGATATGATGTTTGATGCTGGTCTTGAAAATGAAGTACGAGCTCTAATTGATAAAGGCTATACAAAAGAAACCCCGGGCATGAAGGCCATTGGTTATAGTGAATGGTTTGAGTCTGATAATATAGAAGAAATCCGCGAAGCAATCAAACATCACAGCTGTAAATATGCAAAAAAGCAGTATACCTATATCCGCGATATTTCTGGCAGTACAGTTATTGATTTTTCAGGTTCAGAAGAAGATTTTGGAAAAATCACGGGATTAATAAAACAGAACTTCGCAAGGTATTTCTATTGACATAACCAGTCAAAATCGGCATAATAGAGAAACTTATATAAGTTTTAAGGAGTGCCATCGTGCCTTGTGGAAAGAAAAGAAAGCGCCAGAAGATGGCGACACATAAGCGAAAGAAGATGCTTAGACGTAATCGACATAAGAGCAAGTAGTTTTTAGGTCGAGACTATGTGTTGAAAGACCGCGTATTACTATTTACGCGGTCTTTTTTTTAGGAGCGTCAAAATTTTACTATCTAAGATTCATTCGCCAGATGATGTAAAAAAACTTTCTCAAAAAGAACTTAAGCAGCTTGCTCAGGAAATCCGTAATACAATTATTAACGTTGTTGGAAAAAATGGTGGACATCTTGCCAGCAATCTTGGTGTTGTTGAGTTAACCATTGCAATGCACCGTGTTTTCAATAGTCCTGATGATGCCTTTGTTTTTGATGTAAGCCATCAGTGCTATACCCATAAGCTTCTTACTGGCCGCTACGAAGAATTCCCAACTCTCAGAAAAAAAGATGGTCTTTCTGGTTTTACCAATAAAAATGAAAGCCCTCATGATTATTTTATAAACGGTCATTCATCAACATCAATTTCCTCAGCTTTAGGACTCCTTACTGCCCGCGAACTCAATGGCAACAAAGGAAAAGTTATTGCCGTAATTGGTGATGGTGCTCTTACCGGCGGAATGGCATTTGAAGGCCTTTCTCATGCAGGCCAGCTCTGTAAAAATCTTATAGTTATCTTAAATGATAACCAGATGTCAATTGATCATAATACAGGTTCTGTTTCCCGCTATCTCAGCCGACTTACAATGACTGCCGGATATCAGACTTTCAGATATAGGGTAGACAAGGCAATAGATAAGATTCCATATATTGGCCGTCCGCTCGAAAAATTTATTTTCCGCTTTAAGCGCTCACTCAAAGGTCTTTTCCTTACGAATAATCTTTTTGTTGATTTAGGATTTGAATATGTAGGCCCTCTTGATGGTCATAATGAAGCAGCTCTTGAGCGAGAACTTCGTCGTGTAAGTAAACTTCACAGACCGGTAGTAGTTCATGTAGTTACAAAAAAAGGAAAGGGCTATAGTCCTGCAGAAAATAATCCGGAATTATTCCATGGAATTGGTCCTTTCCAGATTAGTGACGGTACTGTAGAAAAATTTGATACAGAAAGTTTTACAGAAGCCTTCAGTAACTTAATAGTAGAAGAGGGCGAAAAAAATAAAGATATTGTTGCAATTACAGCCGCAATGGCAAAGGGGACAGGGCTTTCGGCTTTTTCTCATAAATATCCGGAAAGATTTTTTGATGTTGGAATTGCAGAAGAGCATGCCGTAACCTTTGCGGGCGGACTTTCTAAAGGCGGAAAGATTCCTGTTGTCTGCATTTACTCAACTTTTATGCAGAGAGCTGTAGATCAGATGATTCATGATATTGCCTTGCAGAAGTCACATGCCGTATTTATGCTTGACCGTGCAGGTGCTGTTCCAAGCGATGGTGTTACACATCAGGGAATTTATGATATTGCACTTTTCCGTCCGATTCCAGAACTTGAACTTTTGACAGTTTGCAGTGCTGTAGATCTCAAACTTTGTTTTGAATGGGCTGTAGAACGTGGTACCAGCGTAGTTATCAGATATCCAAAACTTACCTGTCCTACAGAGGTTCCTCAAATGAGTACTCCTGTAGAACTAGGACGCGGTATCCTTATTCCATGTACAGAATTCCCAATTGAAAACATAACAGAAGCAGAGCTTGAAGCAAAGAAAAATAAAATTCTGATTGTTGCAACGGGCGGAATGTACAGCGAAGTTCAGAAGGCTGTTCGGGCTGTGCTTCTTGACGGCGGATATGCAGACATCTATCTGCTTCGTTTTATTAAACCTTTTGACGTAACTTATTTTGTTGAACTTGCTTCGAAATATCAAGGTATTGTTTTTGTAGAAGATGGAGTTATTACAGGTGGTGTTGGAGAATGGCTTTCCGGCATACTTGCACAAAATGGAATGAAGAATACTAAAGTTCTTGGCTTTGGCGATAAATTCTATAATCACGGTTCAAGAGAAGAAGTACTTGAGATGGCAGGATTATCTCCGTCTCACATCAAAAAGGCGGTAAAAGAATGCAGCAGCTACAGTTTGGCTTAAAACGCGCCGCAACAGAACGTGCGGCCTTTGTAATGGGTATTGTAAATGCCACCCCAGATTCTTTCTATGCAGAAAGTCGCGGTGGTGTAGAACGTGCTCTCCAATTAATTGACGAAGGTGCAGATATCCTTGATATAGGCGGTGAATCAACCCGTCCCGGCTATACACCGGTAAACATTGAAGATGAAATTTCCAGAGTAATTCCGATAATCCAGGCTGTCAGAAAAGTTTCATCTATTCCTATTTCCGTAGATACAACTAAACTCGAAGTATTTAAAGCAGCCTTCGCCTGTGGTGCAGATATCTGGAATGATGTTACGGCACTTAGCGGAGCTGGTAAAGCAAATGAAGATGGGACTGCAGCCTGTAAAGCAGAACCTTCGGTAGAATCAGCTCAATTTATTGCAAAATCTGGAGCTTCTGTTATTCTCATGCATTCTGGTGCAGGTAATCAGCAGGAGGTTTCAGACTTCCTGGGACAGCGTACCGTATTCTGCATTTCAAACGGAGTTTCCTCAGATAAAATCATTCTTGATCCAGGAATTGGTTTTGGAAAAACAACAGAACAAAACCTCGCCCTTATCCGTGAACCACTTTCAGTTTGTGCTGGTCGTTATCCTGTCCTTATGGCACTCTCCCGTAAACGTTGTATCGGAGATATGACAGGCCGCCCTGCAGAAGAACGTCTTGCAGGAACCCTCGCTGCAGATATGATTTCAGTTCAAAATGGTGCAAAAATAATCCGCGTTCACGACGTTTCTGCTGCAATTGACACGTTAAATGTGATGAAAAATCTCCGATAATATAGTATAATTAATTCAATTATTCGAATATAACACTGTCATGCTGAACTTGTTTCAGCATCTTTTAATAGATCCCGAAACAAGTTCGGGATGACATTATGGGTATAATTATGCTAGGTTTCGACAGAATTCTTTACCTTTATGATTTCATCCGGCCATTTCTCGACATCGCCGTAATGACCTTCATTCTGTTTAAAGCATACGACTTTATCTCAAAAACAAACGGCGTACAGATGCTTAAGTCGCTTCTTATCGTCGTAATCGTTTATGGTGTTGCTGTTCTCTTAAAGTTGCAGACCCTGCTATGGATCATGAATATTGTAGCACCGGCCCTTGTAATTGGATTTGCGCTTATCTTCCAGCCTGAAATCCGAAAATTGTTTATCCGTATTGGACAGAACGGCTGGTTTGCTTTTGGTACTCGTTCTAAACATACTTATGTAGACGCAGTTTTAATTGCGGCAGAAATGCTTTCTCAGCAGAAACGTGGTATGCTTGCAGTTTTTATGCGCCACACTCAGCTTGAAAATATCATTCAGACTGGAACCCGCTTAAATGCAGATCTTTCTTCAAGTCTTTTAATGACAATTTTTGGAAAAGATACATCACTTCATGATGGAGCCTGCTTTATTCAGGGAGGAAAACTGATTGCCGCTGGCTGCTTCCTTCCAACTTCGGAAAACTACACAATCAAAAAGACTTTTGGTACACGTCACCGTGCCGCTCTTGGTCTTTCAGAAGTTTCAGATGCTGTTGTTCTTGTTGTTTCCGAAGAAACTGGTGCGCTTTCTCTTGCTTATGATTCAAAATTAAATTATGACCTTTCACTAGAAGAGGTTCGAAAGATTCTTGAAAATCTTCTTGAAATTACTTCTGAAGCTCAGGTACTGGAGGATACTGTAGATGAACACAAAACGTTTGCTAGATAAAATCCTCGATAAATGGCCTGCAAAAGTTGTCTGTCTCATAATTGCAATCTTTTTGTATTTCTTTCATCAGGCTTCTTTGATAGATTCTAAAACTATTGTTGTTCCCCTTCAAATCATCGAAAACGGTATTGTAATGCAGATTGGAAATGCTCCAAAATCAGTTTCTGTTATTATAAGGGCTGATGAGGAAACTATAAAATCAGTTATGCCTTCAGATATTTCTGCATCAATCTGTCTTGATGATATCACTCAAAAGGGAACCTATAAACTTCCTGTAAAAATCAATATTTCAGAAAGTCTTATGGAATATGATCCTTTTGAAATTAAAATGAAGGATGATACTGTTACAATATCTGTTGATAGAAAAGCAATAAAATATGTTCCTATAGTTCCATCTGTGATTGGCGAAGTTGCTAACGGTTATGAAATTGAGTCAATAACAATGAGCCCTTCAACAATCGAAATTATTGGACCAGAATCTATTGTAAATGCTACTGAGCAGATATATACAACACGTCTTAATGTTTCTAATGCGGAAACTAATTTTTCTACAGAAACTTCATACCAGCAGTTGAACAAACTTCTTACTGTTGTAGATGAAGGACCATTTAAGGCAGAAGTTACTGTTAAGCCTAAGATTATAGAAAAAGAATTTGATTCTATAAAAATAGAAGTTTTATATCTGGATACTTCATTTGAGTTAGCAGAGCCATTGCCTCTTGTTTCAATTAAACTTTCTGGGGCAATGCCTGTTCTTGAGAATTATATTCCTTCAAAACATACAGTTCAGCTAAATCTTTATGATATAAAAGAAGAGGGAACTTATGAACTTCCTCTGCGTTATGTAATTCCTGCTAATTTCCAGCTTATTGAAAAATCTGATGAAGAAATTACATTTACAGTTGTTCGTAAGCCAGGTGAAGAAGGGGAAGAAGAAGCTGCTGAGGCAGAAAACTGATGATTGCAGGAATTGGAACTGACATTACAGAAGTTGGCCGCTTTGAAAAGTGGGTAAAAAATCCTGCAATGCTCGAGCGTTTTTTTAATGAAAAGGAACGTGGTTTTACAGGAACAGTAGCTTCTCAATGTCAGCATTATGCTGCCAGATTTGCAGCTAAAGAGGCTTTTTCAAAAGCATTGGGAACCGGCATATCTGGTTTTAGTTTGAAAGAAGTTTATATAACAAAAGACAGTGAAGGAAAACCTTTACTGAATATAGAAGGTGAGGCACTTTCAATTATGAAAGAGCGGCTTGGTGAATGCACTGCATTTGTAAGCTTGAGTCATGAAAAAGAATATGCCGTAGCTTTTGTTGTATTGGAAAGAAAGTAAAGGGGGATTATATGGCTACATCAAAAAAAGGTCCTGAAAAAAAAGTCGGTATTTCTTACTGGTCAAAAGATAAAGTAAAATGCCCGGTTTGTAAAAAAGACTTTGAACGTGAAGTAATGCGTAGCGGTAACGGACGTATGATTGCCGGCGGTCTTACAGAAGAACTTCACCGTATTTATGAGCCATCAGCAAAATTCGGCCGAATCTATCCTCTTATTTATGAAATCGGAGTTTGTCCAAATTGTTATACAGCACTTTTCTGGAACGATTTTACAGAAAAAATGGATCCTGATGATGCAGACAAACTTTATGAGCATTCAGAAAGACGCCATAAAAATTGTGAAGAAATATTCCCGTATTATAATTTAAAGCACGAACGTTCTTTGTATGATGGTACTGCAATGTATTATTTAGCGCTTCAGACTTATGATGATATGGGTGCATATACTCTGCCTACAATGAAAAAAGCGATCATCACTCTTAGACTTGCATGGCTCACTGCAGAAATAAATCAGCATTGTGCCGGTCATAATTTTGATTTGATTTCTAAAATGTTTTATGGCAAGGCTTTGTTTTTCTATCAGCAGGCAGTTATAAATGAAACTGAACGAGTTGAAAAAAGCTCAACCTTAAATAACATGGGCCCTGATATTGATAAGAACTACGGTTGGGATGGTGTTATTTATTTGTGTGGACTTCTTGAATATAAATATGGCCAGCAGGAAGATATTCAGTTACGTTTGAAAAAATTGAATGAATCAAAAACTGCAATTGCGCGTATTTTCGGACTTGGTAAATCTTCAAAAAGTAAACCGGGACCTTTGCTTGAACATGCAAGAAATCTTTATGATAATCTTTCTAAAATAGTTAATGACGATGAGTTCTAGAAATATTCTCCTCACAATTTCTTATGACGGAACTGATTTTTGCGGCTGGCAGCGACAGGATGATGCTGACGGCGGCGAAGCAAACAGAACTGTTCAGGGAGAAGTTGAAAAAGCCCTCGAAAAGGTTCATAAACAAAAGACAACTCTTTATGGGTCAGGCCGCACAGACAGTGGTGTGCATGCAGTAGGGCAGGCAGCCAATTTTTATTCTCCTTTTGATTCTATCCCTGCAGAAAATTATGTCCGGGCTTTAAATGCTTTTTTACCAGAGGATGTAAGAATTGTTGATGCACGCGAGGTGTCGGAAGATTTCAGTGCGCGTAAATCAGCTACAAGCCGCCTTTACCGTTATTTTATTTCTACAGATTTGAATGGTAATGTTACTGCCGACAATTTACGTTTTTGCTGGCGTGTAAAAAATTATACACCAAATCTGGAACGTCTCAACAAATATTGTGAGTGTCTTCACGGAGAATTGGACTGTTCATCGTTTGCAGCCAGTGGAGATGACAGTGTTTCCAACAATCGTTATATAGACGGAGCAAGATTCTTTTTACAGAAAGATCGCTGGGGAAAAGACCTCCTGGTTTTTGAAATTGAAGCAAATGCATTTTTATGGAAGATGGTGAGAACTTTGACAGGCACGCTTGTGAATCTGGATAAAGAAGGTGCCCCCGAAGATGCAATGCAGAAAATTCTGGAAGCTCATGATAGAACAAAAGCCGGCGTTACCGCACCGCCAAACGGATTGTTTTTATACGAAATAAAATTTGATGGAATCAGACGACATTTATAGCAAACTCACTGGATCTACATCATATTCAATATAAACATTCTGATTATGTGTATAATCAAAGAGGAGTTTTCTAGTAGCTGTTTGTAAAGGAATAATTGAACTTCCCTTTAATAAAATCTGATATCTCCATGAAGAATTGATTTTTTCAATAGGGCATTCTGCAGGTCCAATGATTTCCATTCCGCGTGGAGCTCCCTCACTTAAAATCCTTACAGCATCGCGTGCAGTTTCTGCTGCCAGGGCTTTATTAAAACTGCGGAAAACTAATCGCAGTAAACGACTAAATGGCGGAAAATCCAGCATCTCTCGCTCTGCAAGTTCACTTCCATAAAAATCTTCAATTCGGTTTTGACAGGCATAGAGTACCGGGCCTTTTCCTGGACTATAAGTTTGCACTATAACTTTTCCATCAGGGAAATAACGACCTGCGCGACCTGCAACCTGAGTAATTAAAGAGAATGTTCTTTCACCCGCACGGAAATCAGGCATATGAAGTCCCGCATCTGCAAGAATAACTCCTACAAGCTCAAGTTTTGGAAAATTAAGTCCTTTGGCTACCATCTGCGTTCCAAGCATTATGTCATATTTTCCGTTACGGAAATCTTCAAGAGTGGTAATTAGTTCTTCTTTATTTTTCAGGACATCTGTATCAAGACGTACTATTCGGGCATTAGGAAATTTTGCTCGAGTTTCTGCTTCTATATATTCAGTTCCAAAGCCTGAACTTCCAATGTCAAAAGATCCGCACTGCGGACAGCTTTCCGGCGGATAAGTTGACCAGCCGCAATAGTGACAACGTAGACGATTTTCAACTTTGTGATAGGTAAGTGGCACAGAACAGTTTTTGCATTTGAGCTCGAAACCGCATTGATTGCAACGGAAAAAATGTGTAAAACCACGGCGGTTCATAAACAAAATCGCCTGATGTTTTTTCTCAAGGGTTTTATTAATCTGCTCTTCAAGTGGTTTAGAAATACAACCGTCACCTGGAAAATATGAAAGATCTATGCAGGAAATATGAGGCATTTCTCCACCAGCAAGACGCTTTGTGAGCGTATGACGGATAATTGAACCAGTCTGCATTCCATACCAGGCTTCTACACTTGGAGTTGCACTTCCCATAAGTAAAGGGATTTTTAGTGTTGTACAGCGGTGCATTGCAACCTGTCTTGCATGATATCGTGGATTATTTCCAGATTTATATGAGCCGTCATGTTCTTCATCAATTATAATCAAACCTAAATCTGGAACCGGAGCAAAAACTGCAGAACGTGCACCAATAACAACACGGGCTTCTTTATGCATAATTCTATGCCATTCTGTAAGCCTTTGAGAGGGAGTAAGACCCGAGTGAAGGACTGCCGCAGTGTTTCCAAAACGTTCACGGACAGACTGTACAACCTGAGCTGTCAGCCCAATTTCGGGAACAAGGTAAATAACACCTTTTCCTGTTTCAAGAATCTTTTCAGCAAGTGAAAGAAATACTTCAGTTTTACCAGAGCCAGTTGGACCGTATAAGTAATGAAATAAAGAAGTCTTAGTATCGTCATTGCGAGCGGAGTGAAGCAATCCACTGGTAGAAAAAATATCATCTACTGCTTTTGCCTGCTCTTCAGACAACTCAT
>JAEEGJ010028409.1_pt1 | contig 11129 bp, 6 predicted proteins | sample 8958761 | NCBI WGS metagenome assembly JAEEGJ01 (sample SAMN16246546, study PRJNA631951) | gut metagenome | biome: gut microbiome; feature: rumen; material: RS-attached | host: Bos | place: Iran: Karaj | collected 2018-10
GGTCTGGGAGAACTTCTTCAGCAGCATGCCGTACCAGTTGTTGTCCGGGTAGCGGTAGATGTTGCTGTGGCTCTTGTAGGCGGCTACCACGTCGTCCGGGAGTACGGAACCGAAAGCGTTGTCGTTACGGTAGGCCTGGTTCATGATGTCCACTATCTCGCCGGAAGAGACGAAGTGAGGAAGCTCCTGCGGGGTGTTGAGGCCGTACTGCACGGTGAGTCCCATCTTCGGGCGGCCCTTGAAGCCGGATTTGGTGGTTACCAGAATGACGCCGTTGGCGCCCTTGGCTCCGAACACCGCGGTGGCGGATGCATCCTTCAGCACAGAGATAGTCTTAACCTCGTTGGGGTCGAGCTCGCTGAAGGAACGCTCGATGCCGTCCACCATCACCAGAGGGGCCGAGCCGTTCCAGCTGGACACGCCGCGCACGAGTATCTCGGCGTCGTTGTTACCCGGCTGGCCGCTGCTCTGGAAGGTGAGCACGCCGGCAAGCTTGCCGGCGATGGCGTTGGTGATGTTGGTGGTACCGGAGTTGATGAGAGCGTCGGAACCCACCTGGGAGATGGATCCCACGACGGATTCCTTCTTCTGGGTGCCGTAGCCGACCACGACAACATCTTCCAGCATGAGGGTGTCTTCGGCGAGGGTGACATACCATTCGCCGCTCTTGCTGAACGTCTTCTCCTGCTCCGCGTAGCCTATGCAGGATACTATGAGCACGGACCCGGCGGGAACCGTGATTGAGAAGGACCCGTCGGCATTGGTGACTGCGCCCGCCGTCGGGTTGTCCTTCACCAGGATGGTCGCTCCCGGCACGGGAAGGTTGGCCTCGTCCAGCACGTTGCCGCTGACCTTTATGGAACCCTTCTGCGCATGCGCGGGGGTTCCGGGTGCGAGAAGCAGCGCCAGGACAAGGATTACCGAAAGAAACTTGATTGCTTTCATGGGATTAATTGCTTATCGAGGGTGCTTCTGCACTGAAGGAAGGGATGCCGCCGCGCACCGAGGCCCATCCGTCTTTCCATTCGATGCGGTCCATCATGAGAGTGCGGCCTTTGCTGATTGCAGAAAGGTCGTATGCGTTGTAGATCAGCCAGTCGGAGCCGTCGGCGAGGCTGATGAGAGATGCGTTCCCGGGGCCGGCGAACTTGACGCTGGTTTCCATCAGCACCTCGCCGCCATTGTCCAGGAGGTCCTTGAGGGAACGGTCGAGATAGGGGCCCGCCGCCCTGTCGGCGCGGCCGTAGCGTATGCGGGAAGTGCTGGAAGCGCCTCCTGCCGTGTTGCCCGAGGAGAGGAAGAGATGGTATTTACCGTCCTTGACCAGGATGGCGGGGGCGGTGAATTCATCCGATGCTACCTGTATGGTAGCCCCCGTGGCGGAAAGCCCGTCGGCGGAGAGCTTCTGCAGGTATATGCCCTTGAAATTGCCGAATACCAGCCAGTTGTCGGTGCCGTCCGTGAAGAAGAACGGCGAGGCGACGCCCTGAATGCCCAGCCCCGCGGACGTTATGATCGCACCCTTGTCGGTGAAGGGGCCGGAAGCGAAGTCGGCCACGGCGACTCCTATCCCCGACGCGGTGTTGGTGGACAGGGTGTAGTAGAGCAGATACTTGCCCCCGACCTTGGCGATGTCGGGGCAGGTGATCTTGCTTCCTGCGATGAACTTGGGCTTGGTGATGTCGTCGAATACGCTCGTGCCCGTGGTCCAGTAGGTAAGGTTGGGGGAGGTCATCGTGGGGATGAATTCCTCAACCAGGTCTGCGCCGGATCCGCTGGACAGTTCGGAAGAGAAGAGGTAGAACACCCCGTTCTCTTCGATGACGCAAGGATCCTGCACGTCGGACTGCTCCACGGGATTGCGGTATGCATCCCAGATTCCGGGGTCTATTCCCCCGCCCCTTTCGCAGGAAATCAAGGCTGCGGTAAGCAGGAGAATGGCTGGCAGTGGTTTCTTGTACATATGTCGTTTCATTAATATTCAGTTTCGGGCGCCGCCCATTCGGAACTCATGTCGTAGGGCATGCGGAATACCTTTCCTTCCTTGTTGCAGAAGTAGAGGTGGGAGGGGGTGAACTGGTCGGGGTTGCCATCCGCCCAGAACGCGTAGAAGCCGTCTGCCGCACGTTGCGGCCGACGCATATAGGTGTGGTTGAGGGTGCTATCGTGGGTGAGGGTGGCATCGAGGGCCCAGCTCCGGCCGTGGTCGGATGAGACCCATCTTTGCACTTCACCCCCGGCTCCCCAGTACTGCGGACCTGCCTTGGTAGGGGCCAGGACGGTCCATCTGCCGCCATCGGTCCAGATGCTGCCGCTGTCGTAGCAGTGGGTGGACTCGGTTATCTTGGCCTGTATCCACTCGGTACCGCTCCAGCTGAGGGTGAACCATTCGCGGGCGCCGCCCTCCGGACCGGTGAGGTGGTTGTCGGAAATCAGATAGAGGATGATGGGGTTGCCTGCCTCGTCGAAGTTGACATCCTTGATGTAGCAGTTCTTCCCCATGCTCTGGTAGTCGCGCACGAGCGCATCATTCTTGAGTGTGGTGACCGGGATGTCCACGGGCTTGCCGTTGACGGTGGTCCAAGTCTCTCCCCAGTCCGTGCTCTGCAGGAAGTAGATGTTCGTACGGGTGTCCACGTTGCCGTTGATATGGCGGTTGAAGGCGGTGCAGAGCTTGGTGCCGTACATGTTGGATATCTGGTAGTGGCCGGATTTGGTCTCCGAGCCGTCCTTGATGGAGGCCAGCTGGCGGTACTGGGTCCATTCCACGCCGTCGGCGCTGGTCTGGAAAAACAGCTGGCGCACTCCGTCGTAGCGGGTGAAGAACAGGAAGAATCCCTTCTGCTTGTCGTAGAACACCTGGGGGTAGGCCATGAAACTTTCGTTGATGAACTCGAAGGCGGTGATGTCGTAGGGGTTGATACTGCGGTAGCGGCGCCCCTCGCGCTTGGTGCTGCGCCCGGCGACGAACACCCAGACGTAGCCATCTCGGTCTATCTGCACGGTAGGGTCGTCGTGGGGGTCCTTCACTCCGTCCTTGCCCTTGTCCATCACCACGCGGGGTTTCTGCAGCAGGCCGGTGGCGTGGTCGTAGCATCCGATCATGCACTGCAGGTACTTCTTGTCGGCGGAGGGAGTGCCCCCGTAGACGAAGAAAGTCTTGTTCACCTCCGGGGCATAGACGGCCATGGGGATATGCTTCATGGTGTAGGTGCCGAGGCCGCCGGAGTATTTGTCGCCGTATTCGGTGTTTACCTGCCCGAGTTCGAACCAGATTCCGCGGTAGCCGTCCACCGTCTCGCATATCTGGTCCTGGGTGGGCACGTTTGGTGCGCTGGGGCTGATGACGGCCCAGGGGGTGTAGAACTTGTCCCCGCTGCGGGGCTCGGGCACGTGGACCGTGCGGTGGCGGACGTCGCCGGAGATATTGTCGAGACGGACGGACCTGTCGTCGGCATCGGTGGTCAGGGTGAACTCCTGAGAGGCGCCGCCCGTGTCGGTGTAGGAGAACTCTTCGGCCACGGTGCTGCCTGTGACCACCTGCGAGAGGGATCCTTTGAAGACACCTGCGCGCAGGCTCCCGCTTTCCAGTTTCCAGGGTGTCAGCCCGGCCTCGTAGCGCTCTCCGTAGACGAAGGTGCTGAGTTCCGGCCCTTCAGCCGTGCCGGACGATGTCTGCCAGGTGGTCTTCAGGCGCAGGTCGCCTTCCGGCACGCCGGCAAAACTGCATTCGCCGCTCTCGAAGGGGAGGGCGGTGGAGTAGGTTTTTCCTGAGGAGGATACAAGGCTGACGCTTTCGACTCCGGCCGGAAGACCGCTCCATTTGAAAACGAAGCGCTCCCGCCCGCCGAATACTTCCGCATCGGCGTCAATCTTCCCGGCAGCCTCCTGCCCGCCTTGCTCCTTGGGGGAGCAGGCGAACAGGAGAACCGTCAGGAGAATTAGCGTATGTGCCTTGCCCAGAGGCATTTACTTAACGTAGATGGTAGGTCCGTGGCCGTCCTTGATGCTCCTGCCTTCCACGCTCCAGCCGACAAGGCGGGTAGTGGAGTCGTCGGTGGGAGATGTCCTTGCGGAACCGGTAATCTGGATGGAAGGATCCACTACGCGGAGCCGTACCAGCAGTTCGCCGGCAGGGATATCCGCGGTGACGGCGTAGGTGCAGTCGTAGTGCGAATTGGTGCGCTGAGGAGTAAGCAGGATGACGTTGGATTCTGCATCGGGTGCAAGAGTTCCGTTGGATTTCTCGCTCACGCCGTTGATACTGTTGTTGGCCTGATAGGTGTGGAACAGCTTCCACTCACCTCCGATCTTCACTTCTGCTGCCCAGAACTTGGGACATGCGTTGGTGCCGAGGAAGGAGAAGTCGAAGCAGATGGTCTTACCGGCGCTGATCTTTTCGGCGGGCACGTGGAAGACCACGGCATCGTTGATCCACAACTTGCGGTATCCGATGTCGCCGCCCTTGTCGCCGAACGAACCGGAGGCTCCTGCCGCCACGAAGATGAACTTACCCTTGGAAATGGCGGAATAGTCGTCGGGAGTCTCCTTTCCATCCACGAATTCGGCATAGGCACCCTTGTCTTCCTCGTTCATGGGCTTGAGTATGCCGGTGCCGTGCTTGGCGGCAGAGGCAACATATCCGGTTGCACCTTCTGCGGGGCCGGGGAATTCAGGGTTGTTGGTCATGTTCCAGGACTGGTCGTCCGCACACCAGATGACAGGGGTTGTTGCGAGGTTGTATCCTGCACCGGCAACGACTCCGCTTTCCTGGCTGACGGCGACCGTCTTCACGATGGTGCCGGCGGTAATGGTGACGGTGGCGGTGCGGGCAGACTTTTCATTGGCGGCTGCGGTTACGGCAAGGGTGCCGTTGCCTTTTCCGGAGGTGGCGCCGAGGGTTACCCAACTCTCGGAAGCAGCTGCGGTCCAGTCGGTGTTGGAGGTGATGGTCACGTTCTTGCTCTCACCGCCCTTCGCGAATTCGAGGGATTCGGGATTGACCGAGAGTGAAGGAACGAATGCGGCCTGTTTTACCGTAACCACATAGGGCTGTGCCGCACCGTAGGCGAAGGAGATGGTGCCCGTGCGTTCCGAACCGGTGTTGTTGACAGCGGTGGGAGTTACGGTAACGGTGGCCGTGCGGTTCTTTTCGCCTTCCACGGGACTGACGGTAGCCCAGTCCAGATTGGTCTTCGTAGCAGTCCAGTTCTTGTTGGAATGCACCTGGAAGGTCTTGGCGGCATTTTCTTCTCCGCTGAACGAGAGGGTGTTGGCCTCGAGTCCGTTCACCACGACATTGGGCACTACCACGAGTGCGGCCTGGGTTACGGTGACGGTCTTGTTGGTGGAACCTGCGGTGATGGTGAAGCTGCCGCTGCGGCTTTCTTCAAGCTGGTTGTTTTCGGCAACGAGAGCGACGGTCTGCACGCCTTCCTTGGCGGTACCCTTCATAGGGGAAATGGTGAGCCAGTCCAGATTGGTCTTGGCAACCGACCAGTCTACATTGGTTTCGATGGTGAATGTGAAATCAACATCGGGAACAGCTGCAATTTCAACAGTCTCCGGAACGGTGATTTTTACCGATTCTTTTATCTCCTCTGGTTTTTCCTGACAGGAGATCGCGATGGCTGCAAGCAGCGGAATCGCCAGCAAAATCTTTTTCATGTCCGTATAGTTTAATAATTGATTATCTGATTCTTTCGGGTTCGGCCCATTCTTCGGTCATCTCGGCCGGCATGCGAAATACCTTGCCGTCCTTGGTGCAGAAGTACAGGCGGGAAGGCGAGGGTTGGTCGGGATTACCGTCCGCCCAGAAGGCATAGAAACCCGGATTGGCGTTCTGAGGCCTGCGCACGTAGCCGTGATTGTAGGTACTGCCGGATGTGAGGTTGTAGTCCCGCTTCCAGGTCTTGCCCTGGTTCTTGCTCTTCCACTGAACTATCTCCCCACCGGTGCCCCAGTACTGCGGACCCGGATCGGAAGGTATGATTACCGTCCACTCTTTGCCATCCGTCCAGAGGCTTCCGCTGTCGTAGTCGTGGGTGGAGGTGGTGAACTGGCTTTCAACCCATTCCTTTCCTGTCCAGTGGAGGGTGTGCCACTGGCGTATGCCGCCCTCGGGGCCGGCGATGTGGTTGTCGGCGGTGAGGTAGAGGATGACAGGGTTGCCGTTGGAGTCGAAGTTGACGTCCTTGATATAGCAGTTGCGTCCCTGGCTCTGGTAGTCCCGCACGAGGGCGTCGTTGTAGCGCTGGGTGATGGGGAGTTCGACAGGCTTGCCGTCGACCGTAGTCCATGTCTTGCCCCAGTCCTCCGACTGCACGAAATAGATGTTGGTGCGGGTGTCCACGTTGCCGTTGATATGGCGGTTGAAGGCTGTGCAGAGCTTGGTGCCGTACATGTTCGAGATCTGGTAGTGGCCGGACTTGCGCTCGCCCCCGTCCTTTATCGATGCCAGCTGCCTGTACTCGGTCCATTTCTTACCGTCCTTGCTGGTCTGGAAGAAGAGCTGGCGAACTCCGTCGTAGCGGGTGAAGAAGAGGAAGAAGCCCTTCTCCTTGTCGTAAAATACCTGAGGATAGGCCATGAAGCTGGCGTTGACGTACTTGAAGGAGGTTATATCGTAGGGTTTTGTGCTCTTCAGGCGCAGCCCCTCACGCTTGGTGCTCCTTCCGGCCACGAAAATCCATATATATCCGTCCTTGTCTATCTGGATGGTGGGGTCGTCGTGCGGGTCGAGCACTCCGTCCTGCCCCTTGTCGTAAGCTATCCTCGGCTTCTGGAGCTTGCCGGTGGCGTGGTCGTAGCAGCCCACCATGCATTGGAGGTAGAACTCCCCGTCCCTGGGTGTGCCGCCGTAAACGAAGAATGTCTTGTTCACTTCCGGGGCGTATACGGCCATGGGGATGTGCTTCATGGTGTAGGTGCCGAGACCGCCGGAATACTTGTCTCCGTATTCATGCCCCTGCTTTATGGTGTACCAGATGCCCCTGTAGCCGTCCACGGTGGAGTTTTCGTGGGGGAGGGACTTGGGGTAAGGCTTTTTTTCGGCGCGGGCGGGGCCTGCGGCGGAAAGGAGCGTCAGTGCGACGCAAAGGGTGGTCAGCAGTCTCATCTGATTGTTTTTAGCTTTGCTAAAATAGTAAGTATTCTGTAAAATAGGCTCAAAAACATAAAAAATATTTATCTTTATTCCCGATAATGTCTATTTAACGGAAATGAGAACACACTTATTCTTATACTTCTTGGCCATTTTTGGCATGTTGTTCCTGGCATCCTGCGGGCAGAAAGAACCGGAAGGCTCTGCCTTCGATGTCCGTCTCGACATTCCCTCCGAAATAGAGCTGGATGAGGGCGCCAAGTCGCTGAGCCTGGGCGTGCTGGATGGCAAAAAGCCTATGGCTACGGATGTCATCGTCCTTGCCGGAAGCGCCTCCCAGCACATATGCAACATCCTCGAAACAACAGGAGAATATGTGAAGTTCGAACTCCCCGATGGCTGGAAGGCGGGCGACTACACCATTTCGGTGCAGAGGGGCGCAAACCTGCTGAAGCTCGGCAGCACTACCATCAAGGTGAAGGTCGTGGGCGATGGGGTGGAACCCGGAGAGGGAACCACTGTCTACGGCAAGGTGAGCTGCGCCGGGCAGGGAGTTCCCGGAGTGGTGGTATCCGACGGCTATGAAGTAGTGCAGACGGACTCCGAAGGTGTCTACCGCATGGTTTCCGAGAAGCGTCATAAATATGTTTTCATCTCTGTTCCTTCGGGGTATTCTGCAACGCTGGACGGGGTGCTCCCGGTTATCCACAAGCAGTTGGAACTCCGTGCAGGCGTGGCTGAAAGGAAGGATTTCGAGCTCTCAAAAGTTTCCGGACAGGATAATCATACGATGCTGATTTTCGGCGACATACACCTCGCCAACAGGACTGACGACCGTGCCCAGTTCGGGTGCTTCACCACCGATGTCACCAACTTCATCGCCTCCCATTCCGGGGAGATGTTCTATGCCATGACCCTCGGGGACATGACCTGGGACCAGTTCTGGATCAAGCCCGAGTCTCCGGATAAGAACTACGGTTTCAAGGAGTATGTTTCCGATGCCTCCGCCATGCGCGGGCTTCCGTTGTTCAACACCATCGGCAACCACGACCACAGCATCTATTATTCGGGAGATTTCGACACAGTGGTGGAATATAAGGTTAACATTGCTCCCACATACTACTCGTTCAATGTCGGCAAGGTCCATTATGTGGTCATCGACGATATCGAATGCCAGAATAACGGAGACGGCACCACCGCCGGTCGCGACTATGCCAGCAACATCGTGAACGAGCAGCTTGAATGGCTGAAGAAGGATCTGGCCTTCGTGCCGAAAGACAGGCCTCTGGTCATCACCATGCATTCCCCCGTCTACAAAAATCCGGGAGCTTCCCGCGGCGGCTCGGGCTACAATATCAAGCAGAGTGCCGGATCCATCCTGGAACAGACCGTCAGCGGTTATCCGGAAATCCATTTCTTCTCCGCCCATACCCACAAGATGTACAACGTGGACAATCTCTCCACAGACCACGTCTATGAGCACAATGCCGGCGCCGTTTGCGCCACGTGGTGGTGGACCGGGCATCTGACGAAGGGCGTGCACCTCTGCCAGGATGGCACCCCCGGAGGCTATACAGTGCTGAAAGTCAACGGGACGGACATTAAATGGGAATACAAGGCCATAGGCTTCCCCCTGGACTACAAGTTCCGCAGCTACGACCGCAACGAGATTGCCCTCACGGCAGAAAACTGGACGCCCAAGGCCAATGAGGCGCATGTGGACATCCTGAACCAATACAATACCCAGTGGAAGGCGACGAGTACGGACAATTACGTCTACCTGAACATCTGGAACTACGACCCGAACTGGAAGATCGAAGTCAGGGAAAAGGAGACCGGAAAGACTTTGCAGTGCTCCAGGATGAGCTGGATGAGGGATCCTCTCCATATCATTTCCTACATGGTGCCCAGGCTGAACGGCAACAACGGCACCACCTTCGAGACATGCGAAACCTATCACATGTTCCGCGTGCAGGCCTCGTCGCCCACAACTACACTTGAAATCAAAGTCACGGACCGTTTCGGAAACGTATCCACCGAAACCATGACCCGCCCGAAGGCGTTCACGACTGCTGCCTATAGCAGCGATGCCCTCCTCTTCTAAAACCACATGAGAATGAAAAGACTTGCACTAATCACTGCCGTCCTGCTTGCCATGGTGGCATGCAGCACCAAAGATCATATCATCCGCACGAAGGTGCCCGCCCGTCCTGCCGGTCAGGAGGATGTGGTCGGCCTCAGGCTGCCTCCCATGGATACCGTGCGTGTCGGGTTTATCGGGGTCGGGATGCGCGGCAGGGATGCCGTACGCCGCTTCTGCTTCTTCCCGAATGCCCGGATAGCCGCCATCTGCGATGTGCTCCCCGAAAATGTGGAGAGATGCCAGGGGTACCTGCGTAAGGCCTCCCGCCCGGATGCTGCGGCCTACTCCGGCTCCGAAGAGATCTGGAAGGAGCTTTGCGAAAGGGAAGATGTCAATCTGGTGTATATCTGCACGGACTGGAAGAATCATGCGCCTATGGCCCTCTATGCCATGGAGCATGGCAAGAATGTGGCCATCGAGGTGCCCGGCGCCACCAGCCTCAAAGAGATATGGGCCCTCATCGACATGGCGGAAAGCAAGCGCCTGCACTGCATGATGCTCGAGAACTGCACCTACGATTTCTTCGAACTCACCACCCTCAACATGGCCCAGAAGGGCCTCTTCGGGGAGGTGATCCACGGCGAAGGCGCATACCACCACTGTCTCGACGACTTCTGGGATGAGTACTGGAACTCCTGGCGCCTGGACTTCAATGCAGGCCACAACGGGGATCTCTATCCCACCCACGGTCTCGGCCCGGTCTGCCAGGTGATGAACATCCATCGCGGGGACCGCTTCAAGACCCTTACCGCCATGGAAACCCGTTCTGTCGTGGGAAAGCGGCTCTGGAAGGAGCGTGGGCACGATCCGGAGGAATTCCGCAGCGGAGATGAAACCATGACCATGATATCCACCGAGAATGGGAACACCATCCTGGTGGAGCACGATGTGATGACTCCCCGCCCTTACGACCGCATGTACCAGATCGTTGGCACTGAAGGCTATGCCGCCAAGTATCCCCGCCAGATCTACAGCCTCCGTCCGGACAGGCAGGAGGGCGCTACCGACTACGATAACCTGAATTCCCACCGTCCGGTAACTCCGGAAGTGATGGCTGCGCTGATGGAGAAGTACCGCAGTCCCATCCTCACCCCTGAAATGGAGGAACTTGCAAAGACGGTCGGCGGCCACGGCGGTATGGATTTCATTATGGATTACCGTCTGGTTTACTGCCTCACCAACGGCCTGCCGCTCGATATGGACGTCTACGACCTGGCGGAGTGGTGCTGCCTGAGCGAGCTGGGGTCCATCTCCATCGCCCACGGCGGAGCTCCCGTCGAGGTGCCGGACTTCACCCGGGGCGCATGGAAAAAAGTGCAAGGTTTTTCGTATGCATTTGCGGAATAAAAAAACTTCGCTATATTTGCTGCAGAAATGATTTGTAATTTCAACCATAACCACCATCACCTCCAGGCCCAGCAGGTCCGGTGAGCGGTTGTGGTTTATTTTGTAACCATAAGATGGCTTGCCAGACCGGCAGGCCATCTTTTTTATATGTATCGGTATGATTAGACTGGCAATTCAATCCAAAGGCAGGCTGAATGAAGACAGCCTGCGGCTCCTCCGGGAAATCGGAATAGGCATCGACGATGCCAAGCGTAAGTTCCTGGGCAAGGCGGCTGACTTTCCGCTGGAAGTGCTATATCTGCGCGATGATGACATCCCCGGCGTGGTGGAAGGCGGCGCCTCAGACATCGGAATAGTGGGACTCAATGAAATCTCTGAAACTGGCGCTGATGTAGAAGTGGTCCGGCGGCTTGGCTTTGGCCAGTGCAGGCTGTCCCTGGCCGTTCCCAAAAGCGTGGATTATCCTGGCGAAGAGTGGTTCGACGGAAAGATAATAGCAACTTCCTATCCATGCATTCTTAAGGCTTATCTCGCTAA
>JAEEGJ010028417.1_pt1 | contig 11125 bp, 8 predicted proteins | sample 8958761 | NCBI WGS metagenome assembly JAEEGJ01 (sample SAMN16246546, study PRJNA631951) | gut metagenome | biome: gut microbiome; feature: rumen; material: RS-attached | host: Bos | place: Iran: Karaj | collected 2018-10
AGTGACGGCTATCTGCCCTTGCATCGGCACGCTGGCTACGGGTGTCACGCTCGATGTTCACGGGCAGAAGAAGGGTTTGAATCTGATTGCCTACATCGCTGGTGACTTTGCTAGCGGTAAGGGCGGTATCGACCCTGTGGTGGAGGCCTGGATGAGCGAGGTGGCGGCACTGGACAAGATGTACCAGATGCAGGAGGATGAGTGGCGCGCGAAGAAACGGGCGGCGAAGAATAAGAAGGAGCAGCCTGAGGAACCGAAGCTGCCGGTGCGCTGTCTGACGCTGAACAATACCGTTGCCAATCTGGCCGAGCGACTGGCGAATACGGAGGGCAAGCACGCCTTCTCGTTCACGCCCGAGGCTGACACGGTGGCGCAGAAGTGGAAATCGACCATGAGCGACTTTTCGGTGATGCTGCGCCAGAGCTACGACGGCACGAAGTACGAGCGCGAGGCGCGATCAGCCGATGCGGTGAACGTGCATATCGAGAAGCTGTTATGGAACGTGTGTATGTGTGGTACGCCTGATGCACTGTATCGCGTGGTATCGAACTACACCGATGGATTCCAGAGTCGTATCGCCGTAGCCCGCACGCCTGACAACACCTTTGCGAAGTTGGAGGATAAGCCCTACGTGCTGACCGACCGCCAGCGCGAGCGAATCCAGCAGATAGCGCATCTGTTGCCGCTGATGTACGGCGAGGTGGTGCTGCCGAAGTTGGAGGCAAAGGGTCGTGAGTGGGTGGAGCGCATCCGACTGGAAACGATGAAGAATGACGATAGGACCCGTGCCCGTCAGCGCTTCCGCGTCTGCGTCACGGCGCAAAGAATGACGTGCTGTCTGATGCTCTGCAAGGTGTGCGAGACATTGATTCAGAAGCACGGATTGAATGGTGCCGAAACGAAACTGAAGCAACACCCGAACCTGTGGAAGGAAATGTTGCTGAAGGCGCAGACACCTACGATGCTGGAGGCTTACGATGTGATAGCCGACTCGCTGTTGGAGAACGCGCTCTACTTCTTCCGCGACCGCATCGAGAACGCTTTCATGAGTCGTGACTATGCAGGCGGATTGAATGGTGAGCGACAGAAGCGCGGCAAGAACGACTCTATCTTTGAGCGACTGGACCCGCAGTTCACTTTCGAGCAGGCGATGCAGCAGTCTGTGGCGGTGAAGGGTGCGGGCGTGAACCAGAACACCGTCCGGCAAATGCTGAAGAACTGGCGCAAGCAGGGGCTGGTGTTTCTGACCGACAATGGTCGGTACAGAAAGAATGGATAATTGATAATGGATAATTGATAATGGATAAATGATGAACGTAGAAAACAATCAAGAATGCTTCGTGATGCTCTGGCGGAAGCTGGAGCGCACGAGGCGCCTCCTCGGAGGTCAGTATAAGCGGTATTGCATCCGTAATGTGTTGAAGACGTGGTTCGGGTACGAAGCGAATGATGACTTTATTTGGCAGGTGTGTCACCTGTCGGAGCAGGAAGGCTGGAACGAGTTGCCTGCGCCCTCGCTCTATCCGCGCCAGCATCGTGAACTCTTAAGAGCGATTGTAGCCGTCCGGACGGGCATCAGTTATTACAAGATAGACCTGAAAGCCCTCGACAGTGCTTACAGCATCGCCTTTCCGAACAGTACACCGATTAATGTAAATAAGAAAAAGAGAAAATGAGTAATGTAAGTATGAAACTCAGCGAACACTTGACTTCGTCGAGTGCGGCTGCGCTCAGCCATCCGAGCGAGCTCGATGGCCTTCGCTTAACGCCGCACTTTACGCTTGACGAAATGTGTAAGACAAGTGCGAATTTAGACAACGTGCCCAATGAGGCACAAGTGGAGAATTTGAAGCGCCTCTGTGGGTGGTTGGAGAAACTACGCAGGCGGTATAATCTGCGGTATGTCTACGGGAAAATGGAGCGCTCGGTTTCCCCTCCTGAGTTAGGAGGGGCTAGGGGTGGTCTGAACGAGGGAATGTCTGGCGCTTCTTCAGACCACCCCGCCCATACGGGCACCCCTCCTAACTTAGGAGGGGAAAAAATTACCCCGATAATCATCAACAGCGGGTATAGATCTGAGGCGGTGAACAAGGCCGTGGGCGGAGCGAAAGGCTCGAACCACCTGACGGGGTGTGCAGCGGATATTCGCGTGACGGGCATCGAGCAACTGGTGCGCTATGCCACCATCCTGCTCGACATCAGTGACGAGAGCCAGGAGGACTTCGACGAGCTGTTGCTGGAGCGATCACCAAAGGGCACCTACTGGCTCCACTTCGCCGTCCGTCCCTCAGGCAATCGCCGTAAGGTGAGGCTGATGAATGGGTAGTCAAGTCCGCAGGGTCTGTCTCTTTTGTGCGACAGATTTTGAAGGTATTGGCCTGATTTGTCGCCTCTGGGGGCGATTGTCGCTACAAGTGAGAGAAAAAATCGGGAAATATCTTGGAAATTAAAATAAATCTCCGTAACTTTGTATCGTCAATCAGAACAAACAACATTTGAGCGACAAGAGAATAAAACAGTAAGTTTAACAATTAAAAATTCTAAGATTATGGTAAAGAAGAATGAAAAAGAGAGCTCACGCGCTCTGAACGAGGAAGAGTTGGAGTCTGTAAACGGCGGCGGTGGTGGTGGCAACCGTGGAAGAAGAAAGTATGAAAGCTAATCAACGCACAGAACTTCAGTCTTTTTCAAATAGAAGAGGGTGTGTCAAAATAGGCACACCCTCTTTCATTGCTTTTGGTGATTCCGGCGGGATTCAAACCCACAACCTTCTGATCCGTAGTCAGATGCTCTATTCAGTTGAGCTACGGAACCTTTTCCGTTTTGCGGGTGCAAAGGTACGAACTATTTTTGATTCCACCAAACATTTATCGGACTTTTTTCGAAAAATCTTCCATTTCGGGGGATTTTCGGGGATTTTCGTCAGACAATCACCCGCGTTTTGTGGTAGTTTTCGCGAAATTCGGAGGGACTGCAGTCCTTGCCCATCATGGGCGATATCTCGTGGATGATCGAGCGATCCATCAGTATTTCAGCTCCTTCAGGATCTCGGACATGCGCTGGACGTTCTTAATCTGCATCGGCACGAGCGGCAGACGGAGCACGTTCTGGATGAAGCCCATCTCAGAGAGCATCGCCTTGACGCCTGCGGGGTTGCCGTCAACGAAGAGGAGCGAGAAGAGGTCGGTGAAACGGTGATGGATCTTGCGGGCAGGGTCGTACTCACCGCGCATCTGCAGGCGGATCATCTTGGAGAACTCCTTCGGTATGGCGTTGCCGATGACGGAGATGACGCCTACGGCACCGCAGCTGACCATCGGGAACGTGAGCGAGTCGTCGCCGGAGATGACGTCGAAGTCGCGCGGCTTGTTCTTGATGATCTCGTCGACCTGTTCGAGATTGCCGCTGGCCTCCTTGATGGCGACGATATTCTGGCAGTCGCGTGCCAGGCGGACGGTGGTCTCAGCCTTGAGGTTGACACCCGTGCGTCCGGGGACATTATAGAGTACCACGGGCAGCTGTGTGGCTGCGGCGATGGCCTTGAAGTGCTGGTAAAGACCTTCCTGCGAAGGCTTGTTGTAGTAAGGGCAGACGCTGAGGATGCCGTTGATGCCGCGGAAGTCGCCCGTCTGGAGCTCGTGGACGACGGCGGCGGTGTTGTTGCCGCCACAACCCATGAGGATGGGCACGCGACCGCGCACCTTTTCTACGACGAGATCCTTGATCTTCTGCTTCTCCTCACGGCTCAGCGTCGGTGTCTCACCCGTGGTGGCGAGGATGCAAAGGAAGTCTGCGCCGTTGTCCAACTGGTAGTCGAGCAGCCGCATCAGGGCTTCGTAATCCACCGCGCCATCGGTCTTGAAAGGAGTAATGAGGGCGATACCCAGGCCCTTGAAAATATTGTGTACCATACCATCAATTTTCGAAATCGGGTGCAAAGGTACAAAAATAACCGCAGATTACGCAGATTACACAGATTATTTTTTCATTTTTTCTGCGCAATCGGCGTAATCTGCGGTAATATACAGAAATTATTCAGCTTTGAAGAGATCCTTGATGCCTCCGATGGAGCCGAGCAGGTTGGTGGCCTCGTAGGGCAGATAGACGGTCTTGGTCTTGTCGCCCTCGGCCAGTTCCTGCATCATCTGGATGTACTTCTGAGCCAGCAGGTAGTTGGCGGGATTGGTCGACTTGCCGACGGCCTCGGTGATGAGTTCGATGGCCTTCGCCTCGGCCTCGGCCTTGCGGATACGGGCTTGTGCCTCACCCTCTGCCTCGAGGATAGCCTGCTGCTTGGCGGCCTCGGCCTTGTTGACGATGGCGGTCTTCTCACCTTCGGAGGCGAGAATCTCGGCGGCCTTCTGTCCCTCGGAGGTCAGGATCTGTGCACGCTTGTTACGCTCGGCCTGCATCTGCTTCTCCATGGCGGTGAGGACGGAGTCGGGCGGCGTGATGTCCTGCAGCTCCACGCGGTTCACCTTGACGCCCCACTTGTCGGTGGCATCGTCGAGCACGGCGGAGAGCTTCTTGTTGATGGTGTCGCGCGAGGTCAGCGTCTCGTCGAGTTCGAGCTCACCAATGATGTTACGCAGGGTGGTCTGCGTCAGCTTCTCGATAGCGTTGGGCAGGTTGTTGATCTCGTAGGTGGCCTTGAAGGGATCGACGATCTGGAAGTAGAGCAGCGCGTTGATCTCCGTCTGCACGTTATCTTTGGTGATCACGTTCTGCTTGGGGAAGTCGTAGACCTGTTCGCGGAGGTCGATGGTCGTGGAGTACTGGTAACGGCCGTGATTGAGCACGACGATCGACTTGGCGCGGTCGATGAAGGGGATGATGATGTTGATGCCCGGACGCAGCGTGGCGTAGTAACGACCGAGGCGCTCAACGATCTTGGTTTCCGACTGCGGGATGATCACAAGGGCCATCTTGGCGAAGAGGATCACCAGGATGACAATGGCAATTAATACATAAGTCATAATGTCCATAGATTTATTTACGATTTATTATTTGATGGTTTCGACGGTGATGATGGTGCTCTCGCGGTCAATGACGCGGACGTTCGAGCCTTCGGGGATGTCGGCAGACTCCTTGGTGACGGCCTTCCAGATGTCGCCGTCGATCTGTACGCGCCCGAAGCCGTCAGCCTCGACGGTCTCGACCACCCTACCCTGACGCCCCAGCAGCGCATCGGCATTGCTCACGCGGCGGTCCTCACCCTTGCGGAGATAGCGCTTGGCGAAGGGACGCACCCAGAAGAGGCTGATGAGGGTGAACACGGCGAAAGCGACCAGCTGTGAGTAGAAGCCCAGCCCGAAGGCGGCTGCGATGGCAGCGAAGACAGCACCGATAGAGAAGCAGATGATGAAGAAATCACCAGCCATGAGTTCAAGAATCAGACAGACGACGGCCACGACGGCCCACATCTGCCATAAGTGTTGTGCTAAGAAATCAATCATAATCCTTATTTACTTTAATGTTTAATGTCTATCCGCCCGCAAAGGTACGACAATTTTTTGAAAAATGCAATAAAACGGAAGATTCTTTCGTTATATATCCTGATGAAACATTCATTTGCACGATATTTGCTGCTGTTGGCGATGCTGTTTTTCAGCGCTGCCGGCTTTGCTGACGACTTCACACTGAAAGGAAAAGTCATCGACGAAGACGGTCAGGCACTGGAACTGGTGACCGTCTCCTGTCTGGCACAGGGGAAGGTGGCGATGACCAACCTGAAGGGCGAATTCTCCATCAGCCTGAATAGTGCCGACTCGGTCGAGGTCAGGTTCTCGATGGTGGGATACGGCGTCAGGAAGCGCGTGTTCAGACGTCCGAAAGGCAAGATGACCGTGCAGATCGTGATGTATCCGTCGGAGGCGCTGCAGGAGATCACCGTCACGGAACGCAGACGGCAGACCAGCCAGACGGAACAACTCAACACGAAAGACCTGAAGATCGCACCATCGATAACGGGCAACGCCGTCGAGGAACTCATCCAGCAGCAGGCTGGCGTATCGACGCATAATGAACTGTCGTCGCAGTATAATGTACGCGGCGGCTCGTTCGACGAGAACTCAGTATATATCAACGGCGTGGAGATATACAGGCCATTACTCGTCAGCAGCGGACAGCAGGAAGGTCTGTCGATCATTAATCCGGACATGGTGGAGAGCATCGGCTTCTCGACGGGAGGCTTTGCCGCGAAGTACGGCGACAAGATGTCGTCAGCACTGGACATCACCTACCGCAAACCCAAGCGGTTGGAGGGAACCGTCACAGCCTCGCTGCTCGGCGCCAGCGGCTATTTAGGCTACGGCAACAAGACATTCTCGATGAGCCACGGCCTCCGGTACAAGACCAACAAGTATTTGTTAGGCTCCCTCGAAACAAGTGGAGAGTATCAGCCTAATTTCTTTGATTATCAGACATATATCACTTACAGACCCAACAAGAGATGGGAGGTAGAACTGATCGGATACATCTCTGAGAATCATTACAACTTCACGCCAGAGTCGCGTGAGACCTCCTTCGGTACCATCGCCGACGCGAAATCGTTCAAGGTCTATTTCGACGGACAGGAGAAGGATGTGTTCCGCACCTATTTCGGCACCGCCTCCATCGCACGTTCGTTCGGAGACTCTACCAAAATCAAGTTCCTGACATCCGCCTTCCACACCAAGGAGAAAGAAACCTACGACATCGCAGGCCAATACTGGCTGGACGACGCGCAGTCGAGCGAGAACCTCGGCGTGGGAACATATATGGAGCACGCCAGGAACTACCTGACCGCCGACGTGGTGAGCTTCAAACTGGTGGGCACGCACAAGACGCGCCGCCACGACATCGAGGCAGGCCTTACCTACAAGATCGAGAACATCAAAGAGACGTCGCGGGAATACGAAATGCGCGATTCCAGCGGCTATTCCATCCCACACACGCCAGACCGTCTGGATCTGATCTACACGTTGTCAGCCAAGAACGACGTGAAGAGCCATCGCATCGAAGCCTACATACAGGACACCTACCATTTCAACAAGGGCGACAACTTCTTCACGCTGAACTATGGTGTCCGGTTGGCAAACTGGTCGTTCAACAAAGAGACCATCGTGTCGCCCAGAGCCTCGCTGGCCCTCGTGCCCGCCTTCAACCCCGACTACACCTTCCGATTTGCCACAGGACTCTACTATCAGGCACCGTTCTACAAGGAGATGCGCGACACGGTGACAGTAAATGGACTAACACGGGCGGTGCTCAACGAGAACATCAAGAGCCAGCGCTCCCTGCAGTTCATAGCAGCCATGGACTACCGCTTCAAGATGCTCAATCGTCCCTTCAAATTCTCGGCTGAAGCATATTTCAAGTCTTTGTCGAACCTCATCCCGTATAACGTTCAGAATGTGAAGATTACGTACTTTGGAGAGAACCTCTGTTCGGGCTATGCCGCAGGACTGGACCTGAAACTCTACGGTGAGTTCGTGCCCGGGACGGACTCTTGGCTCACGTTCTCCCTGATGAGTATGAAACAGAAATACAACGGCCAATGGATTCCCACCCCGACAGACCAGCGATATTCTATCAACCTCCATTTCACCGACTATTTCCCAGGTACCGACCGTTGGAAGATGACGCTCCGCCTGGCCTTTGCAGACGGTCTGCCCTTCGGTCCTCCACACCGGGGACTCGAACAGCAACAGTTCCGCGCACCGGCTTATAAGCGTGCTGACATCGGCATGAGTTACAGGGCGCTGAAGAACGGCAAGTCCGTCAAGAACATCTGGCTCGGACTGGATTGCCTGAACCTGTTTGGCATCTCCAACGTGAACAGTTACTACTGGGTGACCGACGTCACGAACCGCCAGTGGGCCGTGCCAAACTACCTCACAGGAAGGCAAATTAACGGAAAAGTGACCGTAGAACTATAAATTTTGTTAAAACATAGGCGTTTTTAGAAAGAATTCGCGCGTATGTAATTAGAAAAGTGTATATTTGCACCGAAAATTATAAACATAGAAACAAAGACAATTTTAGTATTTTTTAGGTTATGAAGTGCAAGTATTTATTCTTATTAACGGTTGTAATTCTCGCTTCTTGCGGCAAAGGCTATGAACTAGACGAGGCTCAATTCAATGAGGAATCCATCAAATTCAATACAGAAAAGACCCTTGGCGTAGCGATTGACCCAGAGCAGACATGGTGCGACATTGTAAACGGCAGTATCACCATCAAAGCTGATGCTGATTTGGAAGACATCGTTAAGGTGCAGATATTGACTGAGTCTCCTTTTGGTAATGACGAAGCCGCCATTCTGAACTCCGTCGAGTGTAAGAAGGGTGACATTGTAACCCTCACCTACGAAGCTCCCGGTATCACAACCGAACTTGTAGCAGCCTGTGTCAGCAGCAAAGGTGTGTACTATATCAAAGTGTTCCAGGTGGGCGAGAGCAACTTGTCTTTCACATCTTCAGCCAATGCAGGGACTCGCGGAGTATCTGATGACTATCCAGCATTGATTGTTCTCGGCGGAAGCATTCCTTCGTTCAACGCCCAACGCGCCCAGACATCTCTCAGCAGCGACTATGGCAATGTGATGGTGAAAGAAAACGTCAATAACAGTGGGAAAAATTTCTACTATGATCTCTGGAATAACGATTCTTGGTTGAAAGACCGCCTCTGGTCCCACAAAACCGTCACTGGCGGTAATTGGAGTGTGGTAGATGGCTTTATCTGCAAGAGCGTATCCAACTCAGGAGATCTTTCCACCCTGAAATCTATCATCACCACATATCTGAGAAAGACGGGTGGTGATAACACCACAAACGGTGGCTCTAAAGCCAACAACTGGCAATACATAGCTCAGGGAAATGCATATTTCCGCGTGAATAACAGTTATTTGATCAGCAATGGCGGTCCGACGACCTTGATACCTATTCAGATGAACACCACAGAAGGCCATTACAATACCATTTACTATTACTATTTTAATCCGAACAACATCCCCGCCGGTATGAGTGAGGTAGACTATATCAAGACACTTCCGAAATACAAAGCTATACCTGGTACGAAAGGAGATGCTAATTGCAGTAGGAAGACAGAGTATCTGTTGCCCTATTATGGCGACGGTAATCCTTCTGAAGATATGATTGCAGAAATTGCCATCCCCCGTGGATATAAGATCGGATTTTTAAACAGAAAGAATTTTGAAAACAAAGGCAACATATCGAATTGCGCCACTGCATGTACTTATGGCGACGGCCGCCTGAACTTTGAGGTCAATCACATAGTAGGCCACTATTTTTCGGCAATTGACAAAACTGTGTCGCAAGAGATTACTTGCAACACACCTAGCGGGAATAAAGAAAAACGAAGTGGTCTTACCCCCAGTGGTATGCAGTTGGAGAGCCCACGTATCGGTTTCTTCAGTGCAAACAACCATACCTACATGTGTTTCGAAGACGGTGCCGACTGTAATTTCTGCGACATGATCATTGAGGTATGTCAGGGAACGGAAATCATTGAGGATACCATGGTCCCAGACGACGTCAAAGGTGCTTCCTACCTCATGTGCTTTGAGGACCGTCCTGCCCAGGCAGACTATGACATGAACGACGTTGTTGTCTTTGCTACACGTGTAGACAATAAACATATCACGGTCGGCCTGGCTGCCTGCGGTGCAGCAGACGATGTTTACATCATGGGAATTCCTGGAGGTAAATTTTTGAATGGCCGCGAGATACATGATATCTTTGGAATCGCAAAAGGATCATATGCTAATACAAAGGTTAATGGTAGCATAAGAGAGAGTGCTCCGAAAGAAACGATTGAAACGATTCTTTCACTAGAAGACTTCCTCAGAAGTATTTACATTGAGAACAGAACTACGGGTAAAACAATCTCTATGCCAGGAACAGGCAAGTCACCTTACGCCATTATTGTCCCCGACAAGTTCAAATATCCAAGGGAAGGTGTCAGTATCAAGGTAGCATATCCAGGATTCTTAGAATGGGTACAGAACAAGAATGCCTCTAGAAACTGGTATCAATTCGCAGAGGATTCAGAGAAGATTTTCCCGAATCTATTCAAATAAGCTAGCACATTTCGCATCGTTATCTCATAAGATTGCTGCCCTTTTCGGGTGGCAATCTCTATTTTTATATAAAAAAGCCAAAAAAAACAAAGGATTCTTCGGAATATGGAGTTTATTGCGTATCTTTGCACATTATTTATAATATAAGGTTTTATTTTAAATATTAAAGATATGAAGATTTCCCACATTGAGCATCTGGGCATCGCAGTTCAGAGCATCGAGGAAAGCCTGCCGTACTTCACTGACGTGCTGGGCTTGGAGTGTTATGCAACAGAAGTAGTAGAGGATCAGAAGGTGAAGACCGCTTTCCTTCGCTGCGGCGAGGTGAAGCTGGAGCTGCTTGAGCCGACATCACCGGAGAGCACCATCCAGAAGTGGCTCGACAAGGGCAACAAGGGTGTGCATCACGTAGCCTTCTGCGTTGAGGACGGTGTAGCCAAAGGTCTTGCCGAAGTTTCCGAGAAGGGCGTGCGCCTGATTGATGAGAAGCCCCGTAAGGGCGCCGAGGGTCTGAACATCGCCTTCCTCCACCCGAAGTCAACCTGTGGTATCCTCACAGAACTCTGTGAGCACCCTGAGTAAATTGATAATTGAAAATTGACAATTGATAATTAAATAAAGCAATGAGCAAACAGTTAGACAAGATCAAACAACTCATCGAGAAGCGCGAACAGGCCCGTCTCGGTGGTGGTGAAAAAGCTATTCAGAAGCAGCACGAACGCGGAAAGTACACAGCCCGTGAGCGCATTGAGATGCTGCTCGACGAAGGTTCGTTCGAGGAGTACGACATGTTCAAGGAGCATCGCTGCCATAACTTCGGTATGGAGAAGAAGCAGTTCCTCGGCGACGGTGTCGTAGCAGGTTCCGGTACTATCGACGGCCGTCTGGTGTTCATCTTCGCACAGGACTTCACCGTGCATGCCGGTTCTCTGTCGGAGACCATGAGCCAGAAGATCTGCAAGGTGATGGATATGGCCATGAAGATGGGTGCTCCCGTCATCGGCATCAACGACTCAGGTGGTGCTCGTATTCAGGAGGGTATCA
>JAEEGJ010028418.1_pt1 | contig 11125 bp, 7 predicted proteins | sample 8958761 | NCBI WGS metagenome assembly JAEEGJ01 (sample SAMN16246546, study PRJNA631951) | gut metagenome | biome: gut microbiome; feature: rumen; material: RS-attached | host: Bos | place: Iran: Karaj | collected 2018-10
TGAGTCGATTTCTTCTTTGGTAAGCTTACGCTTTTCAATTACGGGAGCGCCGTCTTTTGTTACTTCAAACTTTTCGTTTAAAGCCTTGCCTTCTGCCTTAAGCTTAGACTCGATGGAAGAAAGCTTTTCTTTGTAAATCAGTGATTTTTCTTTTGCATTAGTCGTAGGGTCTGACGATTCGTGAACCTTTAAGTTAAAGAGTTCTTTTGCCGTATAAATCGACAGTGTAAAGTTATCAATGAGTTTTACATAAGCTTTCTTCTCATCAAGTTTACCGTTTTTGTCGCGGCACTCTTCCACGATTTCTTTAATCTTTGAACCGTTTGAAAGTGCTCTTAACATGTCGGATGCGCGCTTTGCTTCAACGTCAAGCACGGGCATCTCTTCGTTAATGTTCTTAAGGCCGAAAGAAATGTTTTCATAAACCGTCATGTTGGGCCACAAAGCGTAGTTCTGGAAAAGAAAGCCTACCTTACGCTTATTGGCGGGCACGTTAATGCCGGCGTTTGAATCAAATACCACTCTGTCGCCTATGGTGATGCGGCCTTCCGTGGGAGTCTCAAGTCCCGCAATCATACGAAGGATTGTGGTCTTACCGCAGCCGGAGGGTCCCAAAAGTGTTATGAAAGAATTGTCGGGAATGTCAAGGCTTACGTTGTCAACGCCAAAGAATTTTCCCCAACGTTTTGTAATATTCTCAAGTTTAATTTCAGGCATTTTTACTTACCTCCTATGCCGGAATCGAGGCTTGCCCCGGTGAGTTTGTTAACAAGTGTGTTAAATACAAGAATGGTCACAATAAGGATTAAGTTGATGGCGCTTGAGAAAGCGTACAGTCCCATCTCGTCAAAGTAGTCAAGGGTCGTGGAAAGAATGAAGCCCTGAGTACACAAAAGCAGGAACAGTGACAATTCTCTTAAGCAGGTCATAAACGGAAGCAGATATCCGCTGATAATTGAGGATTTCTGAATCGGTATTATGATGCGTGTCATTCGCTTTATCCATGAGGTGTTCTGGATAATGGCGGCTTCTTCAAGCTCACCGCTTATCTGAAGCATGGAGTTTAGCGAGCTTCTTGAGGCGAAGGGTATGTACTTGACCACGCCTGCGATAATAAGAAGCGTATAGGTGTTAAAAAGGTTAATCTTTTCATTGGAGAAAAGAATAAAGAAAGCGGCGCCTACAGCGATTGAAGGCATTAAGTAAGGCAGGAATGCCACGTTGTTAACGTAGTTGGCCCACTTGTTTCTTCTTTTTTTGGATACCGCATAACCGATTAAGGTTCCGATGGTACCCGCTATCAGAGCACATACAATGGCAAGTAACAGGGTTCCGAAGAACGCGTGCCATATGGTGTTGTTATAAAGAATACCGGGCTGGCCGTACATGCCGTTTTCCGTAATGTTTTCGTTGGTAATCCACCACTTTGTGGTAAGGTGGGCGAAGTTTCCGGTATAGAGGAAACTGTAGTCGCCGGGGTTGGGCAGGAAGGTCTCCAAAGCAAACAGAAGGATAGGCCAGATGCTGGTAAAGAAAGTAACGAGGATAAAGATGATACCCACAATATACTTTCCCGCTTTGCCGATTCTGAGCTTTGTAAGCTGTCCGGACTTACCGGTTACGGTGGTGTAGTTCTTACGGCTCTTAAGGCTTAACTGGTTCATTCCGAGGATAATTACACCGAATATCATCATGATAATCGCAAGGATACTTGCTTCACCGGTGTACTTACTGTTCATGGAAATGTACTTGGTGGAAAGGGTCGTAAGGTTCAAATAGTGAGGTACGGGGTAACTTCCCATTGCACTTCCGAATACCAGAAGAATGGTGGAAAGAATTGCGGGTTTAATCATGGGAAGGGTTACCTTAAACATAATCTTGGCCTTGGGAGTGTCTAAGATTGTGGCTGCCTCTTCAAGGTTGGCATCCATATTCTTAAATATTCCGCCGATTAAGATGTATGCGAAGGGTGCGTAGTGAAGACCCAGCACCATAGCACTCGGGAATAATCCCTGACACCACCAGTGCGGAAAATACACATGAAAGAGGGATGCCAGCAGTCCGTCCGAAGTTCCCGTAATCTTGTTGGAGTAGAACATATGCTGCCATACTACGGCCAGTGTCCACTGAGGCATGATGTAAGGGAAAATAAAGATGGAACTTAAGTACTTTTTAAACTTCATATCCGTTCTTGTTACGAGGAAAGCGAAAAGTCCGCCGAACAGAATGGATATGATACAGGTAAGTATTGATAAAAAGACTGTATTTACAAGAGGATTCCAAAGATTGGTTTTGGCAAGCTTACTTGTAAAAAGGTCTATGTAATTGACGATGGTATATCCGGTGGTACGTTTCGTTAAGTGCTGATCGATGGTACCCGGATGAATTGAAAAGGTATCTTTAACGATTGCGACAATGGGTGCGACGGTACTGAAGGTAAGTACAATGCCAAAGAGCAAAAGAATAATGTTCTGCGGCTGTGAGAACCAGGTTTTAACCTTGTTTTTGAAAATCGCGCCCTTGTCAGGTTTAATAGTGTCCTGCATAGGATGCTCCTTTTTTTAACAAACGGGGTGTCACTTCCCAAAGCGACACCCCGGGGTAACTTATTACTTATTCGGGCTTATAGTGATCGAGTACGTCGATCCAGCTGCCTACGGTGAAAGAAACTTCCGAGCAGTAAAGGGGATCTTCGAGAACGAGTTCGCCCTTGCCTTCTGCTGTCCACCAGTCATAACCTCTGTCGTTCTTAGCGGGGAATTCTGTGCCGCCGCCCTGAGAGTGCTGGAACTTGTCTTCGATTTCTTTTGCTACGTTGGGGTTAGCTGAGTAACCGCCCATATCCTTGCCCCATGCTTCGAAACCGTCTTCCGTACAGGTCATGTATGCGATGAATGCACATGCGGTCCAGGGTAAAGGACTGTTCTTGGTAAGGAATAAGTAGTGGCAGTATCCGTATCCGCCGATACCTGTGTAGCCGTCTTCGTATGCTGCAACCTTGATGTTGTTAACGGAAACGCTTGCGGATTCTTCTACAGAACGAAGTTTGGAGTAAACTAACAAACCGGACTGATCTGTTGCGGATGCATCTACAAGAGTGTTGCAGATAGGACCGTCGTCTGTCTGTTCGTTGTAGCTGCCTACCCAAAGCTTAATCCATGCAAGTGCGTATGCACCGTTAGCGCCGAGACCTAAGTCTTTTGCATCGGACTGCATAGCCTGAATTGTGGGCTCAAAATAAGCCTTCTTGGTAGCATCGAGCTTGTCGTAAGCATCCTTAAGCCATCCTGCGTACTTGTCAGCGGTAAGCATCATAAGGAAGTTCTTACCTACGATTTCGGAGTCAACACCCATGAATAAGGGGTGAGAACCTTCGTATACGAAATCCCAGCAGTTGGTAAATGTTGCATTACCTGTGCAGTTGAACATGAATACTTTGTTAAGGGTCTGAAGAGGTAAGAAACCTTCAAAAGCATCAGCGGTTGTTCCGTTTGCATCTGCCCATTCCTTGGGAACGAAGGTCTTTAAGATGCCGGTGTCAACCATCTTAGACTGAATCTGGTTACCGTCCTGGATAAGAGTCATGGCAAATGTGCCGGTGCTCTTTAAAGAGTCGGATGAAAGCTGCTCAAAAATCTTGTTGTTCTTGGGCTGCTGCCATTCAAATTCCATGTTGTAATTGGAGTCGATAGACTGTAAATATTCGATGAACTTGGGAAGAGCTGACTTACCGCGGCTGGAATTACCTACGCCGTAGAAGGTCTTTCCGTTGGATTCTTCGATAGCCTTCTTGGCAAGTTCTTCCATTGTCATGCCTTCGGCTTCTTTGATGATAAGGTCGATACCTGTAAGTTCTTCTACAGGGGTATCGTTCTTAACTTCTGTGCTTGCTGTCTCTGTTTTGGATGCGGGTGTTGCGGTTCCGCCGTTGCTGCTTTCGGTCTTACCGCAGCCTGCAAAACTTGCAATCACCATTGTGCATGCCAAAAGTGTTGCCAACAATTTCTTTTTCATTATTACTTCCTCCTTTACGCATTTTGCATCAAACTGTTTCTTTTCCTAACAAAAAAATGTACTCATCGACGCAACTCATGCTTGATAAGTACATTTTACTTGTGCAACTTTTAAATTTGGAGAGGGCAAAACTGATATTATTTGTAAAAATTGAACATCTACCTTCCCCCAAGGAGTCCCGCATACTTCCCCTGTGGACACGTTCCCACTCTGTTCTTTGGCGTAACGGACACGTAAGCGGCTTGAGGGACACCCGCTATTACACATATTTTGTGAAATACCAAAATATGTGCGGAATGCTCCGCATGAAATTGCTTTTTAAAGCTAAAGCAATTTCATCATGAACCTAAAACACAGGTTCATGATTCCTTATAAGTGCCGACGCGTCGAAAAGGTCCCCAGGGAAAGTATGCGGGACTCCTCTTGAGTTTTTGGCGACCTCTACTCAAGTCCTTCCTTCTGGTAATCTGAGGGGGATTTTCCGACAAGTTTTTTAAAAGTATTGGAAAAATATGCTATGTCCTGGTAACCGATCTTTTCCGCCACTTCATATACTTTCACCTGAACGTCCTTAAGGTAGTCCATGGCTTTTCTGATGCGGTAGCGGGTCAGGTAGTTGTTGATGCCAAGGTCGGTTTCAGCCTTGAAAAGGCGGCTTATGTGGCCTTCGCTCACTCCCATGGATTCCGCAAGTTTGCCGATGGAGAAATCAAAATCACAAAAGTGTTCCTCTACATAGGAAAGAGCTGTTTGAACGTAGCGGTTTTGAACCTCCGCCTTGTCGATGAGCGGAATGAGCTTATTTTCAAGTTCTTTGGCCGATGCAGGGGCACTCGGATGAAGATGCAGGAGCCTTTGCACCGAAGCCTCCAGTTCGCCGTCCTGAAACGGCTTTAACAGGTAATCGCTTACCCCTATGCGCACCGCCTGTCTTGCGTATTCGAATTCATTGTAGGCAGTCAAAAAAATGACTTTGGTGGAAGGGAACCGATCTAAAAGCTTCTCCGCAAGCTCGATTCCGTCCATTTTGGGCATTCTGATGTCGGAGATAACAAGGTCCGGGCGGGTCTCTTCCGCCTTCTTAAGGGCTTCTTCTCCGTTGGCGGCCTCTGCCACCACTTCGCAGCCTATAAGGTCCCAGTCGGTCTGTTCTTTTATGCCCATTCTTACATATTTTTCATCGTCAACTATCATTACCGATGTCATATTTCACCTCTTCTGCCTTCAGGCGTATCCGGGGTATAGGGTACGGTGACGGTCATTTTGGTGCCCGCCTCCATGCGCTCGGCATGAACTCCGTATTCTTTGCCGTAATAAAGCCTGATTATGGTGTTAACGTTCTTGATGCCCAAATGCCCTTCAAGAGCCGCAGGGTCATCGGCTTCGATAAGGGCTATCATTTCATCGTCAATGCCCTTGCCGTTGTCGGTTACCGTTATTTCAAGGGTTTCGGTACCGTCCTGCCCTTTCTTTTTAAGGGCGGATATCTTAATGTGTCCGTCGCTTCTGCCTTCAAGTCCGTGAATTATGGAGTTCTCCACTATGGGCTGAAGTATAAGTTTGGGCACTAGTGCCTTCTTTAAACTGTCTTCCACATCGATTTCAAGGTCGAAGTTGTCATCGAAGCGAATCTTCTGGATATCACAGTAATCGCTTACCAGTTCAAGTTCTTTTTCCAGCATGCAGAATTGGTTCTGCGAAATACCGGCCCTGAGAATGGTGGCAAGGGATGAAGAAAGGGTCGCAACCTCCGGCACTTGATTGGCCTTCGCCACCCACTTGATGGTGTCGAGGGTGTTGTAGAGGAAGTGTGGATTAAGCTGGGCCTGCATAAGCTCGATGCGGGCTTCGTTGACCTTTCTTTCGGCCTCAACACGCTCGCGCATGGTATCCTTAAGCCGCGCCGTCATCTTGTTGAAGCCCGATGCAAGCTGGCCGAATTCGTCCTCGCGGTTTAAATCTATCTTGGTATCGAAATCGCCCTTTCTGAACTGCTTCATGGCAACAGTCAGGGTATTGATGGGCTTGGAAAAAGAAATACTCATGCGGGATGCCACGAGCAGGCACAAAAGAATGCTTATGACCACCTGCATCAAAATAATCTGATACCCCGCTCTCACCGCCGATTTCTCAAAAGCGGGAGGTGTGATGTATACGCTGATAAGCCCTGTGTCACCTACCTTGGAGATATACAGGTTCTCTTCTATGTCATTGTTGTAGGTGACATTTTCAAGGAAGTTGTTCCTGAGTTTGTCAATGTTTTCCCTGTCCTCCGCCGAACCTATGAGGCAGAAAGGGCGCAAAAATTCATTGGTAAGCATGTAGCCGTCGCGGGCGTTAAAAGAAGTCGAAAGAATCTTCTTAAGCTCGTCTCTGCCGATTCTTAAGACCACGTAGCCTTTGGCGCCGGTGTCGGTTACTTTTCTGGCCATAACAAGAGTCGCGCCGGACTGGGTCATATCCACGGGATCCATGTCGTAAACGGTCTTGCCATCTGCTTTGTCGGCCTTTAACAATACTCCGTACTCCGCCGGAATCGAACCTGACGCCACACCTCTTCTGGTGCTGAACTTGCTGGTGCCCCCAAGGTATAAATCCACCACCGCAAAATCCCTGATATCCGCAGTAACTTCATACAGAGTCGAATAGATATCAAGAGCATTCTTGGGTCCCGGAAGCAGGGCATTTGTAAGGACATCGCTTTCACAGATTTTGTCAAGGACGCTGTCCGATAAGCTTAACAAATCTTCTATTCTTTGGCCGATAACCTCTTCGCGGTTTAAGTCTTCTTTTTGATGGTCGGCCTTTATACGGGCCTGGAAACCCTGTATTGTTAAGATTCCTCCGCACACTACCAGCACCAGGGTTACGGAAAGGATGATAAAGAAGATTCTTCTTTTGAAGGAGTGCTTAAGAAAGCTCATTCTATTCACCCTCCTTTCCGATAATGCTGTCCCAGAGGGCAAAGACCGACTCTTCTTCTTTGGCAGATTTTTCTATGTCAAAATCAATCTGTGTGAGTTCATCAAAACCTTCCGAAAGGGCAATATCCGTGCGAACCGGGCGCCTTAAGAAGCGGTCCATTGCATATTTCTGCGTATCGTAGCCGGTTACAAAATCTATGAATTTGCCGGCGTTATAGCTATGAGGCGCATTTTTGACCATGGCGCAGCCGTCGGGCACCGAAGTGGTACCTTCCTCGGGATAAACCACAACAATGTCGTAGCCTGCCAGAACACTTTTTTTGGCCGTTTCCTCAAGCGTTACGCCCACCAGAAATGTACCGTTTGAAACATCCGCCACTATCTCTCCCGACGAAGAAAGAACATTTCCCTTAAGACCTTCCATAAAGCCCTTAAGCTTCTCCTCCCCCGCAATCTGAGAAATGGTGGAAAGAATGGTATAGCTGGTACCGGAATTGTGAAGGTCCGCAAAAGCTATCTGCCCCTTCCACTTATCGCTTAACAAATCCTGCCAGGACTTAGGCGCCTCTTCTTCGGGAACCAGTTTACTGTTGTATATAAAAACAAGGGGAAGCTCCGTAAACGGAGTCCAAAGATTGTCATTTGAAAGGCAAGACGGGTCAAGGTTCTCGCGACCGTTAACCTCGTAAGGCATGAAAAGGTCCCTTGCCGCCGCAAAAGACTCGATACCGCCCCCGAACATTATGTCGCAGCGTCCTTCTTCAGAGGCTTCTCTCACCTCTTTAAACATTTCCGTGGTGCCGCCTGCGTGAATCTCCACCCAGATGCCGGTGCGGTTCTCAAATTCAAGAATTATGGGAAGATACACCTCTTCCTTGTGAGATGTATAAACTATAAGCTGTTTTTCGGGGGAAACATTGTACTCTTCCGCGATTTTGGCGGCTACAGACTTGTCACCGCTTTTTTCGCACGCACAAAGAAGGAGCATGGCTGCTCCTAAGAATAATACCGATGTTCTTTTGATAATTCCCCGAATCTTAACACTCATGGGGGTATTATAACACAAAAAAAGAGCACCGACATAAATTCATCGGTGCCCTTATTAATTTAGCTTTATGCCCCTACCTTGAAGTTTTTAACGATTTCCGTCAGTTTGACTGCCGCATTGTCAATCTGCGTCTGGGTTTCGTTAAGGGTCTGCATGTTCTTTGCCACCATTTCGGCAGTTGCGGAAAGTTCCTCAGCCGTAGCCGCGTTTTCTTCGGAAGCTGCGGAAAGTCCCTCCACAAGACCGCTAATATTCTCAAAACCGTTTGCCAGTTCTTTATTCACTTCTTTGAGACCTTGTACCGCATCTTCAACCGCTTCAATGGTCTTAACTATTCCCTCAAAGCTTCCCTTTGTTTCTTCAACGCTTACGTTTTGTCTCTCAACGTATTCTTTGACCCGTTCGGACTGGAAGGTTGCTTCGGCAGTGTTATTGTTAAGTTCTTCCAAAAGTCTGTTTATGGTATTGACGTTTTCAGCCGACTGGTCGGAAAGTTTTCTGATTTCTTCGGCCACAACGTTAAAGCCTCTGCCATATTCCCCGGCTCTCGCCGCTTCGATACTTGCGTTCAGCGAAAGAAGATTGGTCTGTGCCGCTATGGAAGAAATCAGTTCCGAAACCTTATTGATGCGGGCCGAACTTTCTTCAATTGAAGATATGCCTGCAAAAATATTGTCGAAGGCTTCCATGCATTGTCTGTTAATGTCTATAAGGCTTTCAACCTTATCCATGCCTTCTTTTGTGGCGCGGTCTATCTCGTTGCTTGCATCGGTAATTGATTGTGTAGATTCTTCGGATCTGCCCATAACCTCTGTAAGTCTTGTCATATCAGATGCTATAGCTTCCACTTCGGAAGCAGTCTGCGTAGCTGTTTTGGCAAGCTCTCCCGCAGCGGAATTAATGGTTTCCATGCTGGCAGAAGTCTCATTTGTTGCCGCACTCAGTTCTTCGCATGAGCCGGCCAGTTCATCCGACTGCGCATAAAGAACGGAAACAACTTCCTTTAAATTGCTCTGCATCTTTTTAAAGGACCTGGTCATCTGGCCCACTTCATCTTTGGCCTTGGTATCGGGAACATCCATGGTGAGGTCGTTTGTAGCAAGAACATCCAGGCGTTCTTTGGTCTTTCTGATGCCTTTTCCGATTCCGTGTGAAACAGCAAATACCGCAAGAGACATTAATACAATAACCGCTATATACACAAGACTTATCATTTTAATCTGCGCATCGATTCCCTGCGACATGATGTCACCCTGCTTTAAAGCCCAGGTTTCGGTAATACTTTGAAGTCTTGCAAGAGACGCTCTGGCCGTATCAAAGCTTTGCTTTTGCCTAGTCACGTCACCGATGTGAAATTCCATCACATAAGAACCCTGGTACGCCACAAGGTTCTCGGAAAACTCATTAAATGCTCCCTCAAAATCAACTCCGTCCACCCGGGTTTCTTTGTACAAAGAATTGTCAAGGGATGCTATCTCTGTAGCCTTTTCGGCATATTCAAGACAACCCGCCACACTTTCATAGTACTCATCCATCTGCGCTCTTTCGGCACTTTGCGTCTCTATATATCTGGTAAAAGAAAGCTGCGCTCTGTAAATTTCCCTGTCTGCCGAAAGAAGATTGTGATTGACGTTGTAAAGAGTGTCGTAGTAAACCGCCTTTGAATTGTTTACTGCTTTTCTGATATTGATTCCCAGAACTACCAGCGAAAGAATCAAAAGTATTTCAAGCGGTATCACGATAAAAAAGAGTTTGAAACCGATTTTAAGATTTTTCATAACCATTCACCCCAAAGATTATATTTTTGCGCAAAAAAACAGAGGCATAGCGCTAAGAAGTCTTAACGCCGGGTGCCCCTTTTTCACCTTTTTTGGCTGTTTTCATTATAATCTGATTTACATAATATTTCAACACAAATGTTATGAATTGTTGATTTTCTTATGAAAATAAAAGGCACCTGCCTTTTTATTAAGACAAGTGCCTGTATTTCTGACTATATGCGGTTTAGTACATTCCGCCCATTCCGCCGCCTGCGGGCATGGGAGGCTGAGGCTCCTTGATGGTAGCTACTGCAGATTCTGTGGTTAAGAAGGTGCTTGCTACTGATGTTGCATTCTGAAGAGCGGTTCTGGTTACCTTGGCGGGATCGAGGATACCTGCCTTAACCATGTCAACATACTCTTCTTTGTATGCGTCAAAGCCTACGCCAACTGCGGATTCTTTAACCTTGTTGATGATTACGGAACCCTCAAGACCTGCGTTGTAAGCGATGTGATAAAGAGGTGCTTCCATAGCCTTTAATACGATGTTGGCACCGGTCTTCTCGTCGCCTTCAAGAGAATCTGCAAGCTTGGATACTTCTTTGGATGCGTGGATGTATGCGGAACCGCCGCCGCAGATGATACCTTCTTCAACTGCCGCACGGGTAGCTGCAAGAGCGTCTTCCATACGAAGCTTGGCTTCCTTCATCTCGGTTTCGGTAGCAGCACCTACGCGGATAACTGCAACACCGCCGGAGAGCTTGGCAAGTCTTTCCTGGAGCTTCTCTCTGTCGAAGTCTGAAGTGGTGGTCTCAATCTGACCTTTAATCTGGTTGATACGTGCAGAAACTGCAGCCTTGTCGCCGCAACCGTCAACGATAACGGTGGTTTCTTTCTGTACCTTAACGGACTTAGCACGGCCGAGCATGTCAAGTGTAGCTTCTTTTAACTCAAGGCCGAGTTCGGAAGAAATAACCTGTCCGCCTGTAAGAACTGCAATATCTTCAAGCATCTGTTTTCTTCTGTCGCCGTAGCCGGGAGCCTTAACTGCCACTACATTGAAGGTACCGCGAAGTTTGTTCACAATTAAGGTGGTAAGAGCTTCGCCTTCAACGTCTTCAGCTACGATTAAAAGCTTGGAGCCGGACTGAACAATCTGCTCAAGTAAAGGAAGAATCTCCTGAATGTTACTGATCTTCTTGTCTGTAATAAGGATGTAAGGATCGTCAAGAACCGCTTCCATCTTATCCATATCTGTTGCCATGTATGCTGAAATGTAGCCTCTGTCGAACTGCATACCTTTAACGAGCTCGAGTTCGGTTTCCATGGTCTTGGATTCTTCGATGGTGATAACGCCGTCGCCGGAAACTGTTTCCATA
>JAEEGJ010028419.1_pt1 | contig 11124 bp, 11 predicted proteins | sample 8958761 | NCBI WGS metagenome assembly JAEEGJ01 (sample SAMN16246546, study PRJNA631951) | gut metagenome | biome: gut microbiome; feature: rumen; material: RS-attached | host: Bos | place: Iran: Karaj | collected 2018-10
CGCCATCGAAGGCTGTGTCACCGACGTCCGCAAGTACATCAAGTAACGCTAAGGAGATTTAAAAAATGAATTCTATCGACATTGTTAAAGGTTCCGGCGTTCCTGTACGCGGCAACGACATTGACACTGACCGTATCATCCCGGCACGATTCCTCAAGTGCGTCACCTTCGAAGGCCTCGGCGCCAACGCCTTTGCCGACGATATCGCTGGCCTCGCCGCTCAGGGCAAGGTCCACCCGTTCCGCGATCCGGCCTACAAGAACGGCTCCATCCTCGTCTCGAACCAGAACTTCGGTTGCGGTTCCAGCCGCGAACACGCTCCGCAGGCCCTGAAGCGCTGGGGCATCCGCGCCATCATCGCCGAAAGCTACTCCGAAATCTTCTTCGGTAACTGCGTCGCCATTGGCGTGCCTTGCTACAAGGTAAGCCACGAAGTTGCAGACAAGATTCTCGCCTGGATCGAAGCACACCCGAGCGAAGAACTCGTGACGAGCACCGAAAGCCGCACGCTCAAGATGGGAGACGAAACCATCGAGCTCACGCTCGCCGACGGCCCCCGCGGTCAGTTCCTCGACGGCTCCTGGCACGCACGCTCCGCCCTCATGGCCAACGCCGACAAGGTGCAGGAACTTGCAAGCAAGCTGCCGTACATGCAGTTCTTGAAGTGACACCCATTCGACAAGCTCAGGGCAGGCTCCGTGTCATCCTGAGCGAAGGGCGCCAGCCCGAAGTCGAAGGATCCAAACCAGCATTACAAAGCGCCCGGTTTAAAAGCCTGGGCGTTTTTATTATTTTATAAGCATGCATTTATTCTTTGCTATACTACTTGGCATATCATGTCTGTTTCTTGGGTGCGCATATCACCCTCCTATCGATGAAATTCCGCAATATGGTTTTCCTGAGATTAGCATAGATAAAATCCAAGCCGATCCGATTTATCAAATAGATTTGGCATATGCCCAACGAGCCGATTCAACCCATGAGGCTGTAAACCAATTGATTGCCGAAGGGTTTGCGCAACTCGATCGTTCTCGTCTTCATAACTACCCTTATATAATCAAGTCTTTCAATAAGGCCTGGTTATTGGACTCACTAAATCCGCATATTTATATGGGTTTCGCACTATACGAAATGGCTCGTTGGAACGGAAGCAAAAAAAGGGCTATCGAGTATTATACAAAATACAGGAATCTCTACCAAAAAAATCCCATTCCATGCCCTCACAAAACAAATCTTGAAGAAGACATAACCCCAGACTCCTCAAAAAAAGATAATCTTATTTACGGAAAACTTATTGCATTAAAAAAAGACAATGGAAGGGACGGATATTCTGAAATCAACTGGGCCAGTATTGCCATAGGCGTAAGCCTAGATGACGTTGTCTATCATCTAAAAACATCAAATATTCTTCCTGAAAACGAAAGATTCACATTAAGCAATTACCTATATGCCAAAGAAATAAAAGCAAGAGGACTATATATTGAAGGGGAAATCAATGTCATTAAATTTTTCGACAAACAATCCGGAGAATGGAAACAGGCCCCCAAGGACTCTATCTACAGATTCTCATTCGTAGAATACCAAGACCTTTTCTTTAATGAAGAAAAGGGAGTACTTGTTACTTTGGGAAAAACATCCATCCCAGACTCATCAGCACGAATTTTTAGGCTAAAACCATATGCTATGTTAAAGGACACGCTCATAATGGATAGTTATTCAGAAAATATGTCCCAAGGCGAATTGCAAAACATTACACCAAAAGAATTGAAACTCAATCCCTATCAGACAAAGAACCAACATCCGCAAATTCCTAGTATACCAGTACGATCAAACATCATCCGAGCCCTTGACATAGGCAAATACGATTCTCTTCGAATATATCTAAATACAGCACTAGAATTTGAAAAAAAATACGGAACCATGCCTATTACCAACAAGGAATTCCTTCTCCTTAATCTCCTTGACCCAAAAACAGAGGTAAATTCAACCATTACAGAAAAAATAGATGCGGAATGGAAAAACCGTTTTTTGGGCATAAAAGAAACACGATTATACGACACACTAGAACTTCTTATCGCATACCGCTGCAGCACATATTTTCAATCAACCGAATTTGAAAAGAAAATGGACGCTTTACCCAATTCTTCTGAACTGAAAAATTATGCGTCAAAATTCCTCAAATTACTAAAAAAATAGCATAGGGGTCCCACATTACCGGGTTTTAGGTCGGTGCCCTAGACGAGGGAGAGACATACCCCAACCCTTTTCAAAAGCGTCCAGGTTCAAAGCCTGGGCGTTTTTTTTGCGGGAAATAGTATTTTTTTGGAATTTTCGTAGCCATGTTTCAATTTACAATAAAAAAGTTATATTTTATTGAAATTCTATAATATATTTATTATATTATCTAAGAAAATTATAATAAATAGGTTATTTTATGAACCAAAGGTTGATTTTGCTCAGGGCTCTTGCCCATAAGACGGGAAACCTCGCCCAGCTTCGCGACGCCCAACCTCCCAAGCAGGGGTGGATTTCCGCCGTTCGTCGGGCTCTCGGAATGACCGCAAAGCAACTCGCGGAACGCGTCGGGCTTTCTCAGCCGCGCATCGCCAAGATGGAACTCAACGAAAACAACCTCAAGATTTCAACCATGAAAAAAATAGCGGAAGGCCTTGACTGCGATTTCGTTTACGGTTTTATCCCCAAGAGCGGCCTGCAGGAGACGATTAAACGACAGGCCCGTAAAAAAGCCGAAGCAATCCTGTCGAGCGTCAACACGAACATGGCATTGGAAAATCAACTTGCCGACGATCCGCATATCCTGACGGACATGGCCGATGAGATGATAGCCAAGAACATAAGGCGCATTTGGGATAAGTAAAAATTTTCCCCATTCGTCATTTTGTCATTTTATGACATGCCCATAATTTATATTTTGGGTATGGCCGATATAGTTCGGTCAAGTGTGGAAATGGGCCGGTGAATACCGAACGACGGAAAGAAACATTGGGGTCGCGCCATACCAAATTCCCGTCAAATTGAAGACGTTGTTCGATGATGTGAAATTCTGGATGGAGAACCATACATTCCCCACCCGTTCCCTAACGGCAATGGTAGAATTTCGCGACTGATGGCGGACCTGCTTATGCAGCAACTTGGCGAGCCGCGGCTCTACTGGGGCGATGCCAGCTTGAACGACATTACGGATTTACGAAAGAAGTACATTGATGCGCTTCATGCCGCCGATTCAGGAGATTACACGGAACTGATTAAATTCGTGACAACATAAAAGCTGCTTGCGAATACGTATAAACAAAGGTATATTCAGAAAACTAATCTTAAAGAGACTTCTTTTGAAGATGTGTTAAAGCGCCAAATCCCGCTTATGTTTTTTGAAAAGGAATTCCGGTGACACACCGGAACTTTTTTTGTTGAAAAAGTATTATATTAGTCGTATGAACAGGATTATTGTATGTTTGATGTTCGTTCTGCTAGTTTGCGGATGTGCACAGCGCGAAAACAATATGGGCGTTTTGCAGGATGGTGCCACAGCAAAACCAATGGTTCCTGAAGTTGTACCTTATGAACTTGTTGAGGACGAATGGGATTCCTTGTATGCTGCGGACAAGTCTTTTTATGATGACTTGGTAGCTTGTGTATTTTCTGGTAAATCAAATGTGATTACGGCTGGATGTCCATTATCGTTTCATGATACGATGCATGTTACGTTTTATGTCACGGGGGGTAAATCTTCAAATGATTCCTTGGAATTGCGATTGGCCCACATATCGGAGTCGATGAATACAACTACAGAAACGAAAAAGGTTGATTACGAACCGGAAATTAGGACTACGAAGAAATTAGAGTATGTTGAGATTCCGTTAGTGGAAGAATTCAATTTGTATTTTGCAAGCGGAAAGCCTTTTGCCGTGGAACCATTTTGTGACGAATTCCGCTGTGAAAAATCTTTTATAGAAAGGTTGCGCCAATGCGCCGAAAAAAGCGGTATTTCTTTAAGAGCGATTAGGGTGTCTCCTTATTGGGACTAAAAAGAGGCCCTTTTAGGGACTCTCTTAAAGCTGTATTTTAAGAAAAGGAATCCCCCAAAGCCATGTTCTCCTCACCTATCGACAACATTCTCGTAGAAAAGGCAAAACGCCAAATGCACTTGCGCAATGGCGAGAACGTTGTCAAGACGTACAGAATTTCATTGGGCAAGAACCCGGTCGGAGCAAAGGTCAAGTCCGGCGACAACAAGACGCCCGAGGGCAACTACACCATCGTGCTTCACAACCCCAAAAGCAAATTTCATTTATCGCTAAAGATTTCGTACCCGAACGCGGAGCAAATCAATGTTGCAAAAGAAGGCAACTACGAGCCCGGCGGCGACATCATGATTCACGGCTACCCGAACAAGGTCCCTGCATTCCTCTTTAAATTCTGGCACAGGTGGAAAGACTGGACCGCCGGCTGCATCGCCGTCACCAACGACGAAATCGATGAAATCTACGACGCCGTCAAGGACGGGACACCAATAACCATCAGGCCTTAGAACGCTGGGTTTTAGGGCGATAGGAAGAGGCATTAGCCAGCGATACGAGTTCTTTCCTGCGTTCTTCGGTAATCTGCGGCATACCAGCATGGTTCACCTCGAAATCGGCAAGGATTTCTTGCTCTTCTTCATCGAGATTGAACTTTTTCGCATGTTCTTTAAAAGACAACATTATCTTATCCCCTTCCCTTTTCACATTATCAGCATTAAACTCGATTACTTGGCGTTCTTATTTAAATTCAAGTAAAGCACCGGATCGGTCCCAAAGACTTCTGCTAGTTTCAAGGACATTTTTTTAGACACAGGACGAATATTGCGTTCGATTTCCGAAAGATTTTGGACAGAGATACCAAGTTTCTCGGCAAGCACCTTCTGCGTCCATCCACGAAGACCACGATCAGCCTTGACCGCATCACCCGAGGTCATGGAAGCGGAGAGTTCCTTGTACCAATCCGTTTCCTCGAACGGAACAGCGTCATCGTCTACAGGATCAGCAACTTCAACCTTCAAAGCACTCTTGAACGCGGATTCCAAGAACATTATGACAAATTTCGGGACTTCGCCCTCGATTCGGAACGAGGCCGCCTCAGTGTTTCGCGTACGGGGCCGATTCACGACTGCCTGCATAATATACCTCGATTGTTAAAGTTCCTTTTTCATTTTTCCAGCATGCCACCCAATGTAACGAGAGATGGCAATGATATTTTCCTTCACCAAGTTTCGAATAGTTCATAAAAGAAGGTTGCACGGGCCCAGATTTCTTCAATGCCACCATAAGCTGCGCAAGTTTCATCTGTTCCGGCAAAGGCATCTTCTTTGCGGACTTTTCTGCACTTTTCTTGAGTGTCACGACATATTCACTCATAATATAACCTTTTTTTGGCTATAAGTCAATAGGATTTTGTCATAAGACATCAATAGCCTCCGTTTTCGGCCACTTTCGTGACCATTTTTTTTCTGAGGCGATTTCGCAAAAAAAACGAAAACGCACCTCGCCTTAAATCAGCGAGATGCGTTCGGGATGCATTAATTGTACCTAACTTTCAAAAAATTGGCAAGGGGGCTACGAAAATTTTACGGAGGCATCACTTAAACGCCTTCCCCACCCATTCGGCCAGTTTTCCATTTTTGGCGAGTTCGGCGGTATCCTTCATCTTGAAATTCGGATAAAGCGCTTGAATTTGCGATGCGGTTTTGCCTTCGATTTCGTTGTTGAAGCCGAGAATGTAGTGCATAGCAATCATGTAGATTATTTCGGTAGGAGCAGCACCACAGACTTGATTCTTGACGATATGCTCTAGCCTTTTCTTGTCGTCAGGGAAGAGCTTCTTCATCTTCTTTGAACGATAAAGACGCTTGATGATTTCGGTGATATAGAGTCCCGATTTCATGTACAGGTCTGCGAAGGTGTGCTCCGGGTCATCAAAACAGCCCGGAGTTTCCCTTTCGAGCATATCCACCATGTCCTTTACGACTTTTTTCGGTGTAAAGATTTGGTTCGTCTTCTGCGGCGGGATGTAGTCGAATATGTCGCCCTTTACATCTTCCATGAAGTAGTCCGCCAGTTCCGAGCGTTTGCGCATAAATTCCTTCACGGAGTCGTTGAATACGACCGAATCAAAGAGATGGCCTTCGTAATGCTTTCGTTTGCCATCGCTGTCGGTGTAGTCACCCCCATCGCGAAGGAATTTGAATTCGTCAACAGTAATACTCGTTACCTCAAGGAAAACATTACCCGGAATATCCCGTTCAAACGTTTCAAGAGTCGTATTTTTCTTTGAATCGTCACCGTAGTATTTTCCGTAGGCCATCAAGAAAGAGGGAATCGTGCGGGCAAATCCACGCAGGTGGTCGCGAACCTTTTCTTCAATATCATTTTTCTTCTTTTCAATCTTGCTTTCTTCTACAGCCTTGACGGTTTCCTCCGTCGCCTTTTTCCAAATGTCCGATGTATCCGAAACGGTTTCTTTGAATTTTTTCTCAGCAGCATCTATTTCCTTTTTGAATAACTGCTGAATTTGCTTTTCTTCGGCTTTAGAATTGCAGTTTTTCAACGCCTCATCGCGCTTATGTTCCGCTGTACCGGCTTCTATCTTGAAATCGGCGGCAGCAGAGCTGATTTTCTTTTGCCCATAATCATGCAGTTTGCGCTCGAATTCCTTGGACTGGGACTTTGTCATCTCTTGACCAAACTTGACTTTGGCTTCTTCGGCCACGCCCTTTACAGAGGCATCGTAAACAGCAGTCAATTCCTTAACGATATTTTCAATTTTCGACGGCTTGTGATCTCGCAGTAACCTATTCACGTCTTTTTCGTAATCATTAGATTGCTGGGCAAAAACCGGATCACCGAACTTATCTGCGGCGGTCCCGACCACCTGTTCCGAGGGAACATCGACATTTCCATTACCATCAAGTGGAAGTTCATTAGCCTGTTCCGAGGTGACAATATTCTTGTCCGCTTCTGCCTTGGTGACAGGATTTACCTTCTTAAGGATTTCGTTCACGATCGAAGGTGCAGCAAAAATTCCGCTAATGTTCTGGAACAAGAAATTGCTCATGAAACCATGATTAACAACTTCCTTGGCGTGGATATGCCTCGGGATGGTCAACACCTTTTCGGCATCCAGTTCAATCATTTCCCCATTGTCGTCTTCACCTACCACAGGGAAGAAGTTCAAGAGTTCCAGAACATGCTTTTTGCGTTTTTCGCTATCGCCTGCACCACCGGCAGTATCCTTGTACTGGTCATTGGCAATGGTTTCCACGATAGTCAGCGTGCGTGCCGGATCAAAATCGAACACATACGCATTATCTTTGCGATATGTTTTGCCATCCTTATCCAAGAAAAGGCACGGATTTTGAGCACGGAATGCGGCCTGCATATACAGCGCCGGAGAGCGCATGGAGCAAAGCATCAGAACAGCTGTCCATTCGGGAATGGTGACGCCCGTCGTAAGCTGCCCCACCGAAAGGGTAATAGTCTTTTCGTTGTTCTTGATAGCTTCGCGTACAGCGGTAATCGCCTTCTGGTTTTCCAGTTCCTCGTCGCCATTGCCTACAGCAAGGACAACCGTATATTCCTTGAATACAGGGTGCTGTGTCAAAAGCTTTTTCAAGGCGATGGCAGAATCTACGCGGTTCAACAACCAAAACGTATGTTTGAGTTGATTCCTGAGTTCTTCCGTAGAGAACGGATACTTTTTCTGCTCCGTGAGAGCGTCCAAGAACTTCTTTACATCTTCGAGATGTTCAAAATACCCCGAAGCATTCGTCTTGAAGAACTCGTTCAAGTCAAAGTAATATTGCGTTTCTTCGTCATCAATGAGAGTTCCGGCATCAGCCTTCGCGCCCATCATATCGGACATCTGGTAAGTGAACAGGTTGAGCTTCGGCAAGTCTTCGTAAGGATTTTCTACACCCTTTTCGGCAAATTCCTTTTTACGCTCCTGTTCGTCAGCATAGGTCCAGTTGAATATAGCCTCTTCGGGGAACTTGTCGGAAGCAAGCATCTTGAACGGAGTGCCCGAAAGGTTCAGCGTAAAACGGCGTTTGATGCGTTCCAAGGCAACATCCGTTTTATCGGTTTCTACGCCCTCGTGTGCCTCATCAAGAATCAGCACATCCCAATCAAGTTCAGAAACTTCGCGGAGTTTTTCGTAATCGCCGCCAAAAGCCTTTGCGCCCTTAAGGTCTTGCAGAGAAATAAACTCTATGCAGCCGAGCCTGTTCTTGCTTACAGCGCGAGTAAACTCATCTCTTGTCAAAACATGCTTGTATTTTTGCGGATTCTTCTTGAAAACATCCACCTGGCTTACAAAATAGTAGCCGCCTTCTGTCCCGACGAAACGCGCATAATCATTGTACCAGCTATCGGCAATGGCCGGACGGTTGGTCAAGATAAGTACGTTCCTTGCACCAACGCGCTTGCAAAAATCGTATGCCGTAAGGGTCTTGCCAAAACGGGGTTTTGCATTCCACAAAAATTCGGGAGCCTTGTCCTTTTTCAGGATTTTCACCAGCTTGTGGTTATCGAAATAATCAGCGGTCTTTCTGGCAGCTTCTTCCTGTTCATCACGGAGTTCGTAGATTTCGACGCCTTCCATTTCGGTAAGGATTCCGTGATTTTCCTTAAAATCATTGAAATGATTCTTAGAAGTCTTTGCGTCGGTTTTGAACCACTCCGTTTTCGGTTTCCTTTCGATATCCACCTTGTTTGTCAGGTATTTATGGAAATCGTAATCACGGAAAGGTGTCAAGTCATCTTCAAAAACCGCCCTACCGCTCCACGCAATAGGGGCATCGGTATCGGAGGTGTGGGTTTGCTGATGGACGCGTTCCTTTACGGCATCCTTCAAGTTTTCGCCAAAATTGACTTCGGTATCACCGATTTTTATCCACCCGTCATGGGTGCGGTCATTTGGAGTGGTGTATGCGTATATGGCGCGGTTAACCGGCCGCATCGTCTTGATTTGGGTAACGTTCGACATTAGACCATCTCCTTGACGTGGGTTTCAATGAAGTCCTTTTCTTCTTTGGAGAGGCCATATTTCTTGTAGAGTTGCAAATCTATTTCGTGAACAGATTTGGTCCAATCGATATCGGATTTTGAGGTAAAGTCTTGGAGAGGTACGTATTTCCACTTATAAGGAGTTGTATCAGGAGTTGTTCGCAGAATACTTAACAAACATCTTACAAATTTTGTCTTTATGTATCGTTCAGCATTTTTCGCTTCTTTAAGCAAATTAAACGCACCTACAGAAATAAACGATTGCGTATGCCCCGAATAAGGTTCCGCGCAAATCATATCAGAAAGTGTTTCGCCAAATTTTCCAGATCCATTAGCTTTTGAAACAAGAATCTTATATTTCGCAAAATTACCAGGTCCTTCTATGTATCTTTCTTCAATCCATAACGCATTTCGTTTTTTGTTATAAAGGCCATAAACTTTAACCCAATCGCCCTTTTCTCCCTTTTCTTCAAAAAAAATTTTTCCCGCAAGTTTGTCCAAGGCATTCGTTCTTAAATCAAACGAATCACCGGCTAAATCCACCCATTTAGGACACTGTTTTGCAAATAATTTTGTGTAATGGTATGGAACAGCTCCAATGCATATGCTGGACAATGATTCTTTAGACTTATCTTTCCATACTTTATTTATAATTGAATTCAACTCAGCAAATTCAGTAAAGACACCTATTTTACCATACGTGTTGCTTTCACTTCGTAAAGTAACCGCAACACCTCCCTTTATGTCAGTATTTGGGAACACTTTAGATGCATCAGACTGATAACTAAGGACTTTAAAGTGTTCGTCCTCTAACCTTTCCTTATTCCACTCTTTTGGCGTTTGTCCTGCATTAAAAAGGAATCTCGCAGGAGTAATCACTTCTACATACTCTGCTATTTTAAAGGCATCGTTCATAAAGAAATTGTAAATAGGAGGCTGTCTTCCATTCTTTTCGGACTCTTCTTGATACGGCGGGTTTCCGATTACGGCAAAGAATTTTTTCATTTTCCATTCTCCTTTGATTTTAAAGAGTTGTAGGTCCGGCTGAAGCGTCTTCGCCAGTCAAAAATCAGGCATTCCTCGGTGGCATCGGTTTTGCCGGTTTCGTGTTCCACTTCGAATCCGGGTAGTGTCATTTGTCCGCAATTCTTTTCCTTGATTTGCGGAGTCCTGCCCGTAAGGCCATCCATCTGCCAAAAGTTCCACGCAATAACGTTAGCGGCACTCCGTGCCGTCGTTCTGTCCGGTTTTTCGCCTAATTTCTTTTCCCAATGTTCCGTCCAAGACAAGAAAACGTTGATGCGGGCAATCAGGAGGTTGTCCCCTTGGTACTCGTACCCATAGCAACTTTCCAGGGAACGCATGGACCATTTCTTGTATTCGTCACCTTCCGTATTCTCCCCAACCACGCGGAGTTTACGGTCCAAGAAACCAATGCGGTCCTTGACCTCGATAAAATTTCCATCTGTAGGGTTGTAGCGGCTCGTCACAAAGGGCGCTTCGCCGCAGGTGATTTCGAGCCTTGTCTGGTCGATGTATTCCTGCCAGGTTTTTCCATCGTTAAACTGGATTTTTTTACGGTTTCTAGTCCAAGCCTTATCGCCTTCGGTATTGAAAGCTCCCGTATAGCCCAGGTAGTCATCGTCTAGGGCGTTGTTCATTTGGTTGCAAATCCACGACGGTGTAAAGACTTCGGCACGCTTCTTGGTGCGGTCCCTTTGGGCATCAAGAGTCTTGGCGATTCGCGGACGCACAAGCATCAGGCTCCCGCCGGTAATGTCCTTGAATTCTATTTCGCTTTTCGGGGAAATGGCGTCGTATTCGTCCGTGGCCCACAGGATATTCTTGCCCGTGGTCTTGTCCTTTAGCAATATGGGGAGAACGGCTCCTCGATACACGTCAAAGATTTGCCGGACAGGCGTGTCAGCCGCAATGTTTTTCATTCCATTCTCCCGAACTTCAAGCGCAACGTTCTGTTTCGCTCCCGTTCGGGGACTGGATTACGGCGATTTCACAAAAAGAGAATACACGACGCCCTAGGCATACAATACGCCCACGCCAAAAC
>JAEEGJ010028421.1_pt1 | contig 11123 bp, 8 predicted proteins | sample 8958761 | NCBI WGS metagenome assembly JAEEGJ01 (sample SAMN16246546, study PRJNA631951) | gut metagenome | biome: gut microbiome; feature: rumen; material: RS-attached | host: Bos | place: Iran: Karaj | collected 2018-10
TCGAGGTGAAGTTGGAAACCTTGATCTCCTTGCCGTACATGTCACCCATGTTCCAGTAGTACTTCACGGCCACCTGCACGTGCTTGATCAGTTCGACGCCGGCGCCCAGGCCGATACCGTACTCGAGACGGGACTTGACATTCTGCCAGGTCTGCTCCGGCTCCTTCCAGAGATTGGAATTCACCTCGTTGCTGAGGGCGTAGCCGACGAACGGCTCCACAAAGCCATAGACACGGGCCAGACCGAGGTTGATACCTGCCTGCACCTGGACCGGGATCTCGAGGTAACCGGTCTTGTAGTCCATCTGGCCAAGGCCAGTCGGGATATCGTTAATCTTGAGGCCTTCCATGCTGACGCCCTTCACGTTGTAGATGATGGACGGCTGGACGGCGATCAGGCCGAGGTCAAGCTTGTAGGTGAGACCGACGTGGTATTGATTGACATTGTTGATGTCAGCGTAGGCTTCTTCGAGATTGCTCTTGGAAGAAGTGATGCCAGCTACCACACCAAGCTGTGCATGGGCGCTCACTGCGACGAGCAGCGAAGCGACGATAACAAGAATCTTTTTCATCTCTTAACTGGTTAAAGTGTGTCTTACATTAATTTTTGCAGTCGGTCGACAATCTCCTGCTTGGAGACGACGCCCACGGTACGGTCCGCCAGCTGCCCGCCCTTGAAATAGAGCAGGGTCGGGATGTTGCGGATGCCATACTGCATGGCGATCTCCTCGCAGTCGTCGACATTGCACTTGGCCACGACGGCCTTGCCGTCCAGCTCCTTGGCCACCTCGTCGACGGTCGGGGAAAGGACACGGCAGGGACCACACCAGGTGGCCCAGAAATCGATCAGGACAGGCACGGGCGAAGCCAGCACCTCTCCGATATTGTTTGCGTTGATGACAATTTCCATAATAAAATCTCCTTTAAAACGGGCAGGCAAAAAGCCTCCCGACATGCAAATATAATAATTTAATAAGAAGATTCAATGCCCCACACGAAGGCGCGGAGGCCCAGATCGGGGGCTTCCTTATCCTTCTTTTCGATGTCCGCGAGCAGCGGGGCGACCTTGTCGTCCTCCATCATCACGAGCAGCGCGTGGTTCAGTTCGGGCCAGGCGTGGTTGCCGAAACGCGGGAATCCGTTGAAGCCGCCCTTGCCCTCTACGCCCTCCCAGCGGGTGTATCCGCGCTGGCCGTGGGCGACGAGCAGGTCGATGACTTCTTCGTTGTAGGCCTGGTTATAGACGATGAACATTGCTTTCATTTGCGGTTCCTCCTTCTTTCGTTTCTTCTTTCCATTCTGTAGGTGAACGAGCAGTAGACCGTCGGGATGAGCACGAGGGTGATGAGCGTGGAGACGGACAGACCCCAGCACACCGTCACACCCAGCGCACGCCACATCTCGGAGCCCTCGCCCGTGCCGACCGCCATCGGGAGCATACCCAGGACGGTGGTCAGCGTGGTCATCAGGATCGGGCGCAGACGGCTCTTGGCGGCCGTCGTGGAGGCATCGCGGATGTTCATGCCGCGCTCGCGGCAGAGGATCGTGTAGTCGATGAGCACGATACCGTTCTTCACCACGATACCGATCAGGATGATGACGCCGATGATGGACATCATGCCGAGGGCCATGCCCGTGACGCGCAGGCCGAGCAGCACGCCCACCAGGGCGAACGGCACGCTGAACATGATCACGAACGGACCCATCAGGTTCTCGAACTGCGAGGCCATCACCATATAGACGAGCAGGATCATCAGGAGGATCAGCACAGCCATCTGGCTGAACATTTCCTGCTGGTCCTCGTAGTCACCGGCGATGACCGTCGAGATCTCGGACGGGACCGTCATGTCGTTGAGGACCTTCTCGCAGCTCTCCACGGCGTCGCTCAGGGCGGCGCCCTTCGCCACGATGCCGCGGACGGTGATCATACGCGAACGGTCCTTGCGCTCGATGGTCGGCGGCACCAGGCCTTCGACCACGTCGCCAAGCTCCTTCATGCGGACGGTGGCGCCCGTCGGGGTCGAGACCACGACGTTCTCCATGTCCTCGACGCTGGAGCGGAATTCCGGCGCGTAACGCACACGGATGTTGTATTCTTCACCGTCTTCGCGGTACAGCGAGGCCACGGTGCCGCTCATCGCCGCGCTGAACGCGGAGGCGGCGGTCGTGGAATTCAGCCCGTGCAGGGCCAGCTTGGTGCGGTCGAAGTCCATGCGGAGCTCCGGCGTGTATTCTTCGCGGCTGAGGGTCACCTGCGTGAAGGAATCCTCCTTCATCAGGCGGGCCTGCAGTTCCTGCGCCACGCGGTCGGTCTCGGTGAAGTCGTAACCGTAGACTTCCACCTCGACGGAGGAGGCGCCCATACCCATGCCCATGCCTTCGGTGACCATCGCGCGGCGGATCTCCGGGTACTTCGCGAAGATGCCGCGCAGCACGTCGGAAATCTCGGCCGAAGAGCGCTTACGCGTGCTCGAGGTGCCGATATTGAGGTTCAGCGAGATGATGTGCGTACCGTTGCTCTGCATGCTCGCGAAGGTGTTGTCGGTGTCGGCCTGGCCGAACGTGGCATTGAGCACTTCGATCTCCGGCACGGCCGCGGTGATATCGGCATAGAGGCGCTCATAGACGCCCCGCGTGACATCCTGCGCCGTACCCATCGGCAGGTTGATGGTGACGGTGAGGCGTTCGGAGTCGCCGCGCGGGAAATATTCCGTCTTGAGGCCCGGCAACAGCAGGGCGAGGGACGCAACGAACACGGCGGCGAAGCCCAGGATCACCACCTTGCGGCGCTTGGTGGCCCAGTGGATGACGTGCGCGTAGCCGCGGGAAATCTTGTCGATGGCCTTGTTGATCGGCACGAAAACAGCGTTGTAGGCCTTTCCGTGGCTAACTTCTTTCTTGAGCCAGCGGGAGCAAAGCATCGGCACGAAGGTCAGGGCGGCGGTCGTGGACACGACCATGATGATGGACACGATCCAGCCGAGCTGGCGGAACATGATGCCGGCCATGCCGTTGATCATCGTCAGCGGCAGGAACACGCAGAGCATGGTCAGCGTGGAGGCGATGACGGAGATACCCACCTCGCCCGTGCCGTGCACGGCCGCCTCTTTCGGCTTCTCGCCGCGGGCGATGTGCGAAGACACGTTCTCCAGCACCACGATGGCGTCGTCCACGACCATACCGATGGCGATGGTGAGGGCGGACATCGAGATGATGTTGAGCGTGTTGCCGGAGGCGAACAGGTACATCAACGACGCCAGCAGGGCCAGCGGGATGGACAGGACGATGATGAAGGTGGACTTCCAGTTGCCCAGGAACACGAAGACCACGAGCATGACCACCAGGAAGGTGATCAGGATGGTCTCGATGAGGGTGCGGATGGTATTGATGATTTCGCGGGAGCCGTCGACGATCGTCGTGATCTTCACGTCGGCGGGCAGCGTCTTCTCGATCTGCGCGAGCTGCTTCTTGACGCCGCGGATCACGTTCACCGTGTTGGCGTCGCTCTGCTTCTGGATGATGATGCGGGCGGAGCGCTCACCGTTGGTGTAGGACTCCTGCTCGCGCTCCTGCTGGCCGTCCAGGACGGTGGCGACGTCGCGCAGGTACACGGCCCGGCCGTTCGACGCGCCGACCACGATGTCCAGCAGTTCGGACGGGTCGGAGAACTCCTTCTGCACGCGCAGGGTGTAGGTCTCGGAGCCGATGTCGATGTTGCCGGAAGGGAGGTTGCGGTTCTCGGCCGAGATCACGCTTGCGATGCCGCTGAGGCTGAGGCCGTAGGCCTGCAGCTTGCTGGGGTCGCAATAGACCTGGATCTCACGTCCGGGCGCACCGCTCACGGACACCGTACCCACGCCGGACACGCGCGCCAGCGGGGTGGCCACCTTGTCGTCCAGGATCTTGTCCAGGCCGGAAAGGCTCTCGTTCGCCGTAGCGGAGAGCAGCATGATCGGCATGTCGGAGGCGTTGAACTTGAAGATGACGGGGTTCGACACCCCGTCCGGGAGCATGGAATTGACCATGTCCAACTTGTCGCGTACGCTGTTGGTCGCCGCCTCGATGTCGACGCCGTAGTTGAAAGTCAGGGTCAGCAGGGAAATGTTCTCCTTGGACTGGGAGGTCATCTCCTTCAGGTCCTCGACACCGTTCAGGGTGTTCTCCAGGACCTTGGTCAGGTTGGTCTCGATTTCCTGCGCGTTGGCGCCCTGGTACGAAGCCATCACCATGATCGTGTTGGAGTCGAACTCCGGGAGCAGGGCGATGGATGTCCGGCTCAGGGAGAAGACACCGAGGATCGCGAGGGCGATGAAGACCAGGGCCGTCGTGACAGGATGTTCGACCGCGGATCGGTAGATACTCATCGCTGGACCTCCACTTTATCGCCGGAACGGAGGTTGGAGTTGCCGCCGGTGAGCACCAGCTCGCCCTCCTCCAGACCGGAAAGGATCTCGTAGCGGGTTCCGAAATGACGGCCGGTCTCGACCGTTCTCACGGAGACGGTGTTGTCGTTGTTCAGCACGAAGACGGTCCGCTGGCCGGAGCCCTGGAGCTTCATCACGGCCGCGTCCGGCACCACGATGCTCTCGACGGCGCCGAAGTCCACGGACACGCGGGCGTACATGCCCGGGCGGAGTTCGCGGTTCTCATTGGCCACGCGCACTTCCGCACTGAAGGTGTGGGAAGCGGGATCGATGGTCGGGTAGAGGCGCACGATGGTGCCCGTGTAGGTCCGGCCCGGGAGGGCGTCGGCCGTCAGGGTCACCTTGTCGCCGCGCTTCACGCGGGTGTAGTCGGCCTCGGAGATGGGCACCAGGAGCTTCACCGGCGTGATCTGCTGCACGGTGTAGATGGGCTGGCTCATGGAGTAGAGATCGCCGCGGTCATAATTGCGGGCGGACACCACGCCGCTCACGGGAGCGCGCAGGATGGTGTTCTCCACGAGGTTGTCGTAGCTGCTCTTGGACACGTTGAAGGCGAGCTCCAGCGACTCGTAGTCGGACTGGGACACGCCACCCTCGGCGAGGAGCTGCTTTACGCGGGCGAGCTCGGTCTCGTCGTTCTTGAGCCGCAGCGCGGCCTGGTCGAGCTGCACGCGGTCCATCTCGGCAAGGATCTGGCCGGCGGATACGAAGTCGCCGACCTCGACGTTCAGTTTCTGGATGCGCCCGCTGCTCAGCGGGGCGATGTTGTTGATCACGTTGGCCTGCACGGTCGCGGAATACACCGCGTCGCGGGCCACCTGCTCCCGGACGGCGCCCGTCACGGAAACGACCGGCGTAGCGTTCATGGCGGCCATCGGGTCCATGGCCGGCGCACCGGATTTCTGCTGGCCGCAAGCGGCGCACACGAGGGCGCACAGGGCCATGCCTATCTTGGATACTCTATTCATTGACGTAAGTTTTATTCAGTTGAACATTGCCGGCGGCGTCGATGAAGTCGGCGCCGAGCGTACTCTCGAGACCGGCCTTCGCCACGACGAAAGTGTAGATGGCCTGGCAGACACCGAGCTGCGACTGGATCAGGGCGTACTGCGCGTCGTTGAGGTCGGTGAGCGTGCTGCGGCCCACATCGTAGGACTTCGAGGCGACGTCGTAGGCCTTCTGGGCCGTCTCGGCGGCGCTCCGGGCGGAGCCATAGCTCTTCATCGCCGTCTCCATCTGGTTGAGATACTGGCGAATGGAGATCTTCAGCTGGCGCTCGGTGTTGGCACGCTGGACATCCAGCTCGCGGGCCTGCACCTTGGCCTGGCGGACGGCGTTGAGCCGCTGGCCACCGGAGAAGATGGGCACGGACAGGCTCAGTCCGACGAAGGAATACGGGGACCACTTGTACTCGCTGAACTTGAAGTCGTTGGTCATCGCGTTGATGCTGTAGTTGAACGACAGGGACAGCGTGGGCAGGTAGGCGTACTGCTGGACCTTGACGGCGTCGGCGAGCTGCTCGGCCTGGATGGCCAGCTGGCGCATCGTGGAGTTGTTCTCCAGCGAGAGCGACTCGCTCGCGTTCAGGTCGTAGAGCATGTGCTGCGCGTAGTCGTCCAGGTCGCCGGCCACGTCGATATTCGTGTCCAGGTCGACGCCCATCACGGCCTTGAGCTGCCACAGGGACAGCAGGACGGAGCTCTCCGCGTCATAGACGTTCGGGATGGCGTTCGCCAGCGTGGTCTTGGCGCGGGTGAGGTCCAGCTCGGACGCCTTCTGGGCGTTGAAGCGGCGCTGGATCTGCTCGCAGTTCGCGAGGGCGTTCTCGTAAGCGGATTTGTACACGTCGAAGGCCTTCTTGGACAGGAGGCAGGTGAAGAACGCCTGCTTGACCTGGTTCACCGTCTCGAGCCGGGAGCTGCGCGCCTGCTCGACGGCCAGCTCGACGTTCTCCCCGGAGATCTCCAGGTTCTTCCACAGCTGGGCGTTGACCAGGGGCATGCTGGCGCTGATGCCGGCCGACCAGGTATTCCAACGGCCGACTTCGAATCCGTCGGAGGTGCTTTTACTGCCGCTGGCATCACCACTGCCGCTGCTACCGGCAGATCCGCCAGCCATACTTCCCATGCCTCCGATGTCGAAGTCCATGTACATGACTTGTTTCTTGATGGTACGCTGATAGGACCCGGATCCATTGATCTGCGGGAAAAGGGCTGCGTACGACCCCTTGCGGGCATAACCCGTCCGTTCAATCTCCATGTCTGCCACTTTGACAGACGCATTCTCGCTGAGCGCGATCCGCAGCGCATCTTCCAGCGTCAGGAAGGTGGGGGTGGCGGTCGTGTCGACGGCCTGCGCAGCGGCGAACAGCGGGAGAAGGAACGTGAATACTAACGTTATCGATCTCTTCATAATATATTTTTCGCGCGCAAAGATATGCAAATTTTATGCTATCTTTGCATGGAACGCAAAAATATATGATGGAATCTTTACTTTACGTGCATTGGCACGTCGACCCCATACTTCTGCACATCGGTTCCCTCGAGATCCGCTGGTACGGCCTGCTGTTCGTGTCGGGCTTCGTCATCGGCTGGTATCTGTTCAAGTGGTTCTTCCAGCGCGAGAAGGTGGACATCAAACTGATGGACCCGCTGCTGTACACCCTGCTCATCGCCACGGTCGTGGGCGCCCGCCTCGGGCACTGCATTTTCTACCAGCCGGACTACTATTTCGGCTCCTGGGCCGGGTTCCTGGAGATTTTCATGCCCTGGAAGGGCGGCCTGGCCAGCCACGGCGGCGCCATCGCCCTGCTGCTCTCGATGTGGTGGTTCGCGAACCGTTACGGCAAGAAGAACGACTTTGATTTCCTGTGGATCATGGACCGCCTGTGCATCACCGTCGCCTTCGCCGGCTGCATGATCCGCCTGGGCAACCTCTTCAATTCCGAGATCTACGGCGACGTCACCACGCTCCCCTGGGGCTTCATCTTCGACCTGCGCGGCGAGACCGAGCCCAAGCACCCGACGCAGCTCTACGAGGCCCTCACCTACCTGCTGCTCGGCCTGGTCATGGTCTGGGTCTACAAGAACAAACTGGACAAGGTGCACCGCGGATTCTTCTTCGGCTTCTTCCTGCTGGGCTGCTTCGGCGGCCGTTTCCTGATCGAGTTCATCAAAGAGCCGCAGGTCGAGTTCGAGCAGACGATGGCCCTGGACATGGGCCAGCTCCTCTCCATCCCCTTCATCATCGCCGGCATCGGCCTGCTGGTCTACGCCGCCAAGGCAAAAAAACCGGCCGCGGTGATTCACCCGCAGCCGGTCAAGAAAGAAGCGACGCACTATGCGCGTCCGCTGAGCAATTAATCTACATAGACATACCACTGTTCCTCACCGAAGAGCTGTAGCTGGTCGCCCTGCTGACGCAGGCCGAAAATGTTCTCGCTCTCGGGAGCCGAATGGTTGAACCAGAGGATGACGTTGTCGTGCTTGTCGAAAGCGACGCAGAGCAGTTCGGGAATGCCGTAGCTGCCGTCATCGTCCACGTTCCAGGTGCTGCCGTACTCGGGGTTGACGTTGGTCGTCTGCACGTAGGTGGCCTTGACCTTGCCGCCCTGGGTCCACGCGATCACGATCATGGCTTCGCCGTCCTTGGGCTCAAACTCAAAGATGCCCACGCGGCCGTCCTCTTCGCGTAAATTGCCGATGTAGCGGGACTGGATGAGGGTGCGGCCGTAGCGCGTCTCCATCGCCTTCTCGAGCGATGCGCCCATCGACTGCTCCGCCTCGCCCCATTTCCAGCGGCTGAACGACGGGAAACGGTGGAAAGCGGCAAACTTCCCGTCCATGATAAGGCCGATCACCTCCATGGCCTCGTAGCCGCGGAACATATCCTTCTTGGCGTTGGCAGGCACGTCCATCTCGTAGTACAGGCCCTGCATGCCCTTATCGCTCGCCAGCCAGGGGTGGTAGCCCCATTTCAGGTCCTCGTCTTTCAAGTGATCCTCGAGGTAGGTCAGCGGCGCGTAGTTCTGCTTGAAGAACATCCAGGCGGGCGTCGTGCGGTCCCACTCCGGCACCTCTTCCTGACGGACGAACAGCTGGAAGTTTTCGCTGGGATAGACATAGCCCGGAAGGCCGTAACGGCCGTCCCAGTAGTAATGCATACCGCTGCGGTAGAAGGCGGACGGGCCGACGTACTGCGTGTCGCGGTCCCAGGTCACGTCCGTCACGGCCTCGTTGCCCCAGAAAGCCTTCGCGCCGATGCCGGCCACCTCCATCTCCTTCCCGCCGACCTCCAGCGACCGGGGAAGGGAGACCGTGCCGGCATAGTTGCCGCCCGCACAGAGCTCCAGCTTCAGGCCCTCGACATAATGATAGCGGTAGCCGTTCACGTCGGTCACGGTTTCGCTCTCGGGATCGTACTCGCCGTGCGGCGCATCCTGCGCGGAAGCGGAGAACGTCAGGCTCAAAGCCAAAGCTGGCAGCACCAGGGCTGCCAGCTTAGAAGAAAAATTAAATCTCATTATTCCGCGTCGCTTTTCGGAGCTTCCGGAGCTGCAGGGGCAGCCGGGGCGGCAGTAGCGGCCGCAGCGGCAGGAACCTCGGCGGGAGCCTTCTTGCTCTTGGAGATCAGGAGGTAGATCAGACCGGCGATCACGACGGCGAGGGCGATGGCCAGGACCGGACGGTAGGCCACCCAGGCGATCATGATCACAAGCAGCGACCAGATGAATCCGACGATGCCCGTCACGAGGTTCACACCCACCGAGGCGACATTGGCCAGGAACGGGAGGACCTTGAGGAGGGTCACGAGGATGCTGAACATCGAGCGGAGACCGGCGATCACGAGGATGACGCCGAGGATGCGGAGCAGCCAGAGGATCATCTTGTTGGCGGCCTTCTCGGACTCGAACATCGACTCCTGGGAGTGCTCACCCATCTTGAGAACCATCAGGCTCTTGCCATTTTTGTGCTTGTAGGACTCGAAGGTGTTGCCGGTCACTTTGCCGAGGATGGAGGCGACGCCGCCGTCCGCTTCGGTAAAGGTCACGCGGACGTCACCGACGGCCGGGGTCTGGGGATTCTCACCATAATATACGACATTGCCTTCCACGAAGGTGTCCACGCCGTTGGCCAGGGAGGCCGGAACGTTCACGGACGTGTTGGCGGGGATGGCACCGACCATTGCCGGAGGGAGCACATAAGCGCCGAAGTCCACCTTCTGGGCCGTCACGGTATTGTCGGGAACGGTCGTGCGGACGTAGTTGCTGCCCTGATAGTCAGGATCCTTGAAACTGCCGGAGTCAACCGGGCCGCTCACCCACTCCTTGGAGTAGGTGTAGGTCGTGGTGGTCTCCTGACCGCCACCTATCTTGTCCTTGGTCTCGGAGGTGGAATGCTCCACCCACTGGTAATACTCGACGTCACGCACCAGACGGATCGCGTTCACGGACACGCCGTAATCGGGATCGGTCAGGATCTCGTCAGTCTTCGCCACGGCCGTGGCGTGGATCAGCTGTCCCTCGAGGGAAGCGTCCAGGCTGGCGACGCTGGCCACGTCGACGCACTCGGTCTCGGCGGCTTTCAGCATTTTCGCGGTTTTGACTGCGCGACCCTCATTCCACCACAGGAGGACGGTCGCGGCGACAAACAGGACCAGGCCGGTGACAATTCCCTTCAGGGAGTTGCCGAGGCGGGAGCCGTAGCTTGTCTTGGTTACTTCTTGATAGGCCATACACTAAAATTGGGTTTAAAAGGTTAAAAAAGAATTGCTTGTTTTGTGCGCTAGCCGCGAATCGCGGCGATGCCCGGAAGCTCTTTACCCTCAAGGGCCTCGAGCATGGCGCCGCCGCCGGTGGAGACGTAGCTCACCTTCTCGGCGTAGCCCATCTGGGTCACGGCAGCGACGGAGTCACCGCCACCCACGAGGGTGTAAGCGCCCTTGGCCGTGGCCTCGGCGAGGTCTTCGGCGATCTGGAGCGTACCCTTGGCGAAGGTCGGCATCTCGAACACGCCGACGGGGCCGTTCCACAGGACGGTCTTGGAACCGAGGATGACATCCTTCCACTCCTTCAGGGAAGCGGGGCCGGCGTCCATGCCTTCCCAACCCTCGGGAATCTGGCCGGACGGGACGATCTTCGTCTTGGCGTCGTTACTGAAGTCGTCAGCGATGACGGTCTCCTGGGAGAGATAAATCTTCACGCCCTTCTCCTTGGCCTTGGCGAGGATCTCGAGGGCCTGCGGCATGAGGTCGTCCTCATGCAGGGAGTTGCCGATCTGGCCACCCTGGGCCTTGACGAAGGTATAACCCATACCGCCGCCGATGATCAGGTTGTCCACCTTCTCGAGCATGTTCTCGAGCACGGCGAGTTTGGAAGAGACCTTGGAGCCGCCGATGATGGCGGTGAAGGGGTGCTTGGCGTTCTTGAGGACGTTGTCGATCGCCTTGATCTCACCTTCCATCAGGTAGCCGAACATCTTGTCGTTGGGGAAGTAGTCGGCGATGAGGGCGGTGGAGGCGTGGGCACGGTGGGCCGTACCGAAAGCGTCGTTGATGTAGCAGTCAGCGTAGGAAGCGAGGGTCTTGACGAAGTCCTTCTGGCTGGCCTTGACGGCAGCCTTGGCGGCCTTCTTCTCCTCGTCGGAGGCATCCTCGGCGAGTCCGCGGGGCTTGCCTTCCTCCTCGGCGTAGAAGCGGAGGT
>JAEEGJ010028422.1_pt1 | contig 11123 bp, 10 predicted proteins | sample 8958761 | NCBI WGS metagenome assembly JAEEGJ01 (sample SAMN16246546, study PRJNA631951) | gut metagenome | biome: gut microbiome; feature: rumen; material: RS-attached | host: Bos | place: Iran: Karaj | collected 2018-10
GACTATTTGTTAAAGCTTCAGTTATTTCTTGTTTAACTTTAATTCCTAATAGTTTCACAAAAATCACCTCCTCTATATATTTTATAATAAATAATATATTTATTCAATAAAAAAGGGCATTACGCCCCTTTTATTACCATACTTCTCTTGTACTATATGAGAATGTAGCTTCCTCAATATCAAGTTTATCCATTATTATAAATGCATATCTACAATGTGGTCCGCTACTATCTTTGTATCCTCTTTTGTGTTTATCATATATTTTGAATTTAACATTTCCGTCCTTAAATTTTATACTAGATATAAATAAATCTCTTGAATAATAAGAAAAGAACAAATTAACAACAACTATTTGTGTATCAAAATCAACAGTAACTTTGCCACTATTAACCATTGTGCTTAATGTTGTATTATCTTTAACAATAAATGTACGCTCTTCTGGAGCATTTTCATCCTTTACTGTCATATAATTGCCTTCTGCATCTTTCTGATAAGTACCGTCTTCATTCTTCAAATCATATTCAACCTTCTTAATTTTATTATTAAACAAGAAATCCTCAGTTAAAATATTATCTGAATTAGTATAAACTGTCGCATGATATTTATTCTTTTTACATCCAACAAGTAAAACAGCTAAACATAAAAATAAAACAACTCCTATTATTTTTTTCATATCTATCTCCTCCAATTCTATTTTACTATATATAAATATATATTTGTGTGAAAGTTTGGCGAAATATATTTGAAACAAAAAAAGGGCTAAAAGCCCATTTTTTATAATGCATCATCTAATTCCAATTCATCATTTGGTTCTTCTTGTTCGTTATTCTCTAAGTTAGAATCTTCATTAGTTTCTTCCTCATCATTACTATGTTCTTTAACATATTCATCAGCATTTACAAGATTTTCTGTTTCCTTAATTATCTTGATATCGATTATTTGCATTACTCTAAGGAATATCAATGCTCCTGTAAATATGATAAAGAAAAAGAAAGTTGCATTAACACAGTTAATAAAGTTAGGGGTTTTGTGAGTCATATATCTTGCCATAAATGAATCAGTTAAATCAATACATCCTATTGTTAATACAATTACAGATCCAACTAATAAAACAATTGTAATTATATTAGTTATTTTGTTTTTAAAGAACTCTAAGACAAATGATCCAATGTAGCATAATAACATAATTATCATATAAGGATAAAATTCTACTTTTCCTGGGAAACTACCATAATTTTTATATTTGAAAATCATATAGAATGGTGCAAACATAAATTTCGAATAATCATATTTTTCATATCCATATAATCCCTTATATCCTTCATAACTTATTCTATTATTTATTGGAGTACAGAAGAACATAAATATTAATTGAGTTAATAAAAATAAGAAAAATATTCTTGATAAACTAACATTTGATATTTCATAATTCTTTTTTGACTTAAATCTAATTTGATATGTAAAATAGCATATTGCAATATGTTTTATAATACCTATAAAAGCTCCGAAATATCCATCTGTTATGCTAAATATTGAACTTGTTTCTCCGTGAAATCTACAAAACATTACAACAAATATTAAATGTATTATGGTCCCAATTATAGCTACTATAAATAATAATATAGGCTGCCTCATATTACATCTAACATATTTAATTGATCGATACAATAATATAAGAATAAGAATAGGTGAAAGTAAATTTAAAAAGAATAAAATGAATGGGGGTGCTGTCTCTACATTATAGACATTATACACATAGCATTCAATAGGAGTCTTATCTATTATTGCTTTATCAAACAATGTAAGTGCAGATGTTATTCCTTGCCCTTTAGATACTTCAACTGCTATAAAGAAAAAATCAAATATTAAAGATACAGCAAGAAAACAAATAATTGATCTATATAATCTTAATCTTAGCATAATCTCTCCTCCCAACTATATTATACCTACCTCACTAATAATATTCAACATGAGAAAATAAAAAAGGCTAGAATAAGCAATTTCTAGCCTTTCAATAATTATTGATTTGAATAGTTTGAGAAGTAATTTTGAATTAGGATAACTGGTGTACCTTTATCTCCAGAACCACTTGTTAAGTCTGATAAACTTCCAAGTAGGTCAGTTAATTGTCTAGGTGTTGTTCCTTGTGTTTCCATTCTACCAACTAGATTAGAATCTTTTTCTTTAATTCTCTTAATCATAGCTTGTTTTAATTCTTCACCAGTTAAACCTTTGAATTCATTATCTGATAAGTACTTTAACTTTAATTCGTTAGGTGTACCAACTAATCCCTTAGTAAATCCAGGAGATACTACTGGGTCAGCTAATTCCCAAATTCCACCTTGAGGATCTTTGAATGCTCCATCACCATAAACCATAACTTCAACATTCTTGTTGTAGATTTTCTTTAATCTAGCAGCAACATCTTCTACTAATTCTTGACAGTTTCTTGGGAATAATTTAACTGAGTTATCAGTTGCTAAGTTAGATCCTAGTAGACCAAACTTATCATTATATCCTGATCCATCAACTGGAGCTGTCATTAATTCATCTAAGCAGTAACATTTCTTAACTCCTGCTTTTTCTAAGATCTTCTTATTTCTCTTTCTTTCATGGATTGAAGCAATAATTACATTATCAGTAAATTTTAGAATAGCTCTTGGATCATTTGCTAAAATGATTTCGCATTCGCATTCACATGCTTCTTTGTAATATTTAATATAATCTACACCTGTGAATTCATGAACTGTATTAGGGAAATACTTTCTAAATTCAGCTTCTGTAAATACATCCTTGTATGGATTGATATCAGTATCAAGTAATGCATCTGGACTGATTAGCTTATTTCCAACTTCATCACCAGGATAAGATAACATAACGATTAATTTCTTAACTCCCCTTGAAATACCCTTTAATAACATAGAAAATCTATTTCTACTCATAATTGGGAAGATTAAACCTACTGTTGCATCACCAAATTTGTTGTTAACATCTTTAGCGATTTGATCTGCAGTAGCATAGTTTCCTTGAGAAATACCAACAACAGCTTCTGTAATAGCTACAACATCTCTCTCATTGATTTCGATTTTAGCTTCATCAACAGCTTTGCATACAGAATCAACAACGATTGATGCTAAGTCATCACCTTTCTTAATAATTGGAGTTCTAACTCCTCTAGATATAGTTCCACTATATTTCATAAATATTCACCTCGCTCTTTTATTTTAACAAATATTATGGTATAAGTAAAATATATAATTATTATATGTACGATAAGGAGGCCTTATAGAATGATAAGCGACTTAAATTTACTGCATGTTTTCTATGTTGTTGCTAATGAAGAATCTTTTTCTAAAGCTAGTGAGAAATTATACATTTCTCAACCAGCAGTATCTCAAAATATCAAATCATTAGAAGATAGTGTAGGATTCCAATTATTTACTAGAGCTAAAAAAGGAGTTAAATTAACTCAAGAAGGTCTAGAAATATATGACTATTGTAAACAAATTTTTAAACAAGTTGATCTATTAAACCAAACAATCACAGATTTATCTAGCTTAGATACAGGTACTCTTTATATAGGCGCAAGTGATACTATTTGTAAATATTACTTAATTGATAAACTAAAAGAATTTGAAACTTTATTTCCAAAAATTAGATTTAAAGTAACTAACTGTACTACAAATGAATCTATGAGATTACTTAAGAATGGTGATGTAGATTTAGTATTTGTTCACTCACCAATTTATGAAGACGTGCAAACTCTAAACTGCTTAGCTCTACATGATGTATTTGTTTGTGCATATGATTATGATGTAAGTAATATAAACCATCTATCAGATTTAACTAATCATCAAGTATTACTTTTAGAGGAAGGTAGTTCATCTAGAAAGATGTTAGATAATAATTTATTAAAGTATGGTGTAGTACTAAAACCAAACTTTGAATTAGCATCTCTAGACTTATTAGTAGAGTTCTCTAAAAAGAATATGGGTATAACTTGTATAGCTGAAGAATATATCAAGGAAGAATTAAAAAATAAGGAACTTAAAATCATAAATATCCCTGAAAAATTAGATACAAGATATATTACATTATGTTATGATAGAAACCTATCAAATGCTAGTAAAAGATTTTTAGATTATATAAAGAAAAACGGGTAATTTGTTTTTTTAAAATTATTATGTTATAATAACAGTGCGAAAGCAATGATATTTTTATTAAGCAAAAATGAAAGGGATATGCTGGTAACATATCCCTTTCGCATTTGGTGTGGCAATGATTTTTTTATTAAGCTTTAATTATTAACGCTTATTATTAAGCATTATAGCAATAGTTACTAGCACTATTACTAGGAATACAAGGTATTCCATAACTACCTCCTAATTAATAGTCATTGCCACCTTTAACAAGTATTTCATTGCTAACCTCCTGCAGTACTTTCGTACCACTTTTATTATATCACAAATAAATGGCTTTGTTAAGCCTTTTTTTACTTGATAAAAAACGAAAAATATAGTGTAATAATAAGCTCTTTTTAATTTGTTTTTATAAAAAATAAAACAGTGTGAATACCACACTGTTTATGTTTTATGCAATCTTCATACCTTTAATTAGAATATATTTAGGTCCGTGATAGTTAGGTAGATCTACTGTTTCTTTAGATAAATATAATTCTTTTTTAAGCTCGTTAATATTACCTGATATAGAGAATCCTGTGACAGGAATTTCTTTTTTACCATCAAAATAGAAACCAAGTCTAACTTCTCCACCAAAGAATCCTGTATTAGGATCTAGTTGCATATTAGAGAATCTAGAACACTTAACATATTTATATTTCTTAAAGTCTTTTAATTCTTTACTACCTTCACCTACAACCATTACAGGAAGAACTCCTGTTGGATTTTGCTTTAAGTAATAACCAAATCTATATGATCCATACATATTCTTTGCGATACCATCTTCTATTAGAGATATTTCTTTTAAAATTACTCCATCACCATCAAAATCTCTAGATCCAATACAACCTGAATAATATGGAACCATCTTAATGTTTAATTTATCTCCAATACATTCTCCTTGTACGGAATCATTGATTTCATTAATGTTTATATGTTGATATTTTGCTCCATAAGTTAAATCATCACTAAAGAATGATAACAATTGAGCTACTTCATCATTTTCAAGTATGATAGCTAAATCTTCTTTCTTTTCTAATTCTTTAGCTTCATATCTTTTAATAGCTAAATTAAGTAATTCTTTTATTTCTTTCTTAATAGCTAATAAATCATATTTTTCTAGTTCTAACATTTTATAAATCTCAACATCTTTATATGTTGGGATTAATTCTATATTAAGTCTAAAGCTTTTTTGTTTAACATCTACTCCATTAGAATTAATTAATCTCTCATCTATTTCAGATAAGAAGAATTCTGTGGCTGATAGATATGCTTCACTCTTTACACTAAAAATAGCTTTCTTTACTTTCTCTAATACTTTTAGAGGAGATTCGTTTAAGTTTGTTGTTAAATCTCTATGATGTAAATGTTCATATTTAGGTAGCTCATAATAATCGTTTAAAGCATTTAAAGCATTAAGCTTATTATCATTGATTTTTCGCTTTATTTCTTCATTATCCATATATGGGTATATATCAAATGTTGATGCTCCAACCTTCTTATTATTTAATACATAAACAGTAACATTATATAGTGTTTCATTAGTAGATCTATTGGTTTCAAGTTTATCTAATATGTAATATAGTTCTGTGGTTTTTTTCTTAATTTCTACAATCTTCCAGCCAAATAAGTTGGCTTCATCTAATAAATCAATATACTTTTTCATTAGCCTAATTTACACCTTGCTTTCAAATATGGACCTCCATCACTTACAGGTACCCATTCCTTATGTCCTTTACCACAGTGACCTGAACCATGTATCTCAAATTCTTTTGAAACCATTGTTATAGATTGTAATAGATCTAATACATTTCCACTCATTACAACAGGGGCTACAATCTTACCGCTTAGCTTGCCATCTACTATTTCTTTTGCATATGCACAAGTACATTGTATATTCCAATTCTTTGGATCTTCCATACCATTATCCATTTGACATAATAAATATCCATGTTTAATAGATTTAATCATATCATTAACTTTAGAATCTCCAGCTTCAAAGAATGTATTAGTCATTCTTGAATAAGATTTATGGAATGGATTTTGTCTTCTACCATTACCTGTAGGTTCCATATCTAGTTCCATTGCGCTAACTAAATCAGATATTCCTCTTTTTAGAATACCTTTTTCAATAATTAATGTATCATGAGCTAAAACTCCATCATCATCAAAGAAATATGATGCTTGTGATAAGCATGAGCTTGCGCCATCATGCATTGTGATAAGTGGACTAGCTACATATTTTTCAATATAATTCTTAGCTTTTGCTCTATTTTTTAAGAACATATCTAACTCTACACCATGTCCAAATGCTTCATGAGCAATTAAACCTGTAATAGCTGGTGTAGTTATAATATCATATGTTCCTGGTTCTATTAGAGTAGAATCTAATAATTTAATTGATGTTTCACATAAATCATTTAAATTCTTTTCTAAATCTTTTAGGCATTTTTCAATACTATTATGTGCATAACATTCATAAACATTCTTTATGTTTTCTTTATCTCTTGATGTAATACTTACTAATCCTAAAACCCATGAGAAATTTTGAGTTAATTCTTTATTCTTAGAAATATAAATTGAATTAACATTATAATATTCTAATCCAAGAATAACATTAATAATTTTCTCATTATAAGCATGTGCTTCAGTTTTAAGTAAATTAAACTTATTAATTATATCTTGATTAGGAACTTTCTTTCCTTCAAGCTTTCTATAGAAGTTTTCTTTAATAACTTCTTCATTAATAAGATTTGCTTCTACTTGATCATTATATAAAGCTTTTGATAGTTTAGTGTTATTAACTATCTCCTTATAAATTTCATTGAAGTTTTCTTTATTTATATCTGAAAATGCATATTCAGAATATGATTTGTTATTGTATATTCTACATACAAATCCACATTGCTTTTCTATAGTATCTCCTACACGTGTAAAACGTGTTGAGACTCTTATAGAATCACCTGTTATTTCTTTTCCAAGTACGGATGCAAAGCTATATTTTTTAGATAGTTTGTCTACTAATCTTTTTAATATTTTTCTTTTGCTTCCTAAATATTTTGAAAACATAGTACACCTCCTAAAAATCTCTTACTTATCCCTTTTTATGATAATTGGTTTATCTACAACTAAACCTAAATCTGCGTTTTTAACTGCTCTAAATAAACATACATTTGAATACTCTTTATTAGTATCATAAACAAATTTCATTTCTTTAATAGTTAGATTATTTTTCTTAAATTCTAATACAACTTCATCTAATCTAGAAGTTAGAAATAAGAAGAATAAAGTACCATTATCTTTAAGATTTCTACTAATAGATTTAACTAATAATTCTAGTGTTAATTCACTTTCATGCTTAGCTAAATTTTTAAACAAATCACTCGATTTATTATCTTCTTTTGTTTTAAAATATGGTGGGTTACATATGATAACATCTACTGGATCATTCTCATATGTAATGATATTTCCTTCTATTAATTCATAGTTATTTACGCCATTTATATCTAAATTCTTTTTAGCTAATTCTAATGCTTTTTTATTTATTTCAAGACCTATTATTTTTTTAGGATTGAATAGATTCGCATATAACATAAGAGCTCCTGTGTTAGTTCCCATATCTAAAACAGTATCTTCTTTGTATATATTTAAGAATTCTCCTAATACTTCTGTATCTGTATTAATTTTAAATAAATCATCATCTTGAAATACTTTTATTTCTTTATGTTTAGGTAAGTAACATTCTCTAATCACTTTAATCACCTCTAATATTATATCACTTTCTATATTTTAATAATAATATTTTGATAATTATTAAAATAACGTGTTATAATGAAATTGTGGTGATGCATATGATATTTAAAAAGATATTTCATTATATCCTAACCTTTTTTAAAACTATGGGTAAGAAAAAATATGATACACTTGCAGGAAGCTTAACATTCTTCTTTTTACTAACTTGTGTACCTATTTTATATATTACTTTATTCTTTTATGGACAAATCGCAAATGCCTTTCATTTAGAACTAGAAATACCAGAATGGTTAAAGGATTACATAACATTTGATTTAAATGTTGGTGTATCTATCTTCTTTATATTTGCGACTATATTCTCTACAACAAAATTCTTTGTGCAAATAAAGAAGATTGGAGATATTATTTATGGTGTTAAAGAACCAGTAAATTCAATTAAATTAAAAATAGCTTCTGTGGCTATTTCTATAGTATTTATTTTAGTAATAATTGCTGGATTATTATTAATGAGTCTATCTCATTTCTTTGATAAATATTTTCCAGCATGGTTAACTAGATTATTATCAATATCCCTAATTGGTGGAGTATTCTTCTTACTAGTAATAGTTATTGATAAAACAGCTACTCCAACATTAAGTATGAAAAAGCATGTTTATAGAGGTGCATTTGTAACACTTGGTTATACAGTATTATCTTCAATTATATTCTCTATATACCTTGCATTATTTGGAAACTTTGGTCAATTATATGGATCCCTTTCTACATTATTAGTATTCTTATTATGGATGTATTTAATAAGTAAAGGTATTGTTGTAGGAATAGTTATTAATTATTATTTCGACAAAAAAATAGAACAAATAAATAAAAAACTCGAGGAGAATTAATCCTCGAGTATTTCTTTTTATTAAGCCATTTTTTAGAATTCACAGTTCTTTGGTGTTCTTGGATATGGAATAACATCTCTAATGTTTTCCACACCAGTTAAATACATAATCATTCTTTCAAATCCCATACCAAATCCTGAATGGATACATCCACCATATCTACGTGTATCTAGATACCAATCCATAGATTTTGGATCAATACCAAATGTCTTCATCTTATCTAATAGAATATCCATTCTTTCTTCTCTTTGAGAACCACCACATAATTCTCCTGAACCTGGAACAAGTAAGTCTACAGCAGCAACTGTCTTACCATCATCATTTGCTCTCATATAGAATGCTTTAATTTCTTTTGGCCAGTTAGTTACGAATACTGGTGATTTGAAGTGAACTTCTGTTAAATACTTTTCATGTTCTGTAGCTAAATCTTCTCCGTACTTAGCTTCATTTTCAAATTTAACACCACTATTTCTTAAAATAGTAATAGCTTCTTCATGTGTAACCTTAGCAAAGCTAGAGTTTAATACATGTTTTAATCTATCAATTAATCCTTTTTCAACAAAGTTATCGAAGAAAGTCATTTCTTCTGGAAGAGTTTCAAGTACATATTTAATAATATGCTTTACCATAGCTTCCATAACATCCATATCATCGTTTAAATCCATAAATGCCATTTCAGGTTCAATCATCCAGAATTCTGAAGCATGTCTTTGTGTATTTGAGTTTTCAGCTCTGAATGTAGGACCAAATGTATAAACATTTCTAAATGCCATAGCATATGTTTCAGCTTCTAGTTGTCCAGAAACTGTTAAGTTAGCTTGCTTACCGAAGAAATCTTTTGAATAATCAATAGATCCATCTTCATTCTTAGGAATATTATTTAAATCTAATGTTGTTACTTGGAACATTTGTCCAGCACCTTCACAATCGCTTGCAGTGATTAGTGGTGTATGTACATATACATAACCACGCTCTTGGAAGAAATTATGAATTGCATAAGCTGTAACACTTCTAACTCTAAATACTGCACTAAATAAATTAGTTCTACTACGAAGATGAGCTTGCTCTCTTAAGAACTCTCTTGTATGCTTTTTAGGTTGAATTGGATAATCTTCTAATGAATCTCCAAGTAATGTTACTTTTTCAGCTTTAATTTCGAATGGTTGTTTTGCATTAGGTGTTAAAACTAATTTACCACTTACTCTAACACTAGCACCATTTCTAAATTTTTGAATATCCTTAAAGTTATCTAAATTTGATTCATATACTACTTGTACACTTTCAAAGAAAGTACCGTCATTTAGCATAATGAAGCCAAATTCTTTTTGAGCTCTATTACTTCTAATCCAACCTAATAGATCGACAGTTTTACCATCGAAACTGTCTTTTTCTTTATATAATCTTTTAATTACTTCAACCATATTTTCATCTCCTAATTAACATAATATACATGTTTAATTCCTTTATTGTCTATATAGTGATAATAACTTATTTCTACATTCTTACTATCTATAATATCATTCGCAGTAGTTACTGAGAAATCATTGATATTATCTTTATGACTTACTTCATATACTGAAGCACTCATTAAGTCTGTACAATAATAGCCATTTTCAAACAAAAATGTATAATTATATTTTGTTCCTATCTTGGATTTAATATTTTCTGTTACATCACTAACAATACTTTGATTTTTAAGTCTAACACCAATACATTCTTTTAGACTAAACCATGTATTACCATAATATGATACAGTATTATTATCTTTATCCTTGCCATTTATTTCAATTGTTGTCTTACTATCGACAACATAAGCAGCATGTCCACCTACAAAGTAAGTAGTTAATTGATGGAATATAGGTATCTCAGGATAAGGAGATGCCTTCTTTAAAAGAATATCTCCAGTTGCTCCTATATAGTATTTACCATCAATTTTATTAATAGATGGTTTGGATGTTTCACGTGAAACACAATAAAACTTTATGCCATTTTCCACATCTTCATCAACTAGTACTGCTTGGCGCATGAAATTATTGATTTTTCTTGATATGATAATATTTTCTACTACTCCATTTATGATAAAAAATAGTAGGATTCCTAAAAGAATATATCTTGTAAAATGAAATTTAATTTTTACATCCATTATTTCTTAGGTTTAATAACTAAAGCTCTATCTGCACCTTCACCTTCAGATTCAGTGTAAACATCTCTCCAGTCAGCTAATTTTTCATGAATAATTTTTCTTTCATAAGCGTTCATTGGTTTTAATTTAACTTCAATCCTAGTTCTTGCTACTTCTTTAGCTGTT
>JAEEGJ010028426.1_pt1 | contig 11122 bp, 7 predicted proteins | sample 8958761 | NCBI WGS metagenome assembly JAEEGJ01 (sample SAMN16246546, study PRJNA631951) | gut metagenome | biome: gut microbiome; feature: rumen; material: RS-attached | host: Bos | place: Iran: Karaj | collected 2018-10
AATGCTCAATATATTGAATTACAGCGCAAAGGTACGAAAAAAAAACGGGAAAACGTCAAGTTTTTGTTTAATTTAGAGAAAACAAAGGTTTTATTGGCAAAATTTAAAATAAAAAGTGTTCAAAAGAGGGTTGTTGTAAACAGAAAAGAAGAGCACACGGCATGAGCCTGTGCCCTTCTCTTAGTGGGTATGCATCTGGCGAAACAACGGTTTGTTGTTTGCGTCGTTTGTCTATTCAATGACCACGAGCGGAGTGTCTTCCATCACGCTGTCGCCAACATTCACGAGCACAGCTGTCACCTTGCCAGCCTTGGGAGCGTCGAGGTTGTTAGCCATCTTCATGGCTTCAAGCACAACGACAGTGTCGCCAGCCTTCACTTCGTCTCCCACAGCCACCTTGATGTCGGTGATGACACCTGGCAGCGGAGCCTTCATTGCGTTGTTGGTGTTGACGGGTCCTGCGGCAGGAGCATCTGCGGGTGCTGCCTCAGCCTTGGCCACGCCGGTCTTCACCACCACCTTCTTCTTCTCGGGTTCTGGTTCTTTTTCCATTTCCACCTTGAAGTCCTCGCCATTGACGGTTACACTGGCAATGTTCTCAACGATGTCACCAATCTGAACGTTGTATTGCGTTCCATTGATAATATACTTGTACTCTTTCATACTTTCATGGTTTTTTGTTGTTAAGGATGCTGGGTCATTGTCAACATGCGGGAAGACCAGTCGGAGTGGTGCTCCTTTATCGTGATAATGCCGGTTTCCTTGTCGTGCACGTTGTTGCCCTGGAACTCATGCAAAGCAAGAGCTATGGCGGCATACACTTCATTGTTTGCTTTCCCATGATGGTAATGTTTTAGAAGATTGTATAGAGGGAAAAGTTGAAAAAGTGAAAAGCGCCTCATGCACTTGATGTTGCCGAAGAGAGTGATTACTTCTTTTCACTTTTTCACTTTTCCAACCATTTAGTGGTTACATCGGAATGTTCCCGTGCTTCTTTGCAGGCAGGCCTTGACGCTTTGTGGCCAACTGAGCCAGTGCGCGGCAAATGCGGAAGCGGGTGTTGCGCGGTTCAATCACATCGTCGATGTAACCAAACTTGGCGGCAGCGTATGGGTTGGCGAACTTCTGACGGTACTCCTCTTCTTTCTGAGCGACAAATTCGGCGCGTTCTTCTGGATTGGCAATCTCAGCGATTTTCTTGCCGTCAAGGATTTCGACAGCGCCACTGGCACCCATCACTGCGATCTCGGCGGTAGGCCAAGCGTAGTTGACATCGTTACGCAACTGTTTACAGCCCATCACAAGGTGGGAACCGCCGTAGGACTTACGCAGGGTGACCGTCACTTTCGGCACAGTGGACTCGCCGTAGGCATAGAGCAGCTTGGCACCGTGTACGATAATGCCGTTGTACTCTTGACCTGTGCCAGGCAGGAAGCCAGGAACGTCAACCAAAGTCACGATCGGGATGTTGAAGGCATCGCAGAAGCGGACGAAACGGGCACCCTTACGGGAAGCGTCGCAGTCGAGCACACCAGCGAAGAAGGCTGGGTTGTTGGCCACAATACCTACTGACATGCCGTCGAAGCGGGCGAAGCCGACAATGATATTCTTGGCATAGTTCTTGTGAATCTCCAAGAAATCACCGTTATCCACGATAGCCGTGATGATGTCCATCACGTTGTAAGGCTTGTTCGGATTGTCGGGAATGATTTGGTTCAAAGCGTCATCCAAACGGTCAATGGGGTCGTTGCACTCAACAAGTGGAGCATTCTCCATATTGTTTTGCGGGATGAAAGAAAGCAGACGGCGGACGAGGTTGAGACCTTCCTCTTCATTCTCCACCGAAAAATGAGCCACGCCCGACTTGGAAGAATGGATGCGAGCGCCACCGAGGTCATCAGTACTGACATCCTCGCCGATGACGGTCTTTACCACTTTAGGACCTGTGAGGAACATATAGCTGTTTCCTTCGGTCATGATGATGAAATCGGTGAGGGCCGGTGAATACACGGCGCCGCCGGCGCAGGGGCCGAAGATGGCGGAGATCTGCGGAATCACGCCAGAGGCGTTGATGTTACGTTGGAAGATCTCGGCGTAGCCGGCGAGGGAGCGTGAGCCCTCCTGGATACGGGCGCCGCCCGAGTCGCAGATGCCGATGACGGGAGCGCCGACTTTCATGGCTTGGTCCATCACCTTGCAGATCTTGAGCGACATGGTCTCACTCAAGGCACCGCCGAACACGGTGAAGTCTTGGGCGTAGACGTAAACGACGCGACCGTCGATGGTACCATGGCCGGTGACGACACCGTCGCCGAGGTACTGTTGCTTGTCGAGACCGAAATCGACGGTGCGATGGGTCACGAACATATCCGTCTCTTCGAAGCTGCCTTCGTCGAGCAGGATGGCGATACGTTCACGGGCAGTCATCTTGCCCTTTGCATGCTGAGAGTCGATGCGTTTCTGGCCGCCACCGAGACGGGCCTCACCGCGTTTCTCCAGCAATTCCTGTATTTTCTGTTCAATTAACATGTTTTTATGTGTTTTTATTTATTTTTGTTTTCACACAATTCGGTCAGCACGCCGAAGGTTGATTTCGGGTGCAGGAAAGCGATGCTCAGGCCTTCGGCGCCGGCACGTGGGGCTTGGTCGATGAGGCGAATGCCTGCTTCCTTGGCTTCCTCGAGATGACCTTCGATGTTCTCCACAGCGAAAGCGATGTGGTGCATACCGCCCTTACCATTGTTCTTTGCGATGAAAGCGGCGATGGTGCTCTCTTCGCTGGTAGGCTCCAGCAACTCAATCTTGGTCTGTCCGCAACGCAGGAAAGCGGTCTTCACTTTCTGGTCAACGACTTCCTCGATGGCATAGCATTTGGTGCCAAGCAGGGTCTCAAAAAACGGAATGGCCTCCTCCAAACTGGTCACGGCAATTCCAATGTGCTCAATGTGAGTAGGATTCATGATTTATTCGAATAAATTAATAATAAAAAATACGCGTATTAAAAATCGGTGCAAAGGTAAGAACTTTTTTCGGGGTTTCCAAAGGAAAAATGAAGGGAGATGGTATCCGCCAACATTTTCGAGAACTTTATGGCTCCCGTTTCCGTCAAATGTCCCGCATCGTAGAAATCCTCATCACCAAAACCTTCCGCAAAAAAGAAATTGTAATACTCCACGTTATGGTACAGCTGGTTCAGACTATCGGCCACACTCTTCATATCCTGAAGGACAACTTCGTTAATCAAGTATTGATAAGTCGAATAAACCGGAGCGGAAACCAATATCAACCTTGCTCCCTGCTCGCAACACAGTTTAGCTATGGTATCGTGTCCTCTTACAAATTCCTCGAAGGCTTTTTCATCCCGCGGCATGTTAGGGTCCACTATTTTGGGAAGACGCTGCCATTGCCAATAAGGGGAACTTCTTTGAACCCCAAGTTTGACAAAGCCAAGCGAATCGCAGGAATCGGATGCACTTTGGCCGAAAAACAACCGGTGCATATAATTCTCATCTGAATACAAGATTTCGGACCAATATCGCCAACCGTACTGTCGTATCCCCAAGTATTTGGTCTGCATGCATTTAAACGTGTTTGTCCGTTTCCTTGCCTGTGGCATCAAAACCTCGTCTCTTGTTCTTCCAAATACAAAGTAATCGTATGAGAAAGGCAAAACTACTATTCTAAGATGACTCATCTTAGGGAGATACCTTTGCGCCAATTCCACATCGCAATTCCATTCTTTCCCTGAGATGGCAAAGTTAAAAACGCTGTCACCCAATAATTCAGGGACCAAAGCTTCTTCTATATGGGAATTACCCATCAACAGCACAGAAATATCGTCGAGATGATGTTCCACATACGCTCTTTTGCGCGAATAATTGTTGGGTCTGATAAGCAGCAGCAATTCCAACACAATGCAAACCAAGATCACCAATAGACCAAAAGCAACATTATTCTTGATAAAGTTTTTCATGAATCAGAATTGAAAATAAATGAAATCAGGACGACCCACAAAAGAGGAAACCGTTAAACAACAAATAGCTATTGACAAATACAACATCCAACGCACCCACCTGGGTTCAAATAGTTTTATTCCGGATATTTCCAGTCCATGCGCCCTCCCCCGCTGAAACCATTCCACCACCATCATGATCACGATAAAGACCATCTTCGGCCAAATGTTGGACTGGGTAAAGAGCCGATAGCTGGCACGAAGCGTCCCCAATTGCCACATCCCTGAGAGATATTGCAGGCAATCTCCCATGCTATCTGAGCGGAAAATGATCCACCCAAACAGGACCAACCCATACGTGACAAGCATCTGCCCAGCCTCTTTCCATGTCGGAAGAATCCTTCTTTCGGCAATTTGACCAGTGCTTCTTCGCTGGCTTCCCAAAAGAATCCCCGGCAAAAACAACAATGCGTGATACATTCCCCACGCCAGAAAAGTCCAGTTGGCACCATGCCACAATCCACTGAGCAAGAACACAACCAGAACATTGCCAAAACACCTTGCTTTCCCTTTCCTATTACCCCCAAGCGGGATGAAAACATAATCACGGAACCATGTCATCAGAGAGATATGCCACCGCCGCCAAAACTCGGCCATATTGCGACTGAAATAGGGATTGTTGAAATTACTGGTCAACCGGATGCCGAACAGTTTTGCCACACCGACGGCCATATCAGAGTAACCCGAAAAGTCGGCATAGATTTGGAAAGAAAAAAGCACTGCGGCAAGAAGCAATTCACTACCAGGCATCTCTACTCTTGTGGACCAAAAGAAAACTGAAGAAACTACTTTTGCACAGTTATCAGCAACCACAATTTTCTTGAACAAGCCCCAGAGGATTTGCCGCATTCCATCAACGGCGGTATCGTAATTGAACTCGCGTTTCTTCAAGAACTGCGGCAAGAGGTTGGTCGCCCGCTCAATGGGGCCGGCCACCAACTGCGGGAAGAACGAGATGAAAGCGAAAAAGGCAACAATGTCCTTCGTTGGCTCAATCTTGCCTCGGTAAACATCAATGGAATAACTCAAGGCTTGGAAAGTATAGAACGAGATGCCTACGGGGAGTATCACCTTCAGCAACAACCCGTCCGTGGAAAGGTGGAACAACTGAGCAAACTCCGTGACGAAGAAGTCGTAATACTTAAACAAGGCAAGGATACCAAGGTTCAAAACGATATTGAGCCACATCCAAGTTTTTGCTCTTCTTTTTGATTCAGCCTTGCCTATGAGCATTCCGCTCCCCCACGAGCAAAACGAGGTGAAAGCGATGAGCAACAAAAACCTCCAATCCCACCAGCCATAAAACACATAGCTAGCCACCACCACAAAGGCATTCTGCAACTTCAATTGATGCTTCGACTTGCTGATAAGGCGGTCGAAGACAAACCAATAAAACAAGAACACCAGTGGCAGAAATATCGCGAACTGGATCGAGTTAAACAGCAACTTTTAACTTTTATCTTTTATCTCTTAACTACTTATGCACCTTCCTCACAAACTCCTCCACCTCAGGCACGCCGCCTTGGTAGACGAGGTAGCCGTTGTAAGGTTCGCGCGGGGTGATCTCGCTGTTGACGGGGGTGAGCATGATCTTCTTCACCTCTTCCCTATCTTGGGTCTGACCCAGGGCCCAGCCCAGCTTGATGTAGGCGGTCTCGGCGAGCATGTTGCCAGCCGGGATGATGCCACGGTTCATCAGGTCGCGGCCCGTGTCGTACACGAACATGTGGGCGTAACCCCAGATGGTCTGCACGCACATGTACTGATGCACGCCCTTGTCGGTGGCCCGCTGGATGGCGTCGAACATGCCGCGGTTGACGTGGCCCAGTCCGGTGCCGTCCCAGATGATGCCTTTGTAGCCGTTGTCGACCAATGCGTCGAGCACGTCGGGTTTCATGCCGGGATAGTAGTAAAGGATGGCCACACGGTCGTCGAAGGTCGGGATGATCTTCACGTCACGGTCGGCACGACGGTGGTTGTATTCCTCCTTGATGGGCACCACGCCACGTTTGCGGTCGACGGTCGCCACGGGGGTGTCGCCGATGGTGCGGAAGGTGCTGCGGTAGCTGGAGTGCATCTTGCGCACACGGGTGCCGCGATGTAGGAAACCGTATTCATCAGAAGTGGGGCCAAACATACACACCATCACTTCGGCCACGTCGCCGTGACCGGCGGCTGTCATGGCGTGCATCAGGTTCAAGGCGGCGTCCGACGAGGGACGGTCCGAGGAACGCTGCGAGCCCACCAGCACGATGGGCACCGGCAGGTTCTGGCACATGAAGGTCAGGGCGGCGGCGGTATGGGCCAGGGTGTCGGTGCCGTGGCCGATGACGATGCCGTCGATGCCGTTCTGGATCTCCTCGCCGATCTTCTTGGCCAGGGCGATGTATTCCTTGGGCGACATGTTCTCGGAGAACACGGCGAACACCTTCTCGGTATCGAGGTTGCAGATGTCGGCCAGCTCGGGCACGGCGCCATAGAGCTCACCTGGCGAGAAGGCGGGGATGACCGCACCGGTGCGGTAGTCCAGGCGGGATGCAATCGTACCGCCCGTGCCGAGCAGCTTCACGTGGGGAAGGCCCTCGGTGTAAGGGAATTCCTTCTCGGGGATGTGATAGTTGGCTTTCTTGTAGTCGGTCTCCTTCATGCTGGTGATGGTGCTGACATCCACACCGATGTTGTAGCCTGTATTGACCTTCATGACGATATGCTGGTCGTCTTGGAAGGCGGCACGCGGCAGAATCGTGCCTTTGAAGAGTCCGCCCGTGGTCTGGCACTCGGCCTGGCTCCACACGCGGCAGTTGTATTTCTTGAGCACCTCAAGGGCGGCGCCCCAATAACCCTGGAAAAAATCTTCAGCCATAACTTTTTATTTTTGTGATTATTAATTAATTATCTTTTTAACGCATTATAATCAGTTTTCCACTAAGAACATCATCCCCACAACGCACGGTGTATCCATAAACACCTTGAGATAGGTTTTCCAGAAGCACTTCCTTGCTGCCTTTTTCTCCCTCCAAAACAACAGATTCAACCTTAATGCCTAAAGTGGTTACCAGTTCTAATAAGGCTTGCTGACATCCCTCAGGTAGTGTATAATTGACACGCACCTGAGAAGAAGTCGGATTTGGCATCAAGACAACATTAAAGCCTTTGGAAACGGGCACCTTGTTATTTTCCATGATAGCGTTGTTCTTGGCAATGGTGGGAAGCGTAGGACACGAGTAGGATCTGTTAGGATTTTCTGAAATATGATCCATAATGGCCAAAGCCATCGATTGAGGAAAACCGAGACCGTTCTCGGCAAGGTTTTCGACCAAATTACGCTCGCTATCAGACAATTGACAAACCGTGCGATGTGTTTCAAAAAGCGTCTTATAAAGGTTAATCAAAAGCATGTATTGGGCATGGGCTTCGAGATCATCCCCTTCCAAATCATATTGATGGGGTAGTTTTTCAGCAAGTTGAGTCGCTTTAACAAAGTCACCCTCATGCATGAAAGATGCTATGCACACACGATCGGCACTTATATCGCTAAGATTACTCAACCAAGTACGCAATTCTTCGGGGTTAGAGATCGTGTCGTGAAGGTCGCTACGTACGATGTCGCCCGCAGCGAGATAGCGTTCATGCCAGTCGCTAGACGACTGGTATATTTTTCTCAACTCATTCTTTTCATCCTCATCCTTGACCACGACGCCATAATGCGATGCACATCTGTTATGGTTACTTGTAGCGTTTGCGCTCACACCATAAAGCAATGAGTTGGATGGGATTTCGTCTGGATCGCCATTGTAGTACCAATAGTTTACCATGTATTCACCATCATTATAAAAATGGAAAAGGCTTCCATCGAAAGTATTTCCAGCGGCTTCTGTTGACGAGCCTTGGTTGGGGTGGATTCCACCATTGCCTCCATCTTTTTGCACACAGAAATCAATGTTATTACCATTATTATGATTGCAGCTATAGATAAGGCCTGCGTTTACATTTCCCGGAGAGAACTCACCTGTGCTTGTGGCATTCCGTCCCTTAGCGTAATTACCGCAGCTAAGACTATTAAAGCTGTTGAGGTAAACTTCATTGCCACCTTCGCAATTGAACACGCCAACACCATAATCTTCGCTTTTCTTTTTCCTACCAATAAAAACATTCTCTTCTACACAAAAACCACTTACCTCATTCAAATAGACTCCGAAGCAACAATTATCCTCACCATATACAGTAAAACGATTTCTTAGAATAGTGGCATATCCAGTATTGTGTGCAAAAACACCTCGTTTGTTGTTTGAAAATATGGCATCTTTTACACCAAAGGTATATGGTACAGAAACGTCACTAACAGAATGTACAGCATCATAAAAGCCCATGAAGCTGGAACGTATTATATATTCATCTGGACAAACATGGTTATAAAATCCCATATTAGTATTACAAATCGCCTCAACAAAGAAACCCGCATCAAATGCGTTTATCCCAAAGCATGATGATGAGATGTTTTGTGCGTTGTCACTACAAGAAAAACGGCATCCTTTAAAGGTGATTCCGTTTACATGATCCAATTCAACATGCTCATAAAAAGTCTCAGTTCCCAAATAATTGCCATTGATAGAAAAGGTACAATTGATGAAACTACTATTATAGTTTGATTCATGCTCTAACAACGGGTTCCAATTACTGTAGTATTGAGCGTGAACCGCCTTGGCGTTGTTAATAAAAACAGCACTATCGGCATGAACGATTCCTCCGCTGGTACCTGAGACACCAGGACGACAGAGTTCCACGGCGCATACAGCATTCTCGATAGTAGCTCCGTTCAATAGCTCAAGCTGACCTTGAGCACAAACGCCACCAATGGTAAACTGATTCATATCGCTATTACCCCACACTTCTATGCCTTGCCACATATTGTCGTTACAGGAACAAGTCAATCTACCTCCGTCAATGATAAGCTTTCCCCCTGGGTGGACAATGATTTTTCTATTGATGTCCATGTGGATTTTTGAAGTAATTGTTAGGATTGCGTTCGAATCTATCTCAATATTCCCACGGATGAATCCGCCATTGTTCCACGTTTCCACACTGGTTATCCTTATTGTTGTTGTATCCCCCTGAAGATCACAGTAGTTGATGCAATCATAGTCCAGACCATAAGGTCCAAGGGTCGGGTCTGAATCGTCACAATCGCGCTCATCAGGACAGTCGGGACAAGTCGCTGGCTTGGGTCCTATTCCCCAATTATAATAGCCATCTCCGTCTTTATCTTCACAGATAACATCATCGTCGTTAAGCATTTGTGTTTCTGGAGTAACAAGTTTATACAACCCATATAGATTATTGATGTCTTGTGTAAATATATAAGCATAACCCCCATCCCCCCAATTAGTGCCCATACTATTCTTGAAAAGCCAACATGTTTGCCCTATATATGGACTGTTTGGTTGGATGGTCATATTAGTTAAAGGATATTGTTCACCACTATATACATTATCTCCCTCTTTCAATGTTTTAAAGCCAATTATCGACATAAAATGATGTAAACTAAACAATCCGCCACAGACGGGACCGTTTTCTATTACAGCTTTTTTAATATTGTCAACACTTTTTTGTATTAGACTATAGTTATTGAACGAAACAGTCTCTAAAGGGTTACTACAAACATTTCCACAAGGAATATTTGGTGGATCCTGCCCCATGTACGGAAAACAGCTTTCCACAACTACCCCTTGGTTTGCAATAAAAGCCACAGAAGTACTAATATTGCCATCAAAACATATTCCATTGTTTCCTCCGCTACAAGAAGCCACATGTTGTTCAGAAAGATCGTAATCGATAGACTGGTTAAAATACAAATTAACTGATGATTCAGCAACACTTACCGGACAAAACACCCAACAATGATTACAATCTTGCTCTTTAGGCGGGGTCATCCAGTTTCTCCCGTGTCTATTTCTCCAATCGAACTCGTCCACATAGTTTGATGTGACCGTTGTCCTACTTTGAATGGAATCTGTTCGGACCTCAAATATGCCTCCTTTATAGTACTCAAAGCCTTGAAGGTTAGGTATTTCATGTTCTTCGTTCTTTGGTAGCATATATTTGCGTTGGTCATAATATAATTCTGAAACCGTAGTAGACCCGGCATACCAAAGACATCTTTCTTCTTTTATTCTTTGGTTCAACGATGCAAGCAATATTGAATCCTGTAGTATTTTTTGTTTTCTTTTGTCCTTGTCGAATTGTTCCTTGTCCAATTCACAAGGTGTTATTGAATAGTTTACCCGATCCAAATAGCATTCGCCATTATGGATCTCAACTCTTACAACGACATTCGAAAGATTGTAAAGCATATTTGATTCGTAGGTATAATCCTCGATGTGATAAGGAGTGTTAAGACCGTTCAATGGATAATAGGCCTCGTAAACCAAATAATCTTGTTCATGTTCTAGATCAGATAACAGAATCCTGATATACCCTTCGTAACTATAAAGTTTAAAATCAGCTGTTACTGAAAGACCAGAAATGGAACCGTTTGTGATCGAATAGACCAATCCTGAGGAATAGAAGGTGCTGTCTATTTCCATCCCGATGATTTTTAAATCTGAACCAAATTGGTTAATCGAAAATAAGTTATTCTGACCATAACTGAAAATTGAAAAAGAAAACACAATGGCTAGTAAGACAATTCTTATAGTTTTCATTTTAAAACAAACCTTTCATGAACGATTCGAGAATTTGTTATTATCTGGGCGATATAAATGCCTTTGGGGTTGTCGGCAAGCCAAATATCACAATGGTCATCATGGGTGTCTGATTCATGCACCGTTTTCCCTGAGATCTCAATAATACGGATTCGTTTACCCCCCATCAAAGCCTCCGAAAACTCGATACGCAGCAAACCATCACCCATTGTTCTGACTGTCACCAATGCCGATTCAGAATTATCATCGACAACCAAAACTTCGTAATCGCAGTCAACGTTTGATGTGATCAATGGAATGCCATTTTCAGTGTAACAACGGATGGGGCCGTTAGTGCACGAAGACAGGCCTTCTGATGTTTCAAATGGAAAAACGGAATAGTCCATGCCGATTCCATTGATGATGTTGT
>JAEEGJ010028427.1_pt1 | contig 11121 bp, 9 predicted proteins | sample 8958761 | NCBI WGS metagenome assembly JAEEGJ01 (sample SAMN16246546, study PRJNA631951) | gut metagenome | biome: gut microbiome; feature: rumen; material: RS-attached | host: Bos | place: Iran: Karaj | collected 2018-10
CATAGCGAAGCCATCATCACCGACAACATAGAGACGGCACGCCGTTTCCAGTCATACGTCGATGCCGCCTGTGTCTATTGGAACGCTCCCACCTCGTTTACCGACGGAGCACAGTTTGGGTTGGGCGCCGAGATAGGCATCTCCACCCAGAAGCTCGGTCCCCGTGGCCCCATGGCCTTAGAGGAGATTACTACCTACAAGTGGATTATCGAGGGTGAAGGACAAACCCGCCCGTGATCTCGGAATCACGGAATCACGAATTCACGGAATCACGGAATCCCGTAATAACGTAATAACGAAATATCGAAATAATAATGAAGACCTTCATTAACGTACAAGATATCGGACCGTTGGAAAAGGCAATGGCCGAGGCTTTCGAGATTAAGAACGACCGTTACAAATATCAGCATCTGGGCAAGAACAAGACGCTCATGATGATATTCTTCAACAACTCGCTGCGCACCCGCCTTTCGACGCAGAAGGCAGCTATGAACCTGGGCATGAACGTCATCGTACTCGACGTCAATGCCGGTGCATGGAAGTTGGAGACCGAGCGTGGTGTCATCATGGACGGCGACAAGAGCGAGCACCTGTTAGAAGCCATCCCCGTCATGGGCTGCTACTGCGACATCATCGGCGTGCGCTCGTTTGCCGGACTCACTGACCGCGAGTACGACTACGCCGAGACGGTGCTCAACCAGTTCATCAAGTACAGCGGTCGTCCCGTCTTTGCAATGGAAACCGCCACGGTACATCCCCTGCAGGCCTTCGCCGACCTCATCACCATCAAGGAAAACTGGAAAGCTAATGTGGGCGGCGGTTCCCCCGCAGCCAAGCCCAAGGTAGTCCTTACCTGGGCACCCCACTGCCGCGCTCTGCCACAGGCCGTACCAAACTCGTTTGCCCAGTGGATGCTGGCCGATCCTGATGTTGACCTCGTCATTACCCACCCCGAGGGCTATGAACTCGACCCGAAGTTCATCGGCAACGCCCGTGTGGAGTACGACCAGCACAAGGCCTTCGAAGGTGCTGATTTCATCTACGCCAAGAACTGGTCGAACCCTGGTGTGACGAATCTCGCAGACTACGGCAAGATTACCTCTAAGGACATGTCGTGGACGGTAGATACAGAGCACATGTCGTGGACGAACAACGGCAAGTTCATGCATTGCCTGCCCGTTCGCCGCAACCTCATCGTCACCGACGACGTCATCGAGAGTCCCAACAGCCTGGTCATCCCCGAAGCCGCCAACCGCGAGATTTCGTGTTCGGTAGTCCTCAAGCGCATCTTGGAAGAATTGTAATATTGAAGATTGCAACACCACACTCTGCACCCGTAAGTCAGAGAATAAAATAATCACATAATGCTTTCATTTGAGTGCGACTATAACAACGGAGCCTGTCAGGAGGTCATCGACAATCTGGTAAGGTACAATTCTGCGAAGCCCACACCGTATGGTTTTGACGAGTTCTCGGAGCGTGCCAAGCAACGCATCCGCGAGGCTTGCGGCATGCCCGACGCACAAATCTTCTTCCTGACCGGCGGCACACAGACCAACGCCACGACTATCGACTCCATGCTCTACCAGTACGAGGGCGTCATCTGCGTCGGCTCTGGCCACATCAACGTTCACGAGGCCGGTGCCGTGGAGTTTACAGAACATAAAATCATCACCATCCCCGACGCGCCCTGCAAACAAGGCACTCATACGGTGGGTAGCGGCAAGATGGATGCCAAGACGCTGAACAAGTATTTAGACGACTTCTACCACGACGGCAACCGCGACCATGCCGTCCACCCCGGACTGGTCTATATCACCTTCCCCACCGAGCTGGGGACCATCTACACGGCCCGTGAGTTGGACGACATCTATCAGGTGTGCCGCCACTACGACATACCTCTTTATATAGATGGTGCGCGACTGGGCTACGGTCTGATGGCCGAAGGCTGCGACGTCACCCTACCCTATCTGGCACGCCATTGCGACGTCTTCTACATTGGCGGCACGAAGATTGGTGCGCTTTGTGGCGAGGCGGTGGTCTTCACCAACCGCAGGGCTCACAAGCACTTCTTCAGCATCCAGAAGCAGCACGGCGCCGTCATAGCCAAAGGTGCGCTGATAGGTTTACAGTTCGAGGCGCTGTTCAAGCCCACACCAACCCCTTCCCCAAAAGAGGGGCTCCATTCCCTTAGGGATGGGCAGGAGGATAGGCTCCTTTACTTCGACCTGGCAAGCCACGCCATCAAAAAGGCGATGCAGATGCGCGACATCTTCCGCGAGAAAGGCTATGAGTTCTGGCTCGACTCGCCCACCAACCAGCAGTTCATCATCCTGCCCGATGCCAAGGTTGAGGAACTTTCTGCCAGGATGGAGTTCACCCATTGGGGGCAGACCGACGGCCACCGCACCATCTGCCGCTTCGTCACCTCGTGGGCAACGACAGACGAAGACATTAAAGAACTGAAGCGCCTCCTCTAAGGCGCTTCAATTGTTTTCCTACTCTGGCAGGGCGCACCGTTTACTGCAGGCGCTTCATGAGTTTGCGGGTTGTTTTTTCCATCTTCTGGATAAGCTTGTCAGGCCGCCAGTCGCCAAAGACGTTGCCGATGGTGTAGCGCTCTGCTTGGGCATCGGTCAGGATGGTTTCCCTGGTGCTGTTATGTTCGGTGACGATTTCCACGTTGCCCTCCTGCTTCTTCTTCGACATGGTGAATGTCACCTGATTCGTCTTGGGCGTGATGTCGCGACCCTCGGCATCGACGGTGCCGTACTCCTTGAAGTCGTTCTGCACGGTGTTCATGCCTCGATAGTCGAAGCGCGTCGGGTTCAGCTTCTCAGGCGAGAGCAAGGTGGTATGCAGCCAGATGCAATGAGGTGTACCATTCCAGCCGCGGGCATATTCAAAGTTCGACACGATATTCTCTACCGTACAACGATTAAAGATGTAGCCCCAAGGTGTCTTCGACGTCTTTGGTGCAGCTATCACGTTGCGTCCGCTACCGTCGCTCGTTCGTTTCTCGGTCACTATCTTGCAGCGCTCAAACCACACATCGCCATCGCCGCAGATGAAGTCAACCGTCCCATGAATCTCCGAGTCCTGAATGTAGTGCTGGCTCTGGTCGTTGTCTGAATAATAGGTATCCTGATACGACAGCATGCAGACACGGTTACAGATAGTTCGCTGGCCTTTGTCCTGCAGCGTCACGGCACGTCCTGCCGCGCCGGCAGCATAGTAGTCAAGGGCATTCCGCAGCGTCAGGTCCTGGAAATAGTTGTTCGTGCCGCGGTTCTGGAAGATGGCCGTCTTGCTGATACCTTCCTGCTTAATGTCGGGCTTGTTCTGGATGACGGTACCCGTCATGCTCTGGCCTATCAGCGCGATGTTATGACCCGTTATCTTGGTCAATACGGTTTCTCCTAAGTCGTAGAATCCATCAGGAATCAGGATGTAGAGGGGTTTTGAATCTTTCTCCGCATTCTTCTTGTTGGCAGCCTCGATAGCCACCAGCAAAGCTTTCACGTCGTTCTTGGGGATATACATCACCTCTTGGGCTTGCATCATCACAGCCCATAGGCAGACCATTAAAAACAGACTTCTTTTCATCTTAGTTCAGCTTATATTGCTTCTTTAGTTTCTTGCTCGTCTTTTCCAACCGTTTCAGCACCTTGTCCGGACGCCAGTCGCCAAAGACCTTCTTGAGCTTATACTGCTTGGACTCTTGCTGCGTCATGATGGTCTCGGCTACGAAGGGCTGTGTATGGTCGCGCAGGGTAAACGTCACCTTGTTGCTCTTTGGCGTGATGTCCCTGCCGGCAGCATCCATCGTGTGGAATTCCTTGAAATAGTTCGACGACGTCCTCATGCCCTCGTCGTCAAAGCGCGTCGTCTCTAACTTCTGGGGCGTCAGCAACGTCGTATGCAGCCAGACACAATGCGGATTGGTATGCCACGAACGGCCATAGTTGAACATCGACTCCACGTTCTCTATCGTACAGTGGTTGAAGACGTAACCCCACGGCGTCTTGTCAGTCCGCGTGGCCGTAATGATGTTCACGCCGCCGCCGTCCAAGGTGCGCTTCTCGGTGACTATACGGCAACGCTCGAACCACACGTCGCCAGCACCGCAGATGAAGTCGATGGTACCGTGAATCTCGCAATCCTGCATGTAGTGCTGGCACTCCTCCGAGTCGGAGTAGTAAGTGTCCTGGTGCGACAACATGCGTACTCGGTTGCAAACTGTCTGCGTACCTTTGTCCTGAAGGGTTACGGCGCGACCGTCAGGTTCCGCAGCATAGTAGTCCAAATCGTTCCGCAGCGTCAGGTCCTGGTAGTAGTTGCCCGTACCGCGGTTCTGGATGACTGCCGTTTTGCTGATGCTCTCCGTCTTGACGTCGGGTTTGTTACGGATGACGGTACCCTCCATGCTCTCACCAACCAGCGCGACGTTATGTCCAGAGACACGAGTCAGCGTCCGCTCGCCCAAATCATAGAAACCGTCAGGAATCAGGATAAACAACCGCTCGGCATCCTCCTCCTTATTTATATTATTAGCCTCCTCGATGGCTGCCAGCAAGCTGTTCACGTCACCCTTCTCCACGACTATAGTGCGCTGTCCATAACTGACCAGCGACACCAACAGATAGGTGATAGCGATGACGACTTGCTTCATCTTAGATTAGTTTAGGCTGCAAAGATACGAATAAAAATGAAAAATGAAGAATGATGAATAAAGAATCAGCGCACAGAACCGCTAAATTCTGTTAAAAAGACGTGAGGCGGCAGAAATTCTTCATTCTTCATTCTTCATTCTTCATTAAAATATATACCTTTGCACCCGCTTACGAGAAACCTAACGCCACATCTCACTTGATGGCGTCAGTACTCAGACAAGCATTCGGGATGTAGCGCAGTTGGTAGCGCACTACGTTCGGGACGTAGGGGTCGGGCGTTCGAGTCGCCTCATCCCGACCAAAGCAAAGTCATGTTTTGCAGTAGAAGTGGCTGATTGTCAGCCACTTCTTTTATTTTCCTAAATTTCTTCATGCCCTAATTTGGCGTGATTTTGGCGTGATAAGCATTTTCTTAGTCAATATTCTATCCGTTGCCCTATTTTATGATTGCGTGACTCTGGCAAATTAAACTATGCCCAGATAGGAACATATCGCATATAGCGTTTGGCGGTTTCTGGATCAATCGCCTTTATTCGCTTTTGTTCGACCGCTTCTTTTACAGAATTTTGAGTGAATTTTACCTACATACCTACATAAACACTGTATATTTCTGAATAACAGCGAATTATATTATGTAGGTAACCTACATTTATCTACATTTACCTACATAAAAATGCCGTTTGTACGAATATTTCGCAAAGCGAGAATGTTACAAAAATGCCATTTTAGCAAAATTTCTGCACGGCAAAAATCAGTACAAACCTCAAAATCTGACCAAATATCACGACACTTACATTCATAATCTTAGCACTTCCTTCAGAAATCACGGCACTTTCAGCCAGAAATCACCTAGAAAAGTTGCAGAAATCACGGCAACTTCTTGAGGAAATCACGGCAACTTCTTGCAGAAATCACCTAGAAAAGTTCAACTTTTCCTTAGGAAAACTGAGCATTCCCACGGTGGGAATACCATAAAATCATAGGGAAAAGTTGCGGAAATCATTAGGAAAAATACGGTCAAAGATCTGAATGTAGATGAATGTAGGTAAATGTAGGTTACCTACATAAAGTAACTTTCTAATAACCAATAATATAAATTCCATTATGTAGGTATGTAGGTATTTTTGTGATTTAAAAATTCTTTTTGAAACAAATATATGCAGTGTAAAGTAAATTACATATCTTTTCCTTTCTATCTTAAATATCTTTTGGAAAAGAAGCATGGAAAGCGTAACTCAAATATATTTCCCAAATTGTTTGTCGTTCTAGTAAAGTGTTGTAAGTCTTTCACTTTCAAGCCTTTTTCACACAAAAAACACAAAGAAAAATCATCTTTTCTTTGGTTTTCTGCTCACTTATTCGTATATTTGCGGCATCGCATAGTATGATACGCGGATTACTTGAGCCTATTTTCAAAACAAAGAAGTATTGAATTACTAACTAATTATTATGATATTATGAAAAAGCAAATTTTCTTAAGTGCACTTATTGGGATGTGCGCAATGTTATTCTTTGAAAATTGCGGAGACGACTCACCTGAGGAAATACCCGTAGTGAAAGCTATTCCGATGTCAATAACGCTTGATGCCGACGGCTCTGAGCAAGTGGTCAGCATCAACTCAAACACTACTTGGTCTGTCATGCGTGACGATTCATGGCTACAGTGTTCGCCTGCTGATGGTAGCGGGAATTTAAGCGTTAAGGTCAGTGCTTCTGTCAATAATGGGGACGAGCGCCGTTCAAAGCTCACTTTTACTGATAAAACGGGCAAGGCAACCGCATCTGTTATTGTTACTCAGAAAGGTGCGCCCGAGAAGATACTGACCGTTAATCCAGAATCCCTGAGTTTCTCATCCGCTGCCAACAACAATACTTTCACCATCATGTCTAATATGTCATGGTCAGTAGAGAGTAGTGCCAGCTGGTGTACTGTGAGTCCGTCTTCTGGTTCTAACAACTCTGCCATTGCTGTTAAAGTTGAAACGAACTCCGCTGTCAGCAGTCGTACGGCAACTATTACGGTAAAGGGAGATGGCATTATCAAGACAGTCAGCGTGAATCAAGAGGCGGCTGAAGCTCAGTTGTCATTGTCAATCGATGTGGTTAGCATCTCGGTAGATGGCGGCACTCAGAGTGTGACGGTGAAGAGCAATTCCAGTTGGTCGGCAATGAGCAATCAGAGCTGGTTGACCGTTTCGCCCAGTCAGGGTAACGGAGACGGCACCCTGACTCTCAAGGCGACAGCTAATCCTAATACTTCCTCTCGTCAGGCTACTGTTACTGTCAAATGTGGTAGTATTTCAAAAACCATCAGTGTTACTCAGGAGGCAAAAGCAGCTTCGCAAGAAATGGTGCTTAAGGAAATGTTGGCCAGACCTTTTGGAACACTTTACGGTGCAGCCTTTACATTATATTCCTATTTAGAAATAAAGAACAAATGTAAAGAGAATTACGTCATTAGGGAAGGTGATACGTATTTCAGTATTTATGTGACGAGTAATAGTAGTCTTGCAAATCTTGTGTACAAAGGAGTGCCGCTCTACGGTCTGTACGTTAGCAACACCAAGTATGTTTCTTACACTCTTCGCATAGATAAGTCAAAGCTGTCCACTCCCTTTTCTAAACTTGTAGAAATGGTTAATGAATTAAGAGCGTTGAACATCACAATGTCATCCGAAACAAATGCAAGCTATGATTACTATTACAAGGGGACTACAAATGAGGCTAATTATTATGCCATGTTGAAAGAGACGGACAGTTATTATGATTATAATATAGTAGTGTCATACAAATAATAGGCAGAAGGCTAATCAGGACTTATCGCGTATGGGTCCCAATTCTTGCTCGTTGGAGGCAGTAGATGGGTGTTTGCAACCGGGTTGCATTTCGTTTGTCGTACCTTTGCAGCCAGAAATGATAAAACGAAAAGATTATGGCACACGAACATCACCATTGCGGACATTGCTGTGAGCATGAACACGAGCATCATCATGAACATCAGCATAAACATCAGCACGAGCATGAACACAAACATGAGCATCATCATGAACACGAGGAGGGTAGTCTAAAGAGTAAGATAGCTCTCATCGTGGCGACGGGGGTATTGCTGGTCGGCGCGGTACTGATAGAGAAGAACTTCGAACTGGAGACGTGGCAACTGCTGCTGGTCTATCTCGTACCTTATTTATTAATAGGGCACGAAACGCTCGGGGAGGCCTGGGAGGGCATCACTGAGGGAGACATGTTCAACGAGCACTTTCTGATGGCCGTCGCCACCATCGGCGCGCTGTGCATCGGCTTTCTGCCAGGTGGCGAGACGGAATTTCCGGAGGCGGTGTTTGTCATGCTGTTCTTCCAGGTGGGCGAACTGTTCGAGGGCTATGCCGAAGGGAAGAGCCGCGACAGCATCTCTCATCTGATGGACATCCGACCCGATGTGGCGCATGTGGAAATGAAAGAAATGAAAGGAATGAATGAAATGAAAGAAATGGGGACGAGGGATGAGGTCCGCGACGTCAGTCCTGAGGAAGTGGCGGTGGGGTCGGTCATCGTAGTACGACCTGGGGAGAAGATTCCCTTGGACGGACAGATCATAAGCGGTAGCACGGCGCTGAACACTGTAGCGCTGACGGGCGAGAGCATGCCACGGGACGTTACGGAAGGCGATGAGGTCATATCGGGTTGCATCAACCTGAGCGGCGTCATCCGTGTCCGTACTACCAAAGACTTCGGCGAGAGTACCGTGTCGAAGATTATCCGGCTGGTGGAGAGTGCCGACGAGCATAAGTCGCAGAGCGAGTCGTTCATCACCCGTTTCGCCCGCATCTACACACCCATCGTGGTATTCGTCGCCCTCGCCTTAGCCATCGTGCCGCCAGTAGTTTCAGGCTTCATGTGGTTCGACGGGCTCACCATCAATCTTGTTGCAATGACCGAGGCGCTTCCCACGTGGATCTATCGCGCACTCATCTTCCTCGTTGTGTCCTGTCCCTGTGCGCTGGTCATCAGCGTGCCTCTGACGTTCTTCGGCGGACTGGGTGGAGCCTCGCGCAAAGGCATCCTCATCAAAGGCAGCAACTACATGGACGTACTGGCCAAGATAGACACGGTGGTGTTCGACAAGACAGGCACCCTGACCCACGGCGAGTTTGCCGTCGAGGCCATACATGGAGGGAAAGAAGGATGTGAAGGTCAAGAAGTTAGAGAAGACAAAGAAGTTAAGGGAGTTAGGGAAGAGGAACTGCTGCATCTGGCAGCCCATGTGGAGCACTTCACCACCCACCCCATCGGAGCCGCCCTGCGTAATGCCTTCCCCAACGAAGCTAACGACGGCTGCAGTGTCACCGATGTCGAGGAGATTGCCGGTCACGGCATCCGTGCCAACGTGGCTGGCCGTACGGTATGCGTGGGCAACAGCAAGATGATGGAACAGTTAGGCGTCGAGTGGCGCGACTGCCACCATACGGGAACCATTATCCATGTGGCTATTGCGGAAAGTGACAAGTGTGAAGCGGGAGCGGGAGGTGACACGTTTAACTATGCCGGCCACATAGTCATCAACGACCGCATCAAGGCCGACAGCGCCGATGCCATTGCCGCCCTTAAGGCGTTAGGCATCCGCCGTACCGTCATGCTGACGGGCGACCGCCAGGAGGTGGCACAACATGTGGCGGAGAAATTAGGCCTCGATGAATATCATGCCGAACTGCTGCCTGCTGATAAGGTGAAGTTCTTTGCAAAATCACAGGTTCATGATTCTTGCAAGAATCAAGCAACCTGTCCCCACGATTCTGCTGTCGCTTTCGTCGGCGACGGCATCAACGACGCTCCTGTACTGAAGCGTGCTGACGTGGGTATCGCTATGGGAGGCTTGGGCAGCGATGCCGCCATAGAGGCTGCCGACGTGGTGCTGATGGACGACCAGCCGTCGAAGATAGCTACCGCCATCCGTCTGGCACGCCGCACTATCGGCATCGCCCGTCAGAATGTAGCCTTTGCCATTGGCGTCAAAGTGGCCGTCCTGCTCTTGGCGACCGTCGGCATCGCCACCATGTGGTTAGCCGTCTTTGCAGATGTCGGCGTCACTGTCCTTGCCGTGCTTAATGCGATGCGGGCTCTTCGAGCTTGACCTCGAAGGGCGTGACGGGGAGACCGGTGGTGCTGCGAAGCGTGGCCTGCGGACAGTCTTTCCAAGCGTAGCGTACCTTGACAGGATCAGAAATGGGCGATTTCAACGAGATCTTATTGCCTTCAGAGCAGAAGGCCTCTACATTCATAAAAAGTCCATTGCTGTCTGCAACCTCCATCTCTGGTACTACCTGTCCGCCTTGGATAGGCTGGTCGAAAGTGATGACGACCTCAGAGCCTTGCTGATCTCCTGCGGCTTTGCATTCGGCGCTGACAGGGTAGGGCGACAGTTGTACCCGGGTAGCAAAGATACACTATTTCTTCACTTCTTCTCCCGGTGAAACACGATCGCCGCGAACTAGGTCTCCGGCTATTTTGGGGTAGGTCGAACGAATGGTGGCAGACCTACACCAACAGAAGTACCGAGAAGCCGATACCCGGGGTAGGCCCCGATCTAATTATTCGACCTACCTCAAAAGCAGCCGGGACCTACCTCAGCGCCAGCACGTCATCCTTGTATTTGCGGGAGATGGGGAGCTGGGTTTCGCCGATCAGGAGGATGTCTACGTCGATGTCGGTGATGGCGGCTTTGTTGACGAGATAGGACCGGTGGATACGGATGAAATGGGGCTTGAGGATGGCTTCCCAGCGGGAGATGGGGGTTATGTTCCGGAAGCTGCGGCCGCCGGTCGCAACGACCGTGGTGATATCGTCGTTGGATTCCACGTACAGGATTTCTTCGATGGGAAGGGTGACCGGTTTTCTTTCAGAAGTGAAGGTGATGGGCGCGGGCGCAGCGGGGTGTTTCCGCTCGAGCCACGCTTCGAAGAAATGGCTGCCCGTCGCAAGCGCGGTCAGGATGATGGCGATGAAGGCGGGATTCGTCAGGAGCCGGGGGATATCGTTCATCGGCTGGTCCGCCCGCAGGTTCATGATGTAATAATGGGTAACCAGGAACAGCAAAACCTCCGCAATCAGGATGCCCAGTACAATATAGATGGTGTTCCGGATTCCGGACCGCCGGTCCCTGAAATCGACTTTCTGAAAAAAGTACCGGGCCGCCAGGGCGCCGGGAAGGAACATCGTCCCGACGAATAGCGCTTCCAGGAAACGGTAGCCCAGACTGGTGAGGACTATCGACACCAGCAGGACGGAGACCACCCAATAGGATATGACCAGCAGCCGTTTCATTACGGATACAAATGTAGCAAAAACACGGTTTTCCCGCCCACGCAAAAAGGCAAATTGGGGATTTGACTTCCGTGTCCGGGGTTTCGGCTTGGACGAAAAAGGTCTTGCCCTTATTTTTGTTCCGGAAGGT
>JAEEGJ010028429.1_pt1 | contig 11121 bp, 9 predicted proteins | sample 8958761 | NCBI WGS metagenome assembly JAEEGJ01 (sample SAMN16246546, study PRJNA631951) | gut metagenome | biome: gut microbiome; feature: rumen; material: RS-attached | host: Bos | place: Iran: Karaj | collected 2018-10
GACACCGAGGTTTACTCCAACACGGGTGGTCAGAGCTCTAAGGCTACTCCGGCAGGTGCTGTCGCCAAGTTTGCCGCTTCCGGTAAGAAGGTGCGCAAGAAAGACCTCGGCATGATTGCCAAGAGCTACGGTTATGTGTATGTGGCACAAGTCGCTATGGGCGCTTCCCAGGCTCAGTACTTCAAAGCCATCAAGGAAGCTGAAGCTTATCCTGGACCGTCATTGGTCATCTGCTACGCTCCTTGTATCAACCACGGCATCAAGATCGGCATGGGTCACTCCCAGCTCGAAGAGAAGCGTGCCGTTGATTGCGGTTACTGGCATCTGTGGCGTTTCAACCCTGCTGAGGAAGAAGCCGGTCAGAACGGTTTCCACTTGGACAGCAAGGAACCCGATTGGAGCAAGTTCCAAGACTTCATCATGGGCGAGGTCCGTTACAACAGCTTGTTGAAGACCTTCCCGGCCGAAGCCAAGGAGTTGTTCGCCAAGACCGAGCAGTTCGCGAAACTGAGATACGAAGGGTATAAGAAGTTGAGCGAAGGGAAATAAGAATGAATAATTTATGTAGAGGGTGACCTATTTTGTTATCAGGTCATCCTCTATTTTTTATAATGACAATGTTTATTAACTAAAACAGGAACAGTAGAAAAGATAAATTAGACATATAAAAATAGCATTTGACTTTTAGGTTCTCAACTTCCGAAAACTGGTAATTTTCAAACAAGAACTGCAAGAATTCAAGGGTCAATGCCTACGTACAGCGTGGGCTTGATTTTTTGCAGTTTGGCTATACCAGTGGCTCGGAAGTGTGGAATTCAAGTTTCACGCTTTTTTTTATTCAAAATATGAATGGAGAAGCCGATAGCCAAACAAAAGTGGAGGCATATTATTCAAAAGTTGCACACGACACGAACAAAGTGGATTTATTATGGGTTTATTAGATTTTTTCTCTCAAAAACAACATTTGCAGTTTAATGCACTGGAATTATCAGCAATTGTAAAATTGGCAAAGGTTATGGCTGCTGCAGATGGTCATTTAGATGTGAAAGAACTCACTGTTATTGCAAACGAGGCAAAGCGATTTGGAATACCCAACGATGATTTTGATATGATATTAACCACAAGCGATGCAATGGAAGCATCAGATTCAATCATGATTGTCAAAGCTATGGACACTCAACGAAAAAAATATGTAGCAGCATATTTAGGAAGTATAATGGCTATTGATGGGGATATTGACGATAAAGAATTAACATTTTGGCAATTAGTTTCCACTTTGGCGGGGCTTCCAACAATGACAATTATTGAAGCGGTCAATTATATGGCAGAATTGTAGAAAAAAGGAAGTGTTATGAATTCTTTTGAATTATTTCTATGCAGAGATTTCGAATTCCGCGCCGAACGATACGAGGAATATTGTGCGGGAAAAATGATTTCTCAGGGCCCTACAAATATCATTGTGGTCACCAAAACTAATATTAATGCAAGACAAGATGCTATGCAAGTAAAACTGATGTCGAATAATATTCCTGAAAAAATCAAAAGTCAATTTAGCTTTGATTTCTGTACAACATTGAACGACAGGGTTTTGATGGCATCCTTGCCAGAAAAGACGAATACACGAATTGTAACAACAGAAATGCTTAGGCACCTTATGTCTCCTTCTCAATATGAGAAATACTATACTCCAATAGAACCTGTAGTGGCTTCTGTCTTCGTGAAAGACAATAGTTTGTCTAAAATTTCATTCACGATGGGTAATCCTGAAAGGCTTATTGAATTTTATCCGTTGCAAGTATCAGATTCTTTTCTTCTCGAAATGCTGAAAGGATCTAATAATCCACCGATGGGAGAATTGAAATTTTCTTCGAACACACATCAACGGTATGAAAAAAGCAATCCTGTAAAAGGAGAACAGCGAAATTGCCATAGAGACATTATCATCACTCGAAACATATCGGGCAATATCGGTTATTCGGTGAAAATTATAAATGCTGATGCTCCAAATTCATTTTTTAGAGTAACAATGTCCACAAAACCCATGAAAATCGTGGAATCCTCTAATGGGATTGTCCACATGAGAGGCTATGGTTATGATAATAATGCGGTCACTATGGGGATTTCCCCAAGAGAGGCATCTTTTGAAGATTATGGTCTGTCTATCTACCACAATGGCAATGAGATAGTAAAATGTGTGCTACACATGTTTGACAAAACTGTGGATATTGAATATTACAACAGATAACCTATGTCATTTTTCTTCAAAACATAAAGTACGTGTTCTTTTTTTTAGTATTTTTGCGTTTTATTAAAAACGATACACGTTATGAAATTATTTGATTATGCATGGTTCCAAAACTTCCATGCCTCGATAGAAGACCTGAAAAACACCGCAATGGAGGAGAACTGGGATTACAAAAAAAGTCCTTTAGGGAAGAACCCCATTCTTGAAAGCTATATTCATCACACCTTTAGTAAACTTTACGATGAAGGAAAAGTGTATGAACAAGGTGATTATGCTGTTTTTAACACAGGTTTGGTCACCGAACTACAAGAGGAAGTTTTCGCTTTCTTCCAAATAAACAAAAGACCTAAAACTACTATTCCATGGTTTTTTATAGGATGGAGAAAAGCAAGCGATAGGGATCTTATGAAATTTGGAACACTCCCCGAAGTCGCAAACTATTTCAGCAATCCCTCTGACCTTATTTATGATACTCGCTTAGATTTGCGCCCAAATGTCAACCATATCATAGAAGATAACATTAACAGATTTCCTGCTCAATATCAAAATATGGATAGATATCAACTTGGGGTACTTCTTGAAGGCACAATAAAAGACGCTATTCACAGAGTTAAACGAAACTATAAGACTGCCGTACCTCAATATTATAATGGATGTCTTCAATTACTTTTACCCATCTGTCTAACATCAAAAGCCACAGCAGATTTAGCTTTAGTTATTTCAAAAGAAAATGGTATTTACAGAGCAAATACTTGTTTGACACTTGATATGGCAATCAATAATGCAAGATTAATTGCCAAACCTGATGATGAATGGTTAAAAGTTTAATTTTTTATTTGCGTATAAAAAAAAAGTGTATTTTTGCCGCTGATTAGATAATTAGAAAAATATAGCCTTTGGATGACAATCCATAATAAGGGCAAAAAATTGATTAGAGCTTTTTAGAAAGATTAAAACATGATTATAGGCGACTTTGTGTCGCCTTTTTTTATTTCTGAGTTTTACATTCCAAAAACGAGTATCTTTGCTGCTGGAATTATCTTTTTTGAAAAATAAATGAACCTCATCAATATATTCCTCAGCAGTGTGCAAAAAGAGTTTGCAGCAGAGCGTAAACGAATTGCGGATTATCTTTGTCAGGATGCATTCAATCAAGATGATGATTTTCGGGTTGTTCTTTGACGACCAGAAATACAAGAAAGAGGACAGGGACAAATTGTCACCTCCCTTGCTGTGGATACAGTAGGAGGTAAGCAGAAAACAAACTTTTCCACGATGGAGGGAATATTGAGAATTATCCAATCCATCCCTTCTCCTAAAGCCGAACCGTTCAAATTATGGATGGCACATGTGGCCGCTCAAAGAGTTGATCAACTGCAAGATCCGGAACTGAGTGTTGAACAAGCTATGATGGACTACAAACGCCTCGGCTATTCCGACAATTGGATTAACCAGCGGCTAAAGTCTATTGAGGTCAGAAAAGAGCTCACGGACGAATGGAAGAAGCATAGATTACATGAAGGCGTTCAATTTGCGACATTGACGGATATTATCTACAAAACATGGGCGGGGGAAACGGCTAAAGAGTACAAGCAGTTCAAAGGATTAAAGAAGGAAAATCTACGTGATAACATGACAAACAGGGAACTCGTTTAATTCAGCACCTGTCTCTTCTTTTGTTTTCTCAACATACTCATCCGAGAGTGTGTACATGTCATCTTCGCAATATACTGACATTAGCGAAGCCCTGTAGCTTTTACTTGTTGTTTTGTCGTACGCAAAGATGCTCTTGTCATTGTCAGAGAATCTTTTCAGATAACATCTCGGAATATAATGCTGTTTCATTTCCCCTCATCTAAATTAGCCCTAATTCCTCTGAAACATCATGCATCATTATGGATAATGGACGTTTCCCAAAATCCGGCTCTTTAACATAATTGCCCACAATTATTCTTTTGATGTCATCATCTGTAAGATTGATGCCACACTTGCGCAAAACGCCCTTCATGCTTTTCCTATATATGTGAGTAGCTTTTACTTTCCACTTGAAATACAATTCCGCTGCATAGTCAGTATGATGTTGATACAACTCTTCCAAATTCATCACATCAATATTTGAACGCATATTTGGATTATTGGCTATCAATTTGAGTTTCAAACCTTCTGCCATCTTGTTTAACGAGGTCATATTGGCATTCTTTACTCGTAGTCTGAATTTCAAATAGTCTGCGGAAGATTGTATTTCGTATGGGTTAACCATTTTCTCTTCATAAGCATCTGTGGTATATTTTCCACCTTGCCTATTGCAGAATGAGCAACTGGGTACCAAATTATATTTTGCTATTGCCAAATAAGGGAACAGGTCTTTACTATAAAAATGATCCAGTTCGGCTTGTATAATCTTTTGTTTTTTTGTAGATTGCTGGCTATATATGAATGTCCGATTGCAATAAGGACAAACATCAATTCCCACTGATTCTATCAACTCCTCCTTGTCAAGATTGTACTGAAGGCCATTCTTTTTAAAACCTTCTTTATATCCATGAATCATTAGATTCCATTTTAGGTACTGATATAAAGGCGTTGACTGTTGCACAACCTTGTCTTTCCTACAATCTTTAAGCTGAGGGTACTTTTGTTCTATTTCAGTTATCAAGGATCCGAGTTGGCAGGCTGGAGTGTTCATTATAGCCTCAAATCTGTCACCTTCAATATAATCACTTATAAACCTCTTTACTTCAGGATCCTCACACTTTTTTGTCAACAGACGTTCTTGAATCATTTTCAGATAAGCGTCATATTTGGGTGTACTCTGACGATAACTGATTCCAATCATTTTTCCACCCCTCCCTCATCAATAATACTTTCAAGATAATCCATTCTGCGTTTTATATTCTTAATCTCCTCTACTGCCATTTCCCTGCGTTCTCTTTCACCTAATTTGTCAAGCAGCTCTTCCTTCAGTTTCTCCCTTACAAACTCATCACCAATCAATTCTATCAATTCAAGGCGTTTTTTGTATTGTTCCTTAGAAATACTCTCTCCCTTTTTGACCTCATCAATTATTTCATCCAATTTTTTGACTGCAAACCTTCCCACAAATTCATTCATAAAGAATCGACTATTCAAAATATCATATACATTTGCACTGAATGTGTTTCCCAATTCATGCCCCTCATCAGAGTAAACATTTCCATTCTCCAAACAAAGCACATTGCTTTTAGGAAAATCGCTTAGAATATAAGGTGAATGTGTCGCAATGATAATATTTATATGCTTTATGCCTTTGTAGTTCATTTTTTGTATGGCATAAATCAAATCATACAGCAAATCTTTCTGGAAATTTGGATGAAAGTAAAGCTCTATCTCATCAAAGACCAAATTGACGCAAGGATACCTCAACGAATTTCTTCCTCCCACAATGTTCGAATCCACATTCTTTAGGTGATACAGGACAGTACTAAGTGAATACAAAAGTTGCATCTGCCCAGAGCTCAAACTGTTCATCTCCTTTCTTACCTCTTCACCAGGAATCGCATTCCCTTTACAATCATACTTAGGTTCAGACAGAATCAATCTGGCATCAAAACAAGGTGCAGGCAATAGATATTCCCTTTTCCATGTATCTTGACCATCGCCACCTAAATCATTATATAAATCCTCTATAATTTTATTAAACCTACCGGCACTTACTTGATGACGACTTAATCCCTTCTCAATCCCCATACCCAAGTAGTAGTGCTTGAACTTTAGAAAAGCAAGGGTTTTATGGATTTTCAATGCAACGTGAGTAGGGTCTTCCCACAATTCTTTTACAAGCTGAGGTATCATTGAGCCGGCAGCCATATAATTGTCTGCCAACTCTGCCTCATTTCGATCTCTTGGCAAAGCGAAACACTGCCTATAGTGGCTATACAATGCATAATTGAGCGTAACCTTTATGGTCTTGTATGCCAAGTAGTTTAAAGCACGTCTTATATCTTGGTCTAATGATTTGTTATTTGTTGCAGCATGTAAATCAATACATAAGACCTTCTCCCATTCATCAATAATCATTTCGCACAATTTCTCACAACGCTTGTAAACTGATTTATTGATTTCTGTGCGATCAGAGATTGTTCTAAATTGAATAAAAAGGTCTGCCAATTGAGGAGAACTATATGGGATCTGAGGCTGTTCTACAAGCGACATCTTTGTGTCGAAGACAATGCTGTGCGTTCTCATCCCTTCCATCAGCACTGAAAGCATGTCAACATTTTGAATGGAGAGTAAAAACAGTCGGTCTCTTGTCAAGTCAGCTTCGTTATTGAAATCTATCTCGCCAAAAGAGCGGAAAGGATTTAGGACAATTGGGGTTTGATATGCATCGTTCTTATGAAAAATCGCGCTTAACCAACACCTGTCCTCATCTGTATATATTGTCCCATCATCCGGTGGCAGGTCGCTCCATTCAGGACGGAAGTTATAAAGATTAAAAGAATAAGATGAATAATTCAAGACAATGGAAAAGAAAAAGTCACCAAGATGAAATATGGCATCAGACATGTTAATTGAATTATTCCCATGCCTATCATACTTCCACTCCTGATTGCCATTTATTTCAAATACCATTGTGGAACCTTCTTGCCTCAACTTACATATTCTCTCATCAGGAAGCTGGTATGTTAATTCTGCATACACATCCTCAACAAATTGAAGAGGAATCATCGGACGACTAACATAAGCATTTTTCAAAGCGTAAGCAGCATTGTTAATCAACCTAATAAACAGTTCCAGCAACGTGCTTTTACCTGAACCATTTTGCCCGACAACAGCTGAGACACTAATATCTATAGCGTTTTCACCCTTTTTATAATCACTTTTGATTTTGAAAAAGTCATCAGGCAAACGGCCAGAATTATTGATAAACTTATACTCAACGCCCGGTTCCAAGACCTTATGGATATTCCTATATCTGGATTTCCGCAAAGCCCTCTCTAACGTTTCAGGGTCGCCATTCAACGCAACAGACTCATAACTCTCCTCCAGAAGAAAGGTGTCTTTCGGAGTTAAAACCTTTATAGAAAGTATCTTGAAGTTTGCCATAACCATCAATTCATTTTCTACTACACATCGCCATTGGCAATTCTCGCATCAATCCAATTCATAATGTTTGCCACATAGCCCGTCCAGCATGGTTCTTTGGTGAGTTGCTCAACTATTCTATCCAAAGCGACTTTACGGTCTATTCCCAACTCGTTGACTATAGCGTCAATATACGAGTGTGAATCTGCCACCGCATGTATTGCCCTTGCCGAGTTTGTAATCTCAGTATTATCAGCTGATGTACCAAGATTTTCCCAAATAAACTCTTCTGGTGCCTTGCCAATGGGCAATATCAATTGGGTAATATGAGACAGTGCTTCATTTCTTTTCGCAGCTTTCTCAGGCTCGTTGCCAGTGTAAATCTTCTCAAGCTGTTCCCTTTTCAAATCATCGGTAGCATACACATCTCCGTCAATCACTATGAGCGTTTTGTCATTCAGTGTGCCATTGATATGAAGACCCATAGCCACAACAAAAGCATTAAAGGCCGAGCCATATTTGTGTATCACAGCCCTTTTTTGCACACCTTTTTGTTGCATGCATTTACTGATTATCGTCTCAGCCAGATCATCCTCAACAAAAACATCAAGTGTTCTTAGCGGAGTGCCTGTTATTCTGTCCAAGCACTCTGGTGTGGAATTGTGCAAACACATCGTTTTTGTAGCGGTTTGAAAGATATGCCTTACATTGATGTCGTTTCTTTTAGTTAGTTCTTCACGATGCGAGGTAAATATTATTTGAAGATGCTGGTTTGATGCAACTCTAGCCAAAACCTCCATCATCTTGTTCAGAGCCGCAGTATGTAAAGTCAAGTCTATTTCATCAATAATGATTAAAGAATACTGAGGAGCGCCATAGACTACAGATAGGATTTTGAATAGTCTTTGTTCACCCGCTCCCATACTAAGTGATTTATACTTCAATCCATCCGCCATCTCGTATGTCAGATATGACGACCCTTTTCTACTTGACTTCGAGTAATAGACATCAGAATACTGCCTATTCATAATATACGAGGCGGATTGCAGGATTTTATCTTTCTTGGCAATAACCACCGATGAATCTTTTACGGTATTGATTTTCTGACGTTTGTCTTTTTCAACCTCAATACTTGGAACACAGCTGTCTATTCCTATAAAGAACACCGGTCTTGCCGGTCTTTCAGTGTAACTATGAATCCAGTGATCAGATTTTTTATGAAACAATTTCGACTTACTTTGTTTTGAGGTTCCGTCATGAAACTCATAAAACATTTCAAGTTTACTACCCACGTAATTGAAAGATGCGTCTGTTTTAAAGTACTCACTAAATTTATGGTTAACACTCCCTTTTTGTGGTTGATATATACACAAAAGAGAATGAAGCAGGGTGCTCTTTCCATAGCCATTAGGGCCAAAGATACCCGTAACTTCTTTCCCATCAAAATTCAAATCCAAACCCACGATATTCTTAAGCTGGTAATAATAAACCCATTTTAAAAACTGTTTTTCTTCCATACAACAAATTATCTCAATTAGTAAACTTTGTTTTAACTATCATCTCCTCTCCTCCTCCACACACTTTCAAGTCCTTCTTAATTATCAACTGTCAATTATCAATCGTCAACTTCCAAAATCCCTTCCTCCTCATGCTCCACATACGGTCCCTCCTTGCACTCGAAGATGACGGAACCGGGCTCCAGGGCTTCCACGGTGTGCCAGACATTCTTTCCTACGTTCACGCCGTAGCGGCCTTCAGATGGGTTGAGGACCAAGTTTTCGATGATGGTGCCGTCGTCGTTGTAAGTGATGACACGTATCCTGCCACGCAACACAACAAATGACTCCTCTTTCTCCGGATGGCGATGAACGGGGATGTTGGCACCCGGTTCCACGGCATTCAGAAAACGGTGGCACTTCTCATCCAGACTCTGATGAAAGTTAAGATTCATCTGCAGCCGGGGCGATGCCTTGGCCTGGGCGGTCAAGCTGTCAAGTATCTTGTTGTCTATAATCATAATGGTTTCTCCTGATCCGAAAATGTGTCAACCCCTCCATCTTCCCCTTATTTTGTGTCTTACAATTGGCAAAAATAAAATTTTTCTCATTCTGTCACTATTCACCCTAAAATATTTGTCCTCTTTGAGATAAACATTCACCATACAACTCCAATTGAATACGTCATTACCCATGAACTTTGTCATTTGGCACATCATAATCACACCAAAGAGTTTTATGCCTTGCTCACCAAAGAGATGCCCCACTGGGAGAAGTGGAAAACGAAGTTAGAATGGATGATGAGGTAACCTGATTTGTATTATTTTCTTTATTGTGTCACAAACACCCGCCAGCTGCATAGGAGACCTTATCAGCAGCGTTTTTTAACCATTTTCTGTCTCATTCACCCATTTGGCGAAAATTTGATGTGGCAGTTGGCTTTATTCCAAAACACATATTCCAAAATCTCATAATTTATTGCTGCTAAATATTCCAAATCCTCACTTTTTTCACTCTACCTTTGTACCAACTCCAAAAAGTGGAAACCGGGCATAACCTATTGCGGTCAAGGTTTTTTGTCTCTCTAAACCAAGATGCTTTGTTTTTTTCGCCTATATTTGCTCTTCCGCATCCGAATCCTTTGAAATCAGAAATTCCGCAATATTGTCTGGGGTGACCACCAGAAAATCGGCTTCGGGATAGGCGTTTGCAAATGTTTTGGTCAGTTTGGCCTTGGACTTCGGGTTCCATTTGATTTCAAAAGCGTGGAGTCTTCCGTCGCTCTCTTCCAAATAGTCTATCTCCTGCTGCTGTTTGGTGCGCCAGAAAAACCGGTTCACCCATCTCCTGCCATATTCATTGCTCTTCATCCGCTCGGCTATAACAAAGTTCTCCCATAACGCCCCTATGTCTTGCCGGATTTCCGGCGCGGTGAAGTCCGCAATCAATGAATTACGGATTCCATTGTCGTAGAAATAGATCTTTCGGCTTGACTTGAGCTCGTGGCGAAGATTACGGGCATACGAAGGCAACCTGAAAATGATGTAGCACTGCTCTAATAGAACGATGTAACGTTCCACTGTTTTGGCATCCATCGAGCACATCTGAGCCAACTCGTTGTAGGAGACCTGCGATCCCACTTGGTAGGCTAATGCGCGCAGAAGTGTCTGCAACTTGTCCGGATGCTTGATGTTCTCCCAAGCCAAAATGTCTTTATATAAGTATGCGTCTGTCAATAGTTTAAGAATTTCTTTTTCGTTCCCGTCATTCATCACTACTTCCGGATAATAACCGTAAACGACGCGTTTGGGGAGCATCCTCATTTCCTTGAGTTTGCCGTGATGCATCACCATCTCCCCAAACGACAAAGGGAACATCTGGAACTCCCATTTGCGCCCGGTAAGCGGCTCGTTCACTTGATTGGCCAGATCGAACGAGGAACTGCCGGTGGCAACCACCTGTATATCGCTTCCTGAATCGGCTAATAATTTCAGCCGCAGACCTATGTCTTGAATACGTTGTGCTTCGTCCAATACAACTATGCGATGGCCCTCAAATTCAGACAACAGTCTGTCTGCAGAGCCATTATTGAAAAGGTTCTGCGTCTGTAGTTCATCACCATTCAACCAGAGACAGTCGTTTCTGCCTTGCACAATTTGTCGCAGCAACGTGGTCTTCCCCACCTGACGGGCACCTGTCAGAATGATGATTTTTCCTTTGAACAACTTGTCGTTCAGTGTTTTATATAAAAATCGATTTATCATAACTCGCTGATGTTTAACAATGCAAAAATATAACTTTTTTGAATCTATTCCG
>JAEEGJ010028430.1_pt1 | contig 11121 bp, 6 predicted proteins | sample 8958761 | NCBI WGS metagenome assembly JAEEGJ01 (sample SAMN16246546, study PRJNA631951) | gut metagenome | biome: gut microbiome; feature: rumen; material: RS-attached | host: Bos | place: Iran: Karaj | collected 2018-10
AACGAAGGCATTGATGAGCTTGTTGCCCATGCGCTTCACGTTGCAAGATTTGCAGAAGCGCCTGTGCCGATTGATTTCTGCTCGCCTGACGAAAGCTCGAATGAAGCCGCCGTTCACAGATGTGTGCATACTGTTGAGCATGTAATCGAAGACCACGCAAAAGCGGCGGGGCTGCCAGTGCGGTTTGCCGCTTCAAAGCTTATCGAGGGCGACCCGCTTATAGACGCTGTACTCAAGCTCGGCAAAAACGAAAAAGATTTGATCAAGCATGCTGTTGTTGAGCTTGAATGGGAAACAAACCTTGACCGCGAAGCTGCCATAGCAGACATGTCGTTCAGCTTTATTGAAAGGCTGACCGCCGTAACCTTGATAAAGCCTTCTGAAAGCAAGGAGCATGAACGCAGCAACAAAATCGACAAGATTTTGACCGGCAGACACACAGCACTTATTTCGTTTTTTGCGATAATGGCATTCATTTTCTGGATGACATTCGGCGTTATCGGCGCGTTTCTTTCAAACTGCCTTGAGTTTTTGATTGGAAAGCTTACCGCGCTCTGTGATTATGGCCTTACGCTTTACGGAATAAACCCGGTTGTTCACAGCCTTGTTATAGACGGAATATTTGCCGGCGTGGGCAGCGTTTTAAGCTTTTTGCCGACAATCGTAGTCTTGTTCTTCTTCCTTTCGATTCTGGAAGATTCGGGCTACATGGCGCGTGTGGCGTTTGTCATGGACAAGCTTTTGCGCCGCATCGGACTTTCAGGCCGCTCTTTTGTGCCGATGCTCATCGGTTTCGGCTGTTCTGTTCCGGCGATTATGGCATCGCGCACGCTTTCTTCAGACAGAGACCGCCGCATGACGATTCTGCTTACGCCGTTCATGAGCTGTTCTGCAAAGCTGCCGATTTATGCGGTCTTTACTATGGCGTTTTTCCCGAATCATGCAGTGATTGTCATGGTTTCGCTTTATTTTATTGGAATGATTGTCGGCATTCTTTATGCACTGCTGCTGAAAGTTACCGGCTTTAAGGGCGAGCCTGTGCCGTTTGTGATGGAACTGCCGAACTACAGGCTGCCGTCTGCAAAAAATGTCTGCCAGCTCATGTGGGAAAAGGCGAAAGACTTTCTTGTAAAGGCTTTTACGATAATTTTTCTTGCTTCAATCGTCATCTGGTTCTTGCAGACATTCGATCCGCGCCTTAATGTTGTTGAAAATTCAGCAGACAGCCTGCTTGCATTAATCGGCAGCCTGATTGCGCCAGTCTTCAAGCCGCTCGGTTTCGGCGACTGGCGTGTTTCTACGGCGCTGATTACAGGCTTTGTAGCAAAAGAAAGCGTTGTCGCTACTTTGACGGTGCTTCTCGGCGGTTCAAGCGCACCGCTTGAGCTGCTTTTCACGCAGTTTACGGCTTATGTGTTCCTCATTTTCACGCTGATTTACACGCCTTGTGTTGCGGCTATTGCAGCCGTAAAGCGCGAGATGGGCGCAAAGTGGGTTCCATCTGTGATTGTTACGCAGTGTGCAATTGCGTGGGTCTGCGCTTTTCTTGTAAAGCTGATTGGAACGCTGCTTGGAGCTGCCTGATGAACTTTTTAAGCTGGGCGGTTCTCGCCGCCGTAATTGCAGGCGCGGTTTTTGCGCTGCTTTATGTTGTGCGCAACAAAGGCGGCTGTTCCGGTAATTGCGCAGAATGCGGCTCATGCCGGAAGCATCTTTAAGCCGGGAGCACTGATTAATGTCATTATCAGTATTTATAGATTGCCGCATCAAGTGTGGCAATGACACTTGCGCTTGTTCAGTCTAAAACCGCATCGCAAAGTTCCGGCGCTTCATCATCTTTTTGCGAGACCGTGAAGCTGCCGCCGCAAATGTCAAGCGCGATTGATTTGTCGCGGTAAGAGATTGCGCGCGAAAGTTCATTGTCAAAATCTTGGTCAATTTGAAAAAGCATTACGGTGTTGTCTGCCGTTGAGCGGAACAAATGCCCGAAACCGCGCGGAATGAGCATCTGCTTTTTGTTCGCGGCGGAAAGCTCTGTGCAGAACCATTTCTTGAAAGTTGCAGAGCCGCGCCGCAAATCAATAGCATAGTCAATTCCGCTGCCGGAAATAATGCGTATAAGCTTTTGCTGCGGTTTCGGTTCAGCCTGAAAGTGAATGCCGAAAACTGTGTCAGCTTTCGGCATTTCGTAGATTACGCTCTCTTTTGGAATGAAATCTATGCCGCAGCGGTTGAATTCAGTTTCTGAATAAGCGCGGATTTTTTGCCCGCGGTTGTCCGTAACGCCGTCAAAGCGGAACAGCTTTACTTCTGGGAACGGCGTTTCTTCAAAGACTATCATGCTTATCTTAGATTCTGATAATTTTTGAGTTTGTCAAAACTTCGTTGCCTGTTTCAGTTATAAGCACGTCATTTTCAAGACGGCAGCCGCCGAGTTTTGCGTCGTAAAGCCCCGGTTCAAGCGTAACGACCATGCCCGGCGCAAAAACCTGCGAAAGGTCTGCGCTGCTTCTTACAGAAGGCCATTCGTGCGCTTCAAGCCCGACGCCGTGACCGAGCGCGTGCGGCATTGTGCGGTTAATCTGCTGAAAAATCGAATCTGCCTTGCGGTTTGCTTCGCAAACTGGAATGTCTGCCTTGTATAGAGTCAAAGCCTGATTTGCGGCTGTCTGCACCGATTCAAGCATTTCGTTCTGCTTTTTGTCGAGCTGGCCGCGCGCAATTGTAAGCGTAACGTCACTTGTGTAGCCGTCATAAATAAGCCCGAAATCGAGAATCGAAAGACCTTTGCCGGCAAATTCGCCCGAAGTGTAGCCCGGAAACGCATGAATGAAGAAACTTCTTGAAGCACCTGCCGCAAGCGTGCCGAAGCCAGTGCCTTCACAGCCGTTGCTATGTGCAGCCTGTTCGATAAGCAGGGCAACTTCTGTCTCTGTTGTGAATTTTCCTTCGGCAAGCCCTTTTTCGATTGTCTCGATAACTTCGTCTGTCAGCGCGCAAGCTTTGCGGATTGTCGCAATTTCAGTTTCGTCTTTTGTGGCGCGCATACGCTTAATCTGCTGGTTCACGCCGTTTTCGCGGCAGAGCACGTCGTTCTTGTTGAAAATCTCAACATATTTGAGGAATGTCGGGTACGGCGTTCTTTCAGAAATTTCGATTCTTGTGTTAGGCGGAATCTGACAGATTGCGGCGATTCCTGCTGCCGCCTGAACAGCGGAGCGGTCGAATCTTGTAAATGGAATCATCACATCGACGTCAGCTTTTTGCGCTGCAAGTGCTTCATCCCACGGCGAAAGAATTGCGTCGCCTGTAATGCTTATGCCGAGAACGCCGTCACTCGGATGCCCCGAAAAATAGCGGAGAGCCGGATCTCTGTGGTTTTCAGAATCTTCGATTATTACAAGCCCGATGCTGTTCTGTGCCATCCATGTTGCAAGGTCAGCCCGGCGTTTCTGATATACTGATTTATTTAGCAATTGGAACTCCTTAGTTGGTTACTATAGGTATAATCTAAGCGCACTGTTAATGCAAGTAACTCAAAATTTTATCAATTTTTTGACAATACATTTATTGCTGTTTTGGTTCAATGGGTTTATAATTTTCTTGTTTTAGATGAAAAATCAAATATTTCTAATTTTGAAGTTTTCTCTAAGTATCACGCAGATTTAAAAATCGAAAAACAGAAAAAAAAGTATTTGATTTCTTTGTAACTCTGTACCGAATTCGGGAGGTCTAGAAATTGAAGAAAAATCTTTTCTTTCAAAAGGTTGGAAAAACATCCGTAATTCCAATTTCGTTTAAGATTTTGGGCGTGTTTTTATGTCTTCTGTTATTTTCAAATTTTATAACGAACTACATAAACATGCTGATGAACAGAAAATATCAGTTTTCTGTTACAAACCAGCTGCTTGTAAAAGAACTTAAAGAAATCTATACGAACGCAAGCAATCAGTACGAAATCTTTAAGTTTTCTTCTAATAGAGAGGAAAGTGTTTCTTCAATTTTGTCTTCAGCAAAAAAGGGCTTTACTCATGCACATAGTACGCTGCTCGGCGTATCACCAGAAGGCTCTATAGTTTTCGGTATTGGCGCAGACGGCTATGAATATTCGGCTTTTCCAGATGAAGAAGCCCTTGAAAATATAGTAGAAGACAAAGAAAACGGAATCACCGAGGGTTCAGTCTATTTTACGACCGGCTACGGACGGAACATTGCAGTCTATAAATACCATGATGACTGGCAGTGTTTTTTAATCCGCTCTGAACTGCTTTCTGACATGAACGCAGATTCAAACCACGTATTTATGATTATCTGTATAATTACAGTTGTTCTGATTCTGGTCTTTCTTGTTCTCGGCTTTTATATGTTCAACCAGATTCTGCGCTACTTAAAGCAGATGATTCAAAGCCTGTACGAAATGCAGCAGAAGCAGGAGCTTGCTCTGCTTGATTTGTCCGGCGCGCCTAACGACGACATTACATATCTTGGCGCTTCATTTAACTCGCTTTCTTCTTCGATTAACAATCTTATGTCGATTTTCAGGCGCTTTACGACGCGGGACGTTGTTGAGCATGCTTACAAAGACCATCACGTAGGGCTTGAAGGCGCGCAGAGGGAGCTTACAATTCTGTTCTCTGATATCAAAGGCTTTACCTACATGACCGAGACGCTCGGTAACGACATAATCAATCTGCTGAACATTCATTATTCGCGCACAATCAACAAAGTGCACGACCAGAACGGAATTATCGGTTCGATTATTGGTGACGCGGTTCTTGCCATATACGGTGCTCTTCAGGGTGACGATCACAACAAGTCGCTTGAAGCTCTTAGAAGTGCGTGGGCAATAACTAAAGAAACAAAACTTCTCCGCGATGCAATGATTGCACGCCGCGTTGAAATTGAAAAAGAACGCTCTTTGACAGAAGCCGAAGAACGCGTCTATAAGGCTGTTCTAATCGATGTCGGTGTCGGTATTGACGGCGGTACAGTGTTCTACGGAAACATCGGCTCTATGGAGCGCATGACTACAACAGTTATCGGTGACAACGTAAACGCTGCAAGCCGCCTTGAAGGACTTACGCGCATATATCATCTGCCTGTTATAGTTTCAGAATTTGTAAAGAACGACATTTCTCAGTTTACGTCGCAGTACCGTTTCTACGAGATTGATACTGTTCAGGTTAAGGGAAAAACCGAAGGAAAGAAGATTTACTTCCCTTATGATACTTTGGAACCGGATGAAAAACTTGAGAAACAGTTTGAAAGCTTTGAAGCCGGTCTTAAAGAATATTATGCCGGAAACTGGGCTGAAGCCAGAAAGCTTATGCGTCAAAGCGGGCTTGAAACAGCTGAAATTTTCCTTGAGAGAATGAACTCAAGAAATGTGCCTGAAAATTGGAGTGGAATATGGACAATGACAACAAAATAAATATTTCTAAGCCTGAAGTAAAGCTTTTTCTTGGAGATAAGATTATAACTCCTGACTTGTCTTCGGCGTCTTCATACAATATCGAGGAAGAATTTGCCAAGGCAAAGAACAACCGATCATATAAAGTTCCGCTTATTATTATCGGAATGGGCATTTTTGTGGCTGTGTTCTCAATTCTGTTTACCAGATATGTCAAAATACAGAACGAAAAAATGAAGGTCAGCGTAGACTCTTTTGATGACTTGAATCTGCGGCGCCTTCTCGATTCAGTTTCGCGCATTGAAAACGAACTTTCGCTTGCAATGGCTGAAAAAAAGCAGATTGATGACTCTTATAAAGAAAGCATTTCAAGTGCAGAGCAGTTCCGTGATGCAGATTTGCACACGCTGCAGTACATGAATCTTTCAAAATATGATTACAGCAAACAGAGACAGGCTATAATAGATTCATGCGAGCATAAGAAAGCTTTTATTAAAGTTGCTTATGATGAAGACACTGAATACATTGATGCTAAAATCAAGGGACTGACAGACCAGCTTGCTGCAATGGACAGTGCAAATCTTGAACGTGCGCAGCAGATGCAGTCAGAAATCGATTCGCAACGCCAGGTCTTTGAAATTGAAAAGCAGCAGCTTGTTGATGAATATGAAACAAATATAGAGGCACTCAAAAGCCAGCTTGCAAGCCAAAAAGAAGAAGCTTACAAAGAGCGCAATAAAGCTATTGATACAGTTGCGGCGCGCTACAAAAAAGAGATAGCTTCTCTCAAAGCGACGATAGATTCGCTTGACCCTGTGCTTAAAGACGAAAAGGCAAGCAAAATTGTGATTGATACAGCCCTGCTTGAGAATACTGCACCTTCGGTTTTGAGTCCTCTTAGCGAAAAATTTGAACTTGCCGAAAATGATGTGCTGCTTCTCGGTCTTATAGACGGAAAGCTGGCTAATTTTGAGTATCTTGCGGATAAAATTGCAGCACAGCCGCACAAAAACAGTCTTGCTTCTTTTGCAAGAACAAGAAACCTGTTGCTCCATTCGTTTACTGACGATGTAGGAAATCTTATAACAAGCATTCTGTCTGCAAGAGGTGAAGCTGAAGAAAAGGCTGCCGCGCTTGACTCGATGGTACATTCTTACGAGTTTTATCTTGAAGCGAATTTGAAAGAATCCGGTGATTTTGGCTGCGTTGTTGACCCGCGGAATAAAAACGAGATTGTTGTGTATGTTTCGCCGGTCTACAAAGAGACAATTGAAGACACGCCGGCTTATGTCTACCGCAAGGCTAACGAGCTTATTGGCGAGGTTGTGCTTAAAAAGCATGGCGACAAAGTTGTTGCTGTGCCGCAGTCTTCGCGGGTCGGCTCAAAAATCAAGGTCGGCGACCGCGTGCTGATAAATGTTTCAAATCCGAACTAACAGCACCGGCGTTCGTTCATTATGTAAAAATAAAAGTTTTTACGCATTTTGTGTACATTTCAATAGGAATAACTAGTATTATGGTAATAGACCGCTTGGAAAAGTTTTCAGGCGGGCTTTACCTTTACTCTAAAAGATGTTGAATATGAAAGGAAAATTTGTTTTTGCCGCCTTGTTTCTTGCCGGCGCAGCTTTCGCTTTTTGCGAAACCGCACAGGAGCCGGTTGTAATAGGTACAGAAATTGAAGCACTGGAAGAAACCGGAAAAACGCCGGTTCACCAGGCTGAAGCTCCGGCTGTAGATAAAGAGGGCCTCTCTAAAAAAGAGACCGGCACTGCGGAAGTTATAGATATAGACTTGTACGAAGACGGCGAGGAACCCGAAAAGCCCGGCACATTAAGCCAGAAAGACAGGCCATATAAAGGCTGGAAAATTCAGGAAACAGCTGAAAATGAGAAAACAAATGTTGTAAAGATTGCAACTTTTGACAGCCGGATTGCGTCTATACATATTGACGAAAATCTGGATGTTGAAAAAATCTTAAAGTCTGTGGGGCGCGCACTTGATGCCGCATGGCAGCTGCCAGGCATGAAGGCCGAAAAAGCGGCAGTTTATGTCGATGATTCGGCGCATTTCCGTTTTGTGATTTTTCCGACATCGTTTGTTTACAAAGACATTAATTTATGCGAATATTTACCGTCGGGCATAGCATTTTCTTATGATTCGTCTTTGACCTATGATGTTGTGCTGAAAGTCGGTGATGTTATGCCGCGCGTAACCGGGATTTTTGTGTCTGAAAAGAATCTGGCAGAACTCCTCTACAGTGCTGCCATTGCACCAGATGTGTACATGTACGATGACAATCTTACAGCCCGCGTTGAGCGCCTTGAAAAGGCTCTGCTTTCATTGGCGTCTAAGTCAATGTATTCAAAGCCTTATGAAATAGACCCCGGTCTTATTCAAATAGTTAAAAAGTTGTATAGCGAGAACAATAATATAACCAAAAAGGAAGTAATTGCCTGGCTGAAACAGCAGAAAATTAAATATTCACAGTCTGATATAGACACAATCTTTGTTGTTTTGCTCGGCATATATGAATAGGTTTTTGGAAATTTATGGAAAAAGATGTAGCAGAATTGAATCAGAAAAACAGTGAAAAGTTGCTGCCGTTGCGCGTCGGCATTGATGTCGGCTCGACTACAGTAAAAATCGTTATTCTTGATGAGCATGACAAGATGCTTTACGGCGATTACGAGCGGCACCGCGCAGATATTAGAAGCACAATCATTTCTGTTGTCACAAAAGCTTTAGACAGCGTGCAGAATCAGGTTGAAGGCGGAGCTTCGCGCGCTCTTTCTGTGCGCGTAACCGGTTCCGGCGGTTTTGCTGTTTCCCAGTGGCTTTCTATTCCGTTTATCCAGGAAGTTGTGGCTTCAACAACGGCGGTGCGCCACATTATTCCGCAGACTGATGTTGTAATTGAACTTGGCGGTGAAGACGCCAAAATCACGTATTTTACCGGCGGCATTGAGCAGCGCATGAACGGCACTTGCGCCGGCGGAACTGGCGCGTTCATTGACCAGATGGCGGCACTGCTTGAAACAGATGCAAGCGGCTTGAACGAGCTTGCGCGCGGTGCAACTACGATTTATCCGATTGCGGCGCGGTGCGGCGTTTTTGCTAAGACAGACGTTCAGCCGCTTATCAACGAAGGCGCGCGCCGAGAAGACATTGCCGCTTCAATTTTTCAGGCTGTCGTAAGCCAGACAATCTCCGGCCTTGCGTGCGGAAAGCCTATACGCGGACGTGTTGCTTTTTTGGGCGGTCCTCTGCACTTTCTTGACCAGCTGCGCCACCGTTTTATTGAAACGCTCAAGCTTACAGGCGATGCAATAATCGTGCCTGAAAATTCGCAGCTGTTTGTGGCAGGCGGCGCTGCTTTTTCAGCTTATGGCACTAGGGTTAATGGCGAGCCTGACAAGATAAACTGCGTTTCAGGCTGCCCGGGCTGCGATAAGTCTAACACATGCACAAAGGCTGTGACGACTGCTGAAAACGAAACATTCGTTACGATAGACGAGCTGCGTTCATCGCTTAAAAAGCTTGTCGGGGCTGAAATGCAGGAAGTTCAGCGTATTGAGCCGCTTTTTGCAAATCAGAAAGAGCTTGATGAATTTTACGAGCGCCATTCAGCTGAAATTGCCAAAACTTCTGATTTGAATGCGGCGAGTGGCCCTGTTTTCTTGGGGCTTGATGCCGGTTCGACAACCACAAAAGCCGTGCTCATCGATTCAGACGGGCGCATTTTGTGGCGCTTCTACGACGTAAACGCCGGAAACCCTGTTGAGCTTGCCGTGCGTGTCTTGAAAGACTTGTACAAGCAGCTGCCGCAGAACGTGTACATTGCGCGCTCAATCTCAACCGGCTACGGCGAGGCACTTTTTCAGGCTGCGCTCGGCGTAGACGGCGGCGAAGTTGAGACAATAGCACATTACCGCGCGGCAGACTTTTTTGTGCCGGGCGTAGAATTTTTGCTCGATATCGGCGGACAGGACATGAAATGTCTCCGCATGAAAAACGGCGCGATTACGTCGATTCAGCTGAACGAAGCCTGTTCTTCGGGCTGCGGCAGCTTCCTCGACAATTTTGCGCGTTCGCTCGGAATGAACGTGCGCGAATTCAGCCAGAAAGCGCTGCTTGCCGAAAAGCCCGTCGATTTGGGCAGCCGCTGTACGGTTTTTATGAACAGCCGCGTAAAACAGGCTCAGAAAGAAGGCGCAACTGTTGCCGATATTTCAGCCGGTTTGTCTTATTCAGTTATCAAGAACGCGCTTTTCAAGGTTATAAAGCTGCGCCGCGCTTCAGAAATCGGTTCAAAAGTTGTGGTTCAGGGCGGCACGTTCAACAACGATGCAGTTTTGCGTGCTTTTGAAAAAATTGCCGGCGTCAATGTTTTCAGGCCTGACGTTGCCGGGCTTATGGGCGCATACGGCGCGGCGCTTATTGCACGCGACCAGTGGCTCGACATTATCAAGCTTAAGCCGGAAGAAGAGGGCTACGACCCGAATGTTTCTGTAATTGAAGAACTTAAGAAGCGCAAGGAAATACCTGAAATTCATTCTTCAATTGCTTCAATTGAAGAGCTTGAGAATTTCAATGTTTCACTTGAGCTTAGACGCTGCGGACGTTGTGCGAACAACTGCCTTTTGACGATAAACAAATTCTCTAACGGCGATGACCCTGAAAGGCCGCCGCGCCGCTTTATAACAGGCAACCGCTGCGAACGCGGTGCGGAACTGCCGGATGACGAAAAATCTAAGATAAAAACGATTGACGCAAGCAACGCGCACAAGACCGAAGAAGACGAAAAAGACGTGCCGAATCTTTTCGCGTGGAAATACAAGCGGCTTTTCAGCTATGTGCCGCTTGCACCGAAAGACGCGCCTCGCGGCGTTGTGGGGCTTCCGCGCGTGCTCAACATGTACGAGAACTATCCGCTGTGGTTTACGTTCTTTACCGAACTGGGCTTTTCTGTAAGGCTTTCGCCGCGCTCAACACGTTCAGTCTACGAGCTTGGGCTTGAGACAATTCCGTCTGAATCTGTGTGCTACCCAGGCAAGATTACGCACGGTCATATTGAGTCGCTGCTTAAAGCCGGCGTTAAGTTCATCTTTTATCCGTGCGCTCCATACGAAATAAAGGAAGATTCCGGGGCGGGCAACCATTACAACTGTCCGATTGTCACGAGTTACCCTGAAGTTTTGCGCAACAACATAGACGCGCTGCGCCGCGACCACGATGTACGCTTCATAAATCCGTTTCTGCCGATTGACGACAAGCGCCGCCTTGCAGAGCGTTTGTGCGAAGAACTTTGTGCAGAATTCAGTATACCGAAGAACGAAATCTTTGCGGCTGTTGATAAAGCTTGGGCAGAACAGCGCAAATTCCGTGACGAAGTTCAGCAGCAGGGCGAAGAAGCTCTTGAAGAGATTATCCGCCGCGGCATAACAGGCATTGTTCTTGCGGGCAGACCATATCACCTTGACCCGGAAATCAACCACGGTATTCCGGAAATGATTCACGGGCTCGGTCTTGCAGTATTTACGGAAGACTCGGTTGCACACCTCGGTGCCGTTGAACGCCCGCTGCGTATCATTGACCAGTGGACTTACCATAACCGTTTGTACCGTGCCGCAAGCTTTGTTGCCGGTATGCCAAACCTTGAACTGGTACAGCTCACTTCATTTGGCTGCGGTCTTGATGCGGTTACTGCC
>JAEEGJ010028432.1_pt1 | contig 11120 bp, 11 predicted proteins | sample 8958761 | NCBI WGS metagenome assembly JAEEGJ01 (sample SAMN16246546, study PRJNA631951) | gut metagenome | biome: gut microbiome; feature: rumen; material: RS-attached | host: Bos | place: Iran: Karaj | collected 2018-10
AAAAGAGCTCTCGAACCCTCTTATACTCTCCGGCCCCATAGTTATAGCCGATTACAGGCTGTGAACCTGCTGCAATGCCGATGCATACTGATACTACGATCTGGAACACCTTCATAACGATTCCCACAACCGTGAGCGGAATATCTGCGCCATACTTACTCATAGCGCCGTATTTTACAAGGATATTGTTCATAACGCCCATGATGACCACAATTGAGATCTGAGTAAGGAAACTGCTGATTCCGAGAGGCATGAACTTGCCAATGATATCAATTGACGGAACAAAGCTTGCAAGGTCAAGCTTAACCGACTTGGCCTTTGTGAGATAAACAAGTCCGCAGATTGCAGTAACGATCTGGCCTGTGATAGTTGCAAGCGCAGCGCCCATCATGCCCCAGCCAAGCCCGAAAATAGCAACAGGGTCCAGAATAACGTTTATGATGCATCCAAGAAGTGTTGTGATCATTGCAAACTTAGGGCTGCCATCTGCTCTAATGATAGAATTAAGGCCATTTCCAACAACGAAGAATGGGATACCCATAATAATGAAGTTAAAGTACTCACTGGCATAAGCAAAGTTATTCTCGGTTGCACCAAACGCAAGCAGGATCTGTGATTTGAATATTGCAAAAAGAGCTGTCATCACAATTCCAATAACAACAAGAAGCGTCAGCGCGTTTCCCACGCTCTTATTAGCGCTCTTAAGGTCCTTTTTGCCCTGACAAAGGCTCAAAAATGCAGCACAGCCATCGCCAATCATAAGTGCCACAGCCAAAGAGATGACAGTTATCGGGAAAACAACGTTGGTTGCGCCATTTCCAAGGTAACCGATTCCTCTTCCGATAAATATCTGATCCACAATGTTATAAAGCGCGGATACCAGTAGAGACATAATACAAGGAATAGAAAACTTCAAGAGAAGCTTGCCAATCTTCTCTTCTGCAAGATATCTGTTTGTGTTCTGATCCATAAAAACCTCCATAAAAAAATACGCATGCGAAGGTCTTCACTTTCACACGCGTACAGTTACAACCAGGCCGTCTGTATTTCTTTTGCAGACAACCAAATATTCATTTCTAAACTTCAGTTTAAAATTTTACCGATTTTAATGGCCTCATGTAATAGTCATGTTTCACAAACATTTTTCAATTTTCTAAAAAGTCATGCGCAGAATTTCTTCCTCCGCAGCCTTCATGATGGCGTCAACATCAGCGCCATAGATATCAAGCCCGAGAGCCTCAATCTTCCTGACATCCTGAATTCCATAGTAGTTCTGAGCCAGGGCCTTAACATAACCGAATCCATACTCATCCGGCGCGAAGTCGCCTCCGGCGGTTGTTACGTAAAAGACCTTTTCCGCCTTGCACAGTCCTACAGGAATGCCCTTTTCATTGTATTTAAAGGTTACACCCAGAACATTTATCTGCTCAAAGTACTGCTTAAGAGCTGCAGGAAAAGACAAATCCCAGTAAGGCGCAGCTATGACAATGGTTTTGGCTTCTGCAAACTGCCTTGCAAGGTCACAGACAGGGTTTGCGAAGTCTTCAGCCGCTGTAATGGCATCTCTCATCTTGAGAAATGCATCATCTACTACCGGAAAAGAGATTTCTTCAAGCTTTACTTCATCATATGGCTGCCCGATCTTATCAAGGAGCTTACTCGCAAGCCTCAGAGTCCTTGAATCTTTACGCACACATGCATTCAAAAAAAGAATCTTCCTACTCATCATCATTTCCTCGTTTTTTTGAGTCAGTGTCTCTCATTTTCGTTTTCAAATCTCTCACAGAATCTTGCAGAAAAAGATGGTTCTTCATTACCTACAGTCAGATGAGTAATATCACCTATCCTCAGTGCCCTAAAAATTGCAATTCCTTTTTCCCTTTCTTCTGTCACGATCTCCGTAAGTGATGTCGGAGCCATTGCAAGAAACTGCAGCGGAACAAACGGAGAAACATTCCAAAGTCTTGATAACAAAACGCATGTTATTCCAAAATGGCAGAAGAATCCTAGAACTTTCTCGTTTCCGCCGGTAACTTTATAAACATTTCCGGATCTCACGTAGCCCTGCCCCATAAGGAACTCATCAAAGCATTCAATCACATGGTCATAGATTTCTACAATATTCGATGCCTTTGCCACCTCGCTATCACGCCAGGCCTTGGCATCAAAAACTTCCGGATGCTCCGCAAAATAAGAAGGCATCATATCCCAGACAATACGTTTTTCATAAGTCCCATCACTGCCTATCTTAAGCTCGTTCTTATAAGCGCCCCTGGTTTCAGCATCTGCCTTATTCGCATCAAAATAAGCAGGAAACTCCTGAAGCCAGTCCAAAACCTCTGCTTCCATCCCCAGCTCTTTTAACGAATAATCGGCTGTAGCTCTGGCTCTGCCAAGGGGCGAAACATACGCCTCATCAATCCCAAAACTCTTAATCTGCTTAGCAAGGAGCTCAGCCTCAACCTTGCCCTTATCTGTCAGGCCATCAATCTCATAATTGGGATCGCCGTGCCTAAAAATCAGTATTCTCATAATTTGTCACCTCATACCTATTATACATATTTTATACTTTTTTAATTTATCAGCCACAAAACAAACATATTAACTTTGTAGAATGTTCATTGTGAGTAAAAAACACAAAAGGGGATTACTAATATGAACAGACTTGAAGCAGCAATTGCTGAATTCGTAGGAAATTACACCAGAAGGCGCGGATATCCGCCCACAGTGGAGGAGCTCATTCTGAACTTTGGTACCTTTAAGATCATGGTTGCCATGTTCTACGTGCTTAACCTCTACAGGATAGGGATGATCAGAAACTCCCTGTTCTTCGGCGTTGGAGATCTCAAGCTGATCCCGGTACGAGTTAAAAACTAAATACAGAAAACAAAGAGGATGAACGCCGACCAAGGTGCTCATCCTCTTTTATTACTTGTTCCCTGCTTTACCAGCTCCATGTAATCCGCATAGCTGATGCTCTCTCCACCCATGCTCTCAAGATGGTCCGTATGGAACTGGCAGTCAATCAGCAGATATCCGTTCTCGGAAAGTATCTGCGCAAGCCCTATCAGTGCTATCTTGGAGCCATTCTCCATGTCCGAGTACATGCTCTCGCCAAAAAAGCATTTGCCCAGGTTTACGCCGTACAATCCGCCGGCCAAAGCCCCGTCAATATATGCTTCAACACTTAGCGCAAGTCCCCGGGATGCAAGCTGCGCGTAGGCTTTTTCCATATCAGTTGTTATCCATGTCCCTTCCTCGGTGGACTCTCTCTTTTCCCTGCACCGGTGCATGGTGTGGGAGAAATCCCGATTCAGCTCTACCCGAACCTCGTGCTTTCTCATGAATTTCTTCATGGAGTGCGAAACATGGATGTTCCCCGGCCTTATGATGTACCTCTCCTTCGGGCACCACCACAAAATGGGGTCGCCCTCGTTGTACCAGGGAAAAATCCCATTGGAATAGGCCAGCACAAGCCTTTCTACCGACAGATCTCCGCCGATTGCCAGAAGTCCGTCCTCCCGTGCAAGCGTAGGCAGGGGAAAAGATATTTCTTTGTCATCAAGTTTGTAAACAGGCATTACGGATCACTTCCTCGCGGTTTTCGAAGATTCTATCGAAAATTCTTTGCCCTTGGCTGAAAGCTTGATCTTTCCGCCGTTCCTTAGCTTTCCAAACAAAATCTCATCAACAAACAGCGGTTTTACGTCGTTTCTGATTATCCTGTCAATCTCTCTTGCGCCAAACTCCTGGCTGATGCCCTTTTCCTTCAAAAGATCTTTTGCCTTCTTATCAGCAGAAAGAGTGATCTTCTTAGCCAGTAGCTGCTCCGAGAGCTCTTTTAACTTCTTATCAACAACTCTTGTAGCCATGTCATCGTCCATGCTGTTAAAGACAACGACCTTGCTGAGCCTGTTCCTGAACTCGGGCTGGAAGGTGTTCTTGACTGCCTCAGTGAGGACGCTCTCATCCATATTGGTGCTGATAAAGCCAATTCCGCTCTTACCGAGCCTGTTGGCACCGGCATTTGAGGTCATGATAATCAAAACGTTCCTGAAATCTGCCTTTCTGCCCTGATTATCCGTCAGAGTAGCGTAGTCCATCACCTGCAACAGCACGTTGTAAATGTCGGCATGAGCCTTCTCAATCTCGTCGAGAAGCAGCACACATGAAGGATTCTTCCTGATCGCCTCAGTCAGAATTCCGCCTTCCTCATAGCCCACATATCCAGCAGGTGAACCGATCAGCTTAGCCACAGCATGCTTCTCGCCGTACTCACTCATATCGAAGCGGATCAGCTTAACGCCCAGCTCCTCGGAAAGAGTCCTTGCAATCTCAGTCTTGCCGACACCCGTAGGCCCCACAAACAGAAGGCTCGCAAGAGGCTTGCCATCCTCGATAAGACCGGCCTTTGAGAACTTCACGGCATTCACCACCTGGCTGATAGCCTCGTCCTGGCCGAAAATCTTAGTCTTTATGCGCTTCTCGAGAGTCTCAAGACCTGCAGCATCGTCAGTATCCACAGTCTCAATGGGCACTCTGCATACACCCGTAAGAATCTCGTTAATAACGTCCTTGTCCACGGTCTGAACCTTCTTGTCCTGTGGATGGAGCTTCCTGTAGGAGCCGGCCTCGTCAATCAGATCGATGGCCTTATCCGGCAGAAAACGCTCGTTTATGTACTTCGCGCTCATCTTAACGGCGTATTCCATGATGCCCTTGGCATACTTAACGCCGTGATACTTCTCGTACTTGGCCTTAAGGCCGCTTAGTATTTCAACAGTCTCTTCCTCAGTGGGCTCCTTGATCTCAACGTTCTGGAACCTTCTGACCAGAGACTTGTTCTTTTCAAAGTATTTCTTGTATTCCTCGAAGGTCGTAGCCCCGATGAATCTGATATGGCCGTCGGTCAGATAGGGCTTTAGCATGTTTGATGCGTCAAAAGAGCCTTCTCCTACCGCACCTGCACCGGAGAGATTATGGATCTCGTCGATGTAGATTATGGGCTTCTCCTCTTTTCCGATCTCTGAGAGGACCTTCTTGAATCTCTTTTCAAAGTCGCCCCTGTACTGGGTTCCGGCCAACATACCTCCAAGGTCCAGGGAAAAGACCTTTGCGCCCTTAATAGCATCCGGAACATCGCCTGTTTTTAAGCGTTCCACAAGCCCATAAGTAATGGCAGTCTTACCGACACCGGTTTCTCCGATATGGAGCGGGTTATTTTTATCTTTCCTGCAGAGGATCTGGATGGTTCTCTCAAGCTCTTTCTCACGCCCGATAAGAGGATTGACGTCTTTTAACGTATCATTAAGACATGGGGCAAAGAGGCTTATTCCGGCTTTGTCCTCTTTTGCTTTGATACTACCATCGACATCCTCGGAAATCTCTTCATTATCTGATTCGATGATCGCCATCTCCTGAAGCACGTCAGCCTCGCTTATATCCTGCTGTTCCATGTAATAGACAGCGTAGCTGTTCTCGAGGTTCCAGATGGCATGCACCAGGTGACGGACATGGATCTTGTCACAGCCGCTGCTGTAGGCACTCTGACCGGCGAAGCTGATGACAAAGTTCGTACCAATGGAAAGCTCAGGCTGGCCATTCTCAGATTTATCCACATATTCTGCGATATATTTCCTGAGGTTGCCATCAAGCATCCCTAGATCTCCGCCGCACTCCTTAAAAGCCTCAGCGAAGGTATCATCGTCAAGGATCATCAGAAGGACAATCTCGGGAGTTACATATTCATATTGATTTTCTGCGGCAAAAGCAACAGCTTTCTGGAAAACCAAAGACGCTTCTTTTGAAAGATCCATATTATGCCTCCTCCACTGTCATTCTGAAGGGAAATCCCTCTTTTTTGGCTCTGGCAAGGGCTTTGTTGACCCTTGTAACAGCTATGTCATAAGGGTATCTTCCCACAACTGCCTGTCCGTTTTTGTGAACACCCAGCATTATGGCCTCGGCACTGACGGGATCCTTATGGAAAATGTCCACAAGAACAGAAACGACAAAATCCATGGTGGTGAAATCGTCGTTTATCATGATCACGTTATACTGCCTGGGCTCTTTGATCCTGCTATAGGTCTTTTCCTTAGTCTGGCTTCCTGTCGCCATGTCTTTTCCTGCCTCCTGATGTTAAGGCGTATCAGTTAGTGATGGCATCCACCGTGTCCGCAAGACTCGCCTTCTGCATGCTCGTGGCCGTGGTGATCGCAGTTAGCTTCGCTGCTGGCTTCCAGAGTTCCTGCAATAAGAGCATCAACTGCAGCATCTGTGCTTCCGCTAACGCCTGCATAGAGCTTTATTCCCGCTTCCTCAAGGGCACGCTGTGCTCCTCCGCCGATTCCGCCGCAGATAAGTGTATCAACCTTGGCGATATTAAGGATTCCTGCAAGAGCGCCACATCCTTCACCGTTTGTGCCAAGGATCTTGGAATCTACAACCTTGCCATCTTCTATATCATAAACCTTAAACTCTTCTGTTCTTCCAAAATGTCCAAAAACATTCCCTTTATCATATGTTACCGCTACTCTCATCATCTTGTCTCCTTTTTTCTTCATACTTACTTTTAATCCATTTCTCTCACTGTCAATTTCGATGTTGCCACCGGCTATTCGAAGCCTCTTGCCCTCCACAATAGCGCTGATCATCTTTTTCCTGGCGCTCTCATACATGGCAGTCACTGTGGTTCTCGCAACACCCATTCTCACTGCGCATGCCTCCTGATTGAGTCCCTCGTGGTCAAGAAGCCTTATGGTCTCATATTCATCGAGAGAAAGCACAATGGTCTCCAGCTCATCAGTATCCGCATCTTCAGGGATAAAGCTGTAATGGTCCGGGAAATTCCAGATTTTTCTGCACTTTGTAGCTCTTGGCATAATTTTCCTCCATTAATCTAAATTGACATATGTCAGTTTGAATATACAACTCATTCTGACATATGTCAAATATTATCAACCTATCAGCGCCACTGAGAAATCATTTACATTGGTGCCTGTAGGACCGGTCTTGATGAGACCGTCACACGCATCCAATATATGATAACAATCGTTATTCTCAAACATCTGATCAAATCTGGCAAAAGAGATCCCATCGCCTTCTAAACTCTTCATAGTATCTCCGTCGACATAGCCCCCGGCTGCATCAGTTGGGCCATCGGTTCCATCGGATCCGACGCTGAAAACAGCTACATTCTCAAGCCCTGAAATCACCTTGGCTGCGCCACAGGCAATCTCTTGATTTCGCCCGCCAAGGCCTGTTCCCTTAAGGTGTACAACCGTCTCGCCACCCAGAATATACGCAGTTTTCTCTCCGTCACAGGCGTGAGAATATGCTATCTCTCCCAGCATCCTTCCAACTTCTCTGGCTTCTCCCATCGCTCTATCAGTCAAAAAAACAGTCCTGTATCCCAGCTCCTCACAGCATTTCCCGGCGGCCTTACACAGCTCTTTTACACTGCCGATCACTACGTTAGTCGTATTGCTGATTTCCTTGGGCGTCTCAACTTCCAGGAACTTCTTAGCTTCCTCAGAAAGCTTTATCCCATATTTCTTGACTATTTCTTTTGCCATTTCACAGGTACTGCTGTCGGGAACAGTGGGCCCCGAAGCGATCATATCCAGCGGATCTCCCACAATATCCGATAGAATTATGCTGTAAACCTTTGCAGGAGCTACAATCTCTGCAAATCGCCCTCCCTTTACTCCGGAGAGTCTTTTCCTGATGGTATTTATCTCATTTATATCTGCTCCGCAAGCCAAGAACTGTCCTGTTATATCCTGAAGCTCTGACAGATCCACCAAAGGCTTTTCAAATAGCGCACTTCCGCCTCCTGACAAAAGAAACAGTACCGTATCCTCGGAAGTCAGACCAGCCACCATTTCCAGCACCTTCTCGGTGGCCTTTACGCTGTTTTCATCGAGCACAGGATGTCCGGCCTCATAGCACTCTATATCGGCAAGCTCGCCCTTAACATGCCCATACTTGGTGATCACTATGCCCTTCTTATACGAAACATGCTCCGAAGCTGCCTTCGCCATACTATAAGCCGCTTTTCCGACAGCAACAATATAGATGTTTCCTGTCAGTTCCGCATCCTCCAGCGCACGCACCACCGCTTCTTCCGGCATAACAGCACCAATTGCCTGTTTTATGATCTTATCTGCATCGCTTCTAAGCTTATAATTCATCAATCCCCCAAATCCGTATTACTAATGCGTTCAATATTCGCCTCAAACATCCTTCTTGGCAGTACTGCTCTGTAAAAAGACTGATAGGCTTCCCATACAGTATCACAATCCAAACTGCTATTTCCTATAAAGCTTATTATGATGAAAGGCACGCCAAAGCACCTGACTCTCACCCCGGTATCTGAGCAGCCGTTCCTGAAATAGAAAGAAACTCGCCTCTCCTGAAGCTCTTTTTCCTCAGAAGACTCAGCATAGAAGGGGTCTTCCACCTCTATGATCATAATCTCAGCATCGGTGATATATTCACTCAACAGCTTAAGAATAGTGGCTCCTCTGCCCTTGTCTCTTTCTTCGTGATAAACTGCCAGATAGTCGACAAGATATCTTTTCCCCTGTCTGACCAAAAAAGTATATCCCAACAGCCCTGCGCCGTCTGATAAGCCCAGGCACTCATAAATTCCATCGTCTATGGCTTTGAGTATCATCTTGAGGGGTTTGAGTTCGTCTTTTTTGAAATCATGGACCATTCTCTCCTCGTAAAGAGAAGCGACCCGGTCTTTATCAAGTGTTATCAGCTCCATCCCATCACCTCAGATACTTGTTCAGCGCAAAGAGACTGTTCTTGGCGTCGTTATAACCAAGCCAGTACAGGTGACCAAGCTTGTTCATGTTGCTCTCCACACGCTTGACCGTAACATGCTCTGACGGCGCAATCACGAAGATCCTGCCCTCTTTCTCCAGCCTGTCTATCTCATCGCACTCCTTGTTGTAGTCTGCGCCCATGGACATGAGCTTTTTTGCAAACTCAGGATTGTCTTTGTAGAAGCGCTCAGCGTAAGCCTTCGAGGACTCTTTCTTCCTGTAGCCCCTCTCTCTTGTCTTTATAACAACGATATTCTCATACCCCTGCTCAATGGCCCATTTGTAGGGAATATGGCAGCTACAGCCGCCGTCAAGGCATCTCTGGCCGTCAACATCTACCATTGGCGACACGTAAGGCATTGACGCTGAGGCCTTAATTGCGCTTAAAATGTCCTTGCATTTGCCCTTCTCGAAATATACGGTTTTGCCGGTGTCACAGTCCGTCGCCACAGCTATAAATCTCCTCTGTGTGTCGTAAAACGTGGTTTCATCGAGCTTTCCAAGCTTCTCATTTGGCCTGATGGCAAAATCAATGTTCAAGGGGCTGTGGGCATGAAGCATGGCCTGTGCACCGATATAATCCGGGTCGTGCCTGAATTCAAGGTTACATCTGGCAGATCTTCCAATCTGTCCGGAAGCGTAGTTGAGCGCCGCCATAGCTCCGGCACTGACTCCGATCACGCACTCAAAATTCAGGCCATTCTCCATCATGAAGTCCATAACGCCCTGATTGTACATGCCTCTGAATGCTCCGCCCTCAACAACAAGGCAGCCCTTGGTAAGCTGCCCTCTTGCGTGTCCGGTCGGTATTTTATCTAAATCTTTGTAAACATTTCGTCCGTGACTCATGTCACCTTACTCTCCATATTCTCCGTATTCACAGCCGATGTGCGTTGCTTCCACTTCGTCTACCAAAACCAGCTCATCGCCTTTTTTGTCATATAGCTTAATCGTGCCCCAGCCATTTCCGCCGTTCCAAAGATGGTTGTGGTTCTTCTGGCCGTCCGGTGATTCATAGTTGATAAAGAGCATGTCCTTCTTTAGACAATGAACCTCAGTTTCCATCGCCGCCTTGATGTTTTCCTGCCTTACATGCCAGATAACTTCATCCTCTTTTTCCTCGAAGCTAAACTCAGTTTTAACGAGGAGATGAAGCTTTGAGAAGTTGAAGTCATACTCTTTTCCCTCGTAATAAAACACGCCCAGAAGCCTTCGATCCAGCGGTACAAAGTAAATCTTCGGCCTTCCGCCTCCGATATCAAAAACGCTGTTCTTTAGCTGTTTTCCTGTCTTTTTGCTTACCAGGCAGTTCGAAGATAGCCATACCCAGGGGCTTGTGAAATCTCTTCCCCAGTTTTTGTCGGCATATCCATAGCTCTTTTCCGGTGTGACAATGTATTTCCTGCCGTTGAACGTGATCGTTCCGCCATAGGCACTCTTCATGCCCTCTGCGTGCCAGTACATGGCAAAGGCTTCCGCATCCCTTAAAGGCTTACTTGCACCGTAGCCTACGTTGAAGGCGATCTGCTTGTCGATGACCAGGTCAAAAGAGATCTCGCCTGCATCGCTCATTCTCTCGGGAAATGCAGCAGCTGCTTCCTTTGATACAGCGATATGCCCCCTCAGGGCGGATTCGGACGCAAGGCAGTCGTCTGCTGTTATCTTATACGGCGCACTACCATGGATCTTAACGTCTTTCAGGGAAAAGAATCTGTGGAGCTGGCAAGCGTCTTCGCCCCAGGTCCCGGCTTTCACCATCAGATACGACGGGCGTTTTCCCTCTTTCTTATTCTTGGGAAGCTGTCCCAGCACGGGATCATCCTCCGCAAGCGCAGGATTACAGATAAAGAATTCAATAAAGAAAGGCTTATCCTCTCCTGTCTGCGCATCCTGTGCGGTAAATGAATGCCACCACCAGTCATAGCCCTGATGCGCCAGCGGACCGTGCAGCATAAATGCGTCTCTTCTCTTGCTATGTACATTAAATCTATCAATTGCCATAACAGTACCTCTTGTTGATAAAAACACACATTGGAATTTAGTTTTTTATCCAATGTGTGCCAATACTTCCACTATTTATTTCTTGATCAGCTTGGAGAACTCCAATGCCTTTCCAACATCTCCGTCTACCTTCAGCTTACCAATCGTAAATGCTGCAATCGGATCAAGCTTACCACTGATGAGCTTGTTGAAATCATCAGACTTCATCGTGATCGCGCAGTTTCTGTCGTGATAGTCATAAGGCTCTACATTTACTTTATGGTCCTTGACCTCAACGTAGAAGAC
>JAEEGJ010028436.1_pt1 | contig 11119 bp, 11 predicted proteins | sample 8958761 | NCBI WGS metagenome assembly JAEEGJ01 (sample SAMN16246546, study PRJNA631951) | gut metagenome | biome: gut microbiome; feature: rumen; material: RS-attached | host: Bos | place: Iran: Karaj | collected 2018-10
TAATGCTGCAGGGGCGAGCCCGCCACGCCCAGCCAGACCGCGTTGACGTCCTTCCTCAGGAAGGGGAAATCGTTGAAGCGGTAGTTGAAGTTGGTGTCTTCCTGGGACAGGAGCCGGATGTTGTGGAAATCCCGTTCGTGCGTCCATTTGACGATGCGCTGATAGAGCATCGAATCCTTCAGGATATAGGTCTCCAGGATGCGGGGCGTATTCTCGATGATGCTGTCCTTGATGGCCTGCTGCTCCTCCTTGGCGTTCTTGAGGCTGTCCAGCCGGGCCTGCTTGATGGGCATTTCCCGCTCGAAGTCCGCTTTCCGGCGCGCCTTCCGGTCCAGGGTCGCATACCAGGCCCAGTAGGCCGCCTTGGCGCGGGCGGCGGAATCCACCGCATAGACGGAGTCCAGTTTGGTCCAGTTGAGCGTATCCAGGGCCGCGATCAGCGAGTCCCGCACCCAGATGTGGGACAGGGAGTCGCACAGGGCGGCGAAAAAGCGGTAACGGAAGGTGTCGGTCAGCAGCAGCGAGTCCGGAGGGACGATCGTGTCGAGTGCCTCGGGTCGGATCTTGACGATGGCCTCCTCGTCTCCGAAGCCGTCCGCACCGCCCTTCAGCAGCGAGTCGGCGATCTGGATCTTGCTGGCCTTCTCCTCGGCGGACCAGAGTCTCTTGTAGCCGGTCCGGGAATACTTGACGGTGTCGGCCCAGTCGGAGGGTGCGTCCGTGCAGATCACGATGGGCGGGTCATTCATCTCCACGGTCCGGTGCGACGCCCCCATCTGGAGGGTCACGGCGCTCACGACGGCGACGGGGAACCAAATCTTGGAGAAGAAATTCGTCATAACCTACAAATGTATGGACTTTTCGCCGGAATCGCAAAGGCCTGCCCCGTCCCCGAGTCCGCGCACCAGGGCGGCAGCCGCTTCCAGCGAGTCAAGCTTCCCCACGTCCAGCATGCGGAAACCGTCCGGCACGTAGCCGTAGACGGGATGCTCAGCGGCGGCGCGCAGGTAGAAATCGACGATGGAGAAACGTCCCTCCAGGCCGTAGGCGTCCATGACAGGGAAGATGCGGTCGGAGACCAGATGGATGCCGGCGAAGGCGAGGCGGCGGCAGCGTCCCGGGTCCAGCCCGGGGAAAGGACTGCGGACTTCACCGCTGCGCAGGTCTGTCCATCCGACCAGTCGCATCCCTTCGTCGAAGAGGAAATAGCGGCTGGTGTCCCGCTCGCTGACCACCAGCGTAGCCAGGGCTTCGGGACGCGACTCGGCGGCGAAACGCCGGAGGTCCAGGTTGGACAGGATATCGACATTGTGGACCAGGAAGGGGCCTCCGCCCTCCAGGAAACGGCGGGCGTGCAGGATGCCGCCCCCGGTTTCCAGCAGCTGCTCCGGTTCGGGCGACAGATGCACCGGCACCCCGAAACCCTGCTCGGCGGCCACGTAATCGACGATCTGCTCCGCGAAATGATGCGTGTTGATGACCAGTTCCGTGATGCCGGCATCCAGCAGGCGCGTGGCGACCCGCTTCAGCAGGGGGACGCCATCCACGGGTACGAGCGCCTTGGGCATCGTGTCCGTAAGGGGCCTGAGCCGGGTGCCGAGGCCGGCGGCAAAGATCATCGCCTTCATCCCAGGACGGTATCAAGACCCAGTTCGCGGTGGGTCAGGCGGATGCGGATGTGGTACCTGCGCTGCAGGATACGGGCCAGCGTTTCCGCGCAATAGACGGAACGGTGCTGCCCCCCGGTGCAGCCGAAGCAAACCTGCAGGTGGCTGAATCCCCGGGCGATGTAGCGCTCCACGTGCGGGAGCACGAGCGCCTGGACGGAGGCCATGTACTCTTTCACCTCCCCGTGCTCTTCCAGGAAGGCGACCACGTCCAGGTCCCGTCCGGTCGAGTTCTTGAAGCGCTCGTACTTGCCGGGATTGTGCATGCCGCGGCAGTCGAAGACATAGCCGCCGCCGTTGCCGGATTCGTCCGCCGGGATGCCTTTCTTGTAGGCGAAACTGTAGATGTGCACCTCGAGCGCATCGGTCTCCATCGCCGTCGTATCCTGCGAGGAAAGCTTCCGCAGGATGGAATCCAGGTAGGGGTAGCGGTCGAAGGGCGTCTCGAGGATCTCCCGCAGGTTGCCCATCGCGTAGGGGATACTCTCGATGAAATAGGCCTTCTTCTCATACTTTCCCCGGTAGCCGTAAGCGCCCAGGACCTGCAGCGTGCGCAGCAGGACGAAAAGGCGCAGCTTGCTGCGGAAAAGGTCTTCCGGCATGTCGCAGTAGGGCTTCATCGCGTCCAGATAGGTGCGGATCATCCGCTCCTTGAGGGGCTTGGGGAAGCGGGGACGGGACTGCCAGATGAAGGAAGCCAGGTCATACCAGACCGGTCCCTTGCGGCCGCCCTGGAAGTCGATGTACCAGGGCTCCCCGTTGTGGATCATGATGTTGCGCGTCTGGAAGTCGCGGTACAGGAAGGTATCGGTGCGTGTCTCCAGCAGGTCCGCCTTCAGACGGTCGAAGTCGTCCTGGAGAGGGATCTCCTTGAACTCGATGCCGGCCGTCTTGAGATAGCAGTATTTGAAATAGTTGAAGTCGAAGTCGATCATCCGCGCGTTGAACTCCGAATCGGGGTAGCAGACGTTCCAGTCCAGGCCCTGTGCGCCTTCGAACTGGATCTTGGGCAGGCCCTGGATCGCCTTGCAGAGCAGGACGGACTCCGCTTCCGAATAGACGCCGGTGCTCCGGCCTTCCGCAATCAGTTCATAGAGGGAGTCGTTGCCGAGGTCTTGCTGGAGGTAGCACATCTCATCCGGGGAGACGGCATAGACCTCAGGCACGCGGATGCCTTTGCTGCGGAAATGCCGGGCCTCCGTGATGAAGGCGCGGTTCTCGTCCGGGTCGGTACCGATCACGCCGATGAGGGAGCGGTCCCCGTCGCTGATCCTGAAATAGCGGCGGTGACTGCCGGAGGACGGGAGCGGAACGATGGCCCCGGCCTCCCTTCCGAACTGATCCCGGAACAGTTTCTCCAGCCTTTCCATGCTAGTCAGAGACGGGGTCGCAGTTGCCAGCGGGAGACTGGACGGGCACCTTGGCGAAGGCACGCACGACAAGGATCAGCAGCAGCGCGCAGGCGGCGAACAGCACCCAGTACTGCCGCCCGGGGAGCACGTCCAGCCAGCTGTCCATTTCCTTCAGCGAGTCGATCTGCCCGCAGATGACGGCGAAGGTGTTGTTGACGCAGTGCATCAGCATTGTCAGTTTCAGCGAGCCGGTACGGTAGTAGATATAGCCGAAGAGGGTGCCCAGGATGAAGGCCGGAATCGCCTGCCAGGGATTGGCGTGGATGACGGCGAAGAACAGGGCGGAGATAAGGATCGCCCAGACCGGCTTGATGCGGGCTGTCCCGTCGTAATTCTTGGCATTCAGCAGGCCGCGCAGGACCATGCCCCGGCAGAGCCATTCCTCGAAGAGGGGGGCGAAGACGGAGACGCACAGGAGGTTGACCCAGAGTTTGCCCTGCGTCAGGGAGGTGAGCGCCTCGTCCAGCCACTCGGGCATCGGGGGCATCTGGGCGCTGATGGCGTCCGTCATGAAGGCGGCCGCGAGTACCGCGGCGATGGCAAGCAGGGCGCAGACGAGGCCGCCGTGCGGGCTGAAATGATTGTTGTCCAGGGCGTAACCCTGCTCGAAGACGGCGTTGCTGCGGCTCTTGTACCCGGCATACATCATCGGGGGGATGAACATCAGGGGGTAAGCGATCAGGTTGCCGTATTCCAGGGCGAAACCGGATCCGAGGGCCAGGGTCAGCAGGGCGGTGACCAGGGAGCCGAACAGGGCGCCGACCAGCAGCAGGCCCAGCAGGGCGAACATACCCTTGACGGCGGGGGTGTAGAAGGCGTGTCCTTCAAAAACGTCGAAACTCCGTGTTTTGCGTCTGATTCTGTCCATGGTATTATTGATAAAGCGGGGTGGGATAGACGCCGGTCTCGGCGAATTCCTTGAATTTCTCCACGACGGCCGGGCGGTCTTCCTTATAGGTCACGCCGAACCAGTGGGACGGGGTCGAAAGGACTTCGCAACGGGCTTCGCCGGCCTTGATCATGCAGTCGACAGCGTAGGGGATGTAGTATTCTTTCTTGGGCTCGTCGATGTTCTTCTCGAGAAAAGTCTTGAAGATGGCGGCGCTCTTGGCGAAATAGTCCGGGGTGAAGCCCCACATGTTCATCGAGCAGAGGGCCTTGCCATCCAGGACGACGTGCTCCCCGTTGAGGGAGTTGTCGCCGCGGAGGACGCCGTCTTCTTCCACGCGGATGTTGAGGTGCTCCGCGACGTCTGTCAGGTGCTGGTCCGCATCGTAGGAGCAGATGCCGCGGGAGACGCCGCCGGACTCGGAGAGCGTGTGGTCGAGTTCGAAACCGACGATGCTGTAGACGCCTTCGCCGCCTTCGTGGGCCCGCAGCCAGTCGGCCAGGATGCGGAAGGATTCCTTGCCGTAGTAGTCGTCGCCGTTGATGACGGCGAAGGGCTCCCGGATGACCTCGGCGGCCATCAGGACGGCGTGGGCGGTGCCCCAGGGTTTCTGGCGTTCGGGGTTGAGGACGAAGGGCGCGGGGATCTTGTCGAGCTCCTGGACGACGAATTGGAACTGCAGGGGCTCTCCGTCGGGGCAGCGGACGCCGCTGTATTTTTCGCGGACGGTTTGCTCAAACTGCTCGCGGAAGTATTCTCGGACGACATAGACGACCTTGCCGAAGCCGGCCTGGACGGCGTCGTAGATGGAATAGTCGATGATGGTCTCGCCGCTGGGGCCGAGGCCGTCCATCTGCTTGAGACCGCCGTAGCGGCTGCCCATTCCGGCTGCAAGAACTAATAGGGTAGGTTTCATGATTTCTATTTTTATGATTGACAAAAATAACTATTTTTGCAGATATGAAAAAGAGCCCGCTTGTCAATTATATCCTTTGGTCCACGGTGGCGTTCCTCGTCATCATTTGCTTTTTCCGTCACGACAACCTGATCCGCTGGATCAAGGCGGGGTTCACGATTCGGAAGCAGGAGAAGCAGATCGAGTGGTACGATAAGGAGATCAAGGATCTGGATGCGCAGATCGAGGCGATGTCTACGAACCGGGACACGCTGGAGCAGTATGCGCGCGAGCGTTTCTTGTTCGCGGAGCCGGGCGATGACGTTTATCTGGTCCCCGACGAATAATATTGTGCGATTGTTTGGAGGGTCTCTGGGACGTCGTGGACGCGGAGGATGTCCGCGCCGCGCTGCAGGGCTTCCAGGTGCAGGACCTGGGTGGCTTCGCCGGCGGTGTCAGGGGTGAGGCCGAGGGGCATCCAGACCATGCGCTTGCGGGAGATGCCGACGAGGACCGGACGGCCCGCTTCCTGCAGGCGCTCGAGGGTGTGGAACACGCCGAAGTTTTGTTCCACGGTCTTTCCAAAACCGAATCCGGGATCGAGGATCCAGTCTCTAATGCCTTGATATTCAGCCTTTGCCGTCAGTTCTGCATACCAGTTTAGCACGTCCGTGGCGTCTTCCGCCGGGCCGTGGTGCATGGGGATGTAGGTCAGACCCAGTTCGGCGACCGTGGAGAGCATTTGCGGGTCCGCATCGCCCGCCGTCACGTCGTTGACGATGAAGGGGCCGACGATGTCGTAGGCCCGTCGGACCACCTCGGACCAGTAGGTGTCGATGGACAGGGGTAGGTCGGGATGGTCCCTGCGGATCTGCTGGAGCGTACGCTTCATCCGCCGCCATTCTTCCTTGGCGCCTACGGGGGTGTGGCCGGGTCGGGTCGAGCAGGCGCCGATGTCGATGATGTCGGCGCCGCTGTCCAGGATGGCCAGGTTGCCCCGGCTGGGGGCGTAGAAGGAGTCGGGCGTGAGGTTGAGGATGCCCATCACCCGGATGCTTCGCTGGGGATCGATCGTGTTCATTCCAATGCAAAAGTAAGGAAAAATAGGTATATTTGTGCGATTGCAAAACCCAGTCCAGATGCTGATCGTCCTCGAAGGACTTGACGGGGCGGGGAAGTCCACCCAGGTCAAGCGATTGAAAGCCTATCTGGAGCGCCGTTGCGAGGCGCTCCGCTACATCCATTTCCCGCGTTACGACGCGCCCGTGTACGGCGACTTGATCGGCCGTTTCCTGCGCGGCGATTTCGGCTCCGTGGAGAGCGTCCATCCCCAGCTGGTGGCCCTGCTCTTCGCCGAGGACCGGCACGGCGCGGCCCCGGAAATGAAACAGGCCTTGGAGAAAGGCGCCACGGTGCTGCTGGACCGTTATGTGTATTCCAACATCGCCTACCAGTGCGCCAAGCTGCCCGATGCCGAAGAGGCGGAGCGGCTGCGGTGTTGGATCCTGGAGACGGAATATGGCCCTTTCGGGCTGCCCAGACCGGATCTCAACATCTTCCTGGACGTTCCGATCGGTTTTGTGGAGCAGAGCCTCTCCACGCACCGGGAAGGGGAGGAGCGGGACTACCTGGAAGGGCGGAGCGACATCCACGAGGCCGACCTCTCCCTGCAGCGTCGGGTCCGCGACATGTACCGCCGCCAGGCGGAATTGGACCTCGATTTCATCGTTGTGGACTGCTCCGGCCCCAAGGGCGAAATGCTGCCTCCGGATGCCATTTTCAATAAAGTTAAATCCGTGGTAGATAAGAAGTTGGGCGATGCGTAAGTTCCATCATAGTTTCCGCCGTTTCTGCGCCTTGCTGATCGGGCTCGTTTTCTTCGTGTCCGGCATGCTGAAACTGATGGACCCCGTCGGTACGGGGCTCAAGATGGCCGAGTATTTCCGTTTCCTGCACCTGGATTTCCTCCTTCCCGCGGGGAAAGGGCTCGGGATGGCGTTCTCCCTGCTGGAGGCGCTGGTCGGCGCGGCTTTGATCTCGGGCGTCGCCCGGAAGGCGGTTGCCATCATCGTGCTGGCGCTGATCGTTTGCTTTACAGGGCTGACGCTGGCGCTGTACCTGATCAATCCGGAAATGGATTGCGGCTGCTTCGGAGAAGCGTTCCATCTGACGCATCTCCAGTCGCTGATGAAGAACGTCATCCTGCTGGCCCTGGCCTTGATTGCGTTCATCCCCCTGGGGGACGGATACGAATCCCGCAAGCCCAAGCGTTGGGGTTTCGCCCTGGTTTCGCTGGCCATCGTCGCCTTTGCGATCCACTCCTGGCGGTCCCTGCCGATGATGGACTTCACGGCGTTCTCCTGCGGGTCCCAGATCCTTTCCGGGGACGGCTCCCTGCCGGAGGACGAGTCGCTGGCCACGGATTTGGCCGTCCTTTCCTTCAGCGACGTTTTCGGGGAATATTGCGACGACCTGGCTTCCAACGGGGAGGTCCTGATCGTTTCCGCCTACGAGCCTGAGCGCGTGGATTCCCTGCAGTGGAGCCGGATCGCCACGACGGTGGACGACGCCTTCGTGTGCGGCATCCGCCCCCTGATCCTGACGCCCGGTGCGGAGGGTGTGCCGATGACCCTGGGCGAGTGCCTGTATTTCGCCGATTACAAGACGCTGCTGACGCTGAACCGGTCCAACGGGGGAGCCACTTATCTGGCCGACGGCCTGATCGTAGACAAATGGACGGCCCGGACGCTGCCGGACGGGGAGAAACTCGCCGCTTTGATGTCCGCCGAACCGATGGAGGCGGCCTCTTCCGCTTCTGCCCGCGGCCGCTTCACCTTCCAGGGCGGCCTGCTGCTCTGCGCGGCCCTGCTGATCCTGCTGTAAGCGGATCAATCCGTTGAAAGACAATGGAACAGATCCTGACGGACCGGGTCGGGATCCAGGGAATCCATCGAGACGATCCTGTGCCGTGTGCTGTCGAAGGCGAATCGTAAACTGTCCGTAAGGATGGGCGCGGGAATCGCCCGGAGTTGGTAGTCCTCCGGCCGCGCGATCAAACCGGGAGCCGCGATGTCCCACAGGATGTGGCGCCATTCTCCTTCCGTGTCATGGAACTCTTTCGGCAGTTCGGAGCGGAAGAATACCGGGACCTTTCCTTCTCCCTGTATGGCCGCAATGTTCTCCTGGTCGACGACCAGCACTTGCGTGCCTTCTCCCCGCTTTCCCATGGCCGGGAGGGTCACCAGCGGGACGCCGGAATCCATGACCCGCTGCCCCGCCGCAAAATCCTGGAGGAGATTGAATTCTTTCAAATGCCCCTTGCTGAAACAGTTCGTGCCCAGCCATACCACGACGATCCTGTCCTTGATGGAAGGATCCAGCATCAGCGCCGCGGCCACGTTCGTAATCGCTCCCAGGCAGAGGACATAGACCGGCTTGCGGGCCTTCCGTGCGATCTGCACCAGGTTCCGGGCCGCCGGAATCTCCGGGTCGAAATGGTCCGGGTCCTCGGTAAGGCTTTTTCGAGACCCCTCGAAGACGGGATACTGGCCCGCGCATCCGAGTACCTCCAGCACTCGTTTCATCTCCTTGAGACTCAGCTCCATTCCTTCTGCGAAACTGCTGCTTCGGTCGTTGTGGAAAGGGGCGGCATGCAGCGCCAGGACATTCATCCTGTCCGAGGCGATGGCGTATGCGATGGCATATTGGTCATCCATCTCGTTGTAGGTGTCGCTGTCGATGACGACATCCTTGACCCGGGCGCTCTGAAGGTCTTCCAGGATGCCCTCGGGAGTCAGCGCCTGGTTGCAGGAGAAAAGCGTTGCAGTAATAATAAATAATATAGGAAAGTGGCGCATGGCAGGCGGGTTAATCGGTATTCCTTCCAAAGGTAAGAATCTCCAGCCCAATATCAAACAGGCCGGGGAATAAAAAAGCCGGCAGGAAAACCCTGCCGGCTAGTTTCATATGTCAGAACGGACGGATCAATATCCGGGGTTCTGGGTGAGGGTGTAACCCAGTTTCTTGTAAGCGGCGATCTCCTGAGACGGGATGGCATCCAGGATGAGATGGCCGTCCGGAGCCCAGTAACGCAGTTCGGTATCGACATCGTACCTGAGCTGCTTCTTGTTGCCGTTGCTGGCGACCGTCAGGCCGGTGGAACCGTCGACGGGGATGTTCACGACACCGTCCACCTTGTTGGAAGCGGCGGTGTAGAAGCACACGTCGTCCGTGCCGTTGCCGTCCAGGTCGAGGGCAGTATCGACAGCGTCGATGTTGATGCCGTCCCAAGGCGCGGTGGAAAGAAGGTTGCCGCAGCCCCAGCGGAGCAGGTCAAAGTCGCGGACGCCCTCCATGCAGAGCTCGACACCCCTCTCACGGCGGATCTCCATGATCGCGGCGCTGGTCACGTCAGGATAGTAGTTCGTCTTGAGGTAGTTGTCCACAGCCGTGGGGACATTGGTCAGGCTGCTGCCGGTGATACCCGCACGCTGGCGGATCGCGCCGACGGTCTGCGTCCAGACCGAGTTGTCCATCTGGCCCAGCTCAGCCTTGGCCTCCGCGTAGGAGAGGAGCACCTCGGCATAGCGGAAGATAGGCGTGCTGTTGGAGTTGTGCTTTTCGTTCTCATCGGGATCGGCCCCGTTGGTCTCCGCATACTGGTCCAGGCAGAACTTGCGGATCTGGTAGCCCAGGAAGGACGCGCCGAAGTCAGGTACTGCCGTCTCACCGGCGAACTTGTAGCCGGGATAGCGGACGGTAAGGGCGAGACGGGGATCACGGTTGGTGAACTCGTCCTTCCACGTCTCGGTGGCATAACCGCTCTTGTCGGTGTAGGGAGTTCCGTCCTTCATAAGGAAGGTGTTGACGAAACTGCGGGTCAGGGACTTGGGAGCTGTCTGCTTCGTATAGACGAAGTAGTGGTTCTGGCTGCCCTGGATGTTGGCGGCGGTCTGCGCGCCGAGGATGACCTCCTTGGTCTGGAGCTTCTCGCTCAGGAAGAGGCTGCGCCAGTCGGAGACCAATTCGTACTTGCCGCCGTCGATGATCTGCTTCGCGGCATCGGCGGCGAGCTCGTAGAGCTTCTCCACGGTGTAGTTGGTGAAGGGCTCGCCCTTGACGGAGGCGGTCACGTTGTTGTACTTGCGGAACGAGGCCTCGTACAGGCAGGCGCGCATCTTAAGGAACAGGGCGACCTCCTTGCTGACGCAGGTGGCGTCGGGGCTGGTCGCGGTGATGTGGTCGATGGCGTAGTCGAGATCCTCGAGCACGTGCTTCATGATGACGTCGCGGCTCTCGCGGTCCTTGTGCTCGTAGTCGGTGTCGGCCGCGCCGATCACGTGGTCGAACCAGGGAAGGTCACCGTACTGCTGGACCATCTGGTAGTACTTCCTGCCCCGGAACAGGCGGACCTGGGCGATGAAGTTATCCTTCTCGGCCTCGGACAGGGCGGCGGCAGCGGAACTGTTGAGCTGGGTCAGCACGTAGTTGTACTGAAAGATGTCGTCCCATTCGCCCCATTTGTCGGTGGAAGTCGCAGAATAGCCCTTCTGGAACCTTGCGGAAAGGTTCTGGGCAGGGAAATAATCGGTCGGAACGTCCTTGCTGTAAGCACTGGTCACGGAGCCGAAGCCGCCGTAGAAGCTGTTGATCACGTACTGGACGTTGGTCGCGCTGCTGAAGACCTTCTCGTATCCGGGCTCGTTGGGATTGTACTCCGACAGGTCGCAGGAAACGGCGAAAGCGAACGCAGCACCCAGGGCAATGATAGAAAGTATCTTTTTCATAATCATATCCATATTAGTCGTTCACGATGCAGACGGCGAGACGGTTGTTCTCCGGAGTCCAGGAGGAATCCTTCTCGGTGCCGTAGTATTCAGTAGAGATGCGGTCGGGGCCGATGCCGGCGGCCTTCAGGGCCTCGGCGACGACTTCGGCGCGCTCCTTGGTAAGCACGAAGTTACGCTGCTCGGTACCGGTACCCTGGTCGGCGTAGCCGGTGATGCTGACCTTCGCGGAAGGGTTGGCCTTGAGGACCTTGACGAGATTGTCGACCTTGTAGGCCTCGGAGTCGCGGATGACGCTCTGGTTGATCTCGAAGTAGATGTCCTCGAGATGGATCGCCTCGGCGCGGCGGACGGCCATCGGCTTGACGTCAGCCTTGGCGGCCTCGCAGTCGTCCTTGGCCTTGAGGGCCTTGGCGAGTTCGGCGCGGAGGGCGTCGGCCTCGGCCTTGGCCTTGTCGGCGGCGGCGTTG